>Ga0307510_10000357_pt1 | contig 42997 bp, 31 predicted proteins | sample 12_EM_MG_FD_207224 | JGI IMG/M metagenome (GOLD analysis project Ga0307510, IMG submission 207224) | Populus trichocarpa ectomycorrhiza microbial communities from riparian zone in the Pacific Northwest, United States - 12_EM | ecosystem: Host-associated > Plants > Roots > Unclassified | place... | reverse complement strand
CATGCGCGAGATGGGCACGGTGGAACTGCTCACCCGCGAAGGCGAAATCGCCATCGCCAAGCGCATCGAGGAAGGCCTGAACCAGGTGCAGACCGCCCTGGCCAGCTTCCCGCTCACCATCCAGCTGTTGCTGGAGGAATACGACCAGCACCTGGAAGGCAAGCGCCGCCTGTCCGAGATCCTGGCCGGCTTCGCCGACCTTGAAGAACTGGCCGACCAGGAGAAAGCCCTGGCCGCCGAGGCCGCGCTGAACGCTCCGCCGGTGGAAGAAGGCGACGAGGAAGAAACCGACGACACCGTCGAGGAAGAGGAAGCCGGCCCGACCGGTCCGGATCCCGAAGAGGTCAAGCGCCGCATGGAAGAACTGCGCGCGCTCAGCGCGAAGTTCCAGAAGGCAGCGCCGAAGGCCGAGATCAACGACAAGAAGGTGTTGAAGATCCGCGACCAGATGGCCGAGGCTTTCCTGAAGCTGAAGCTTCCCTCCGCGCTGATCGACGGCTTCGTGCGCAAGCTGCGTGAAGTGGTGAACGATATCCGTCACCACGAGCGCGTGCTGATGGACATCTTCGTCAAGCAGGTGAAGATGCCGCGCGCGGAGTTCCTCAAGACCTTCCCCTCCAACGAAGGCAACCTGGAGTGGGCGGCCGAGCTCGGCCGTAAGCGCCAGAAGTGGTCGCCGAACATCAAGACCTACCGCGAAGCCATCGACGGCGAGCAGGAAAAGCTCGCCACCATCGAGCGCACGCTGTACCTGCCGCTCACCGACATCAAGGACATCAACCGCGCGATGAGCGTGGGTGAGGCCAAGGCCCGTCGCGCCAAGAAGGAAATGGTCGAGGCGAACCTGCGCCTGGTGATCTCCATCGCCAAGAAGTACACCAACCGCGGCCTGCAGTTCCTCGACCTCATCCAGGAAGGCAACATCGGCCTGATGAAGGCGGTGGACAAGTTCGAATACCGCCGCGGCTACAAGTTCTCCACGTACGCCACGTGGTGGATCCGCCAGGCCATCACCCGTTCGATCGCCGATCAGGCCCGCACCATCCGTATCCCGGTGCACATGATCGAGACGATCAACAAGTTGAACCGCATTTCCCGCCAGATGCTGCAGCAGTTCGGCCGCGAGCCGACGCCTGAAGAGCTGGCCAAGGAAATGGAGATGCCCGAAGATAAAATCCGCAAGGTGCTGAAGATCGCCAAGGAGCCCATCTCGATGGAGACTCCTATCGGCGACGACGAAGATTCGCACCTTGGCGATTTCATCGAGGACACCAACGCCAGCTCGCCGATCGAGTCGGCGACGGAAACGGGCCTGATGGAAACCGTGCGCGACATCCTGGCCGGCCTCACCCCGCGGGAAGCGAAGGTGCTGCGCATGCGCTTCGGCATCGACATGAACACCGATCACACCCTCGAAGAAGTGGGCAAGCAGTTCGATGTCACGCGCGAGCGAATCCGCCAGATCGAGGCGAAGGCGCTGCGCAAGCTGCGCCATCCGAGCCGCTCGGAGCAGCTGCGCTCGTTCCTTGATATCGACTGACGACATGGCAGCGGGGTCAGAGTAATTACTCTGACCCCCAAATAGAAAAAAGGCCCGCTTCGGCGGGCTTTTTTTGTTGCACGCTTCAGGGTGTAGGGAAAAGCCTAACTTGGAAAGTCTTTTTCTTATTGACCCTGGCATTTTCGAACAGCAACCTTCATCGCACGCGGATTTCCACCCTCACCTCCCGGCAAGGACGCCATGCAGCAGCCCACCCAGAACCGTCTTGATTTTGATATTCCCGTGGACGGCATCCACGTCGATGCCGTCACCGGCTTCGATACCGCGCTGGTCGACGGAGGTCATATCGAGGTTCTTTTCGATTTCGACCTGGACGCCTGGCGCGCCGTCGCCGCGGATGGTCAGCTTTCGGGGCCGCTGCAAGGGCTGGCCCGTGAATCAGTGACCCGGGCAATCACGCTTCCAGCTTTCCCGGCGGTACCCGGGGACGCCTCGGACATACCCCGCTTTCTCCACTTCGTGTGGGTGGGCCACATGCCCATGCCCGAATCGCTTGCACAGAGAGTTGTGTTGAACGCCCTGCGCACCCCCGGGTTTCGCACAATCGTGCATGCCGACATGGCGAGCATGGCGTTGCTGTCTACATTGCACAAACGCTTCAGCCAGGTGCCGTGGATCACCGTCCTTAGCCTCCGCACCGAACCATGTTTCGAAGGCTTCGCATCCCATCCGGTCTATCCCCACTACGAAGCGTTCATGGGTGAGGCGGCACGCAACTATGGCGCGGCATCTGACCTGCTTCGCCTCTGGCTCGTCTACGCCTACGGCGGCATCTACATGGATGTGGATGACGAGTTCGCCAACGAAGTGCCCATGGGGGCATGCCTTAAGGCATCAGCGGACGATCTGCTGCTTGGCTCCTGCTATTCGGTTGTCGATTTCGACTTTTTTAGCTACACGCAAAGTCATTTCGCCAGCCAACCGGGCAATGCACTCCTGATGCAAATGCTGGCCGAGTCGGCAAACAGGCTGGCGACGTCACCGATTTTCTCCTGGCCGCGGCCGTGGCGCACGCCCGGGGAACCGATCAGCCTGGAACTCAATACCTATATCCGGGAGGTACTTCGCATCACCGGGCCGAAGCTGTTCACCGATGTCATCGCCGAGTACCGATCCGAAGCGTTCAACCTGGAGGGCAACCTCCTGCGAGCCATGGAAGTATTGCATTACACGCCCGATCGTCCTCGCTACATAGCAAGCAGCTACCTTGCCGCGGCGGGGGCCGCCCTGGCTCACTACCAACCCTTCGGAGCAGGAACGTTCCAGGTAAAGGTAGGAGCCGAGGGCTCGTGGAACGTATCCGGGACGGGGTCAGAGTAATTACTCTGACCCCCAATTCCTGTTTGGGCGACACTCACCCCATGTCGTAGAAGAACTGCTCGCGATCAATCTTGTCGTTCTTCACGTGATAGACGCAGATCTCGGTCATCTCGACCCGGCCGTGCTCCTTCATCGTCACGTCCAGAGTCATCGCGAGACTGAACCAATTGCCGGCCACGGTGGCATCGCTGATCTTCACGCCATGCATTTCCTGCACACTCGCCTGGAAGGCCTCGCCCTTCTTGTAGATCGCGTCCAGTCCCTTGACGTCGCCCATATCGGCCTGGTGTGAACCCGGCGCCTCGATGCTTTCGGCATCCTGCGCGTAAAGCTCCTTTTGCGCTGCCTCGAACTGCCCACTGCGACACAGCTCCACCAACCGCTTGGCCACCGATTCCGTACTCATCGCCGTCACTCCAGGGGATAGGGACCCTGAGGGTACGCCCGGAGTCGTGACGAAAAAAGGACCAATCCGTGGACCTTCCGTGGTCCATCGTCATCCATGCCAACGGTTACGCTTACAGCTGCGACACGGCCAGTTCGCGGTCGGGCTCGGCGTGGTCCACCTTCTCCGCCAGCAGGGAGCTGGCCAGCTGGATCAGCGAACCCAGCCCGTTGCCACCCTCCCCACCCAGGACGATCTTCGGCACGATGGCAATCTGGCCGTCGCGGATGGCTTCGGCGAATTGCGCGCCCAGGGTATTGATCAGCTGCAGGCGGGCACCCTCGCCCGTCAGCGCCGTGGACTTGGCCTGGATGGCCTCGGCCTCGGCCTTACCCACCGCGGCGATGGCGGAAGCGCGGCCGCTGCCTTCTGCCGTCAGGCGGCCGCGTTCGGCATCGGCGTCAATGCGGATCACCTCGGCGCGACGGTCGGCCTCCACCACCGCGGCCTCACCCACATTGCGCTTGATCTCGATGTGGATCATCGAGTTGGTGAGTTCGGCCTGGATGTCCGTCTTGGCGCGGGCTTCGCGCAGCGAACGCTCCTTGGCGGCGGATTGCTCCTGCAGTTCGAAGGTGGCCACTTGTTCCAACGCCACCTGGCGGTCGCGCAACTGGTTCAGCAGCGCGTCGATGCGGCTGCCCGAGGCATTACCGGCGCTGCCATGCGGCGTGCCGATCAGCACCTCCTGCAGCTCCAGGTTGTAGAGGGCGAAGCGCGACTTCATGTCCACGCCGGCGATCTCCTGGATATCGGCGCGGTTCTGGATCAGCTGGATCAAGGTCTTGGTCTGACCGATGTTCTTGAAGTAAGCGCTGACCATCGGGTCGAGCGTCTGGTCGACCAGGCGCTTGATGTCACCGAAGCGCTGTACCACCAGCGGGGCTTTCCTGTAGTCGATGTGCACCACCACCGACAGAGGAAGCAGCGGCTCGAAAGCATCCTTGGTGATCAGCGACACTTCCGTCAGGTTCTCGTCGAACTTGTGCACATTAGTCACCTCCGGCGTCCACTTCAGGATGAAGTTGGTGGTCGGCACCAGCTGGATCTTGCCTGCGTAGGTGTTGAAGGCGTACTTGCCCGGCAGCAACGGTTCCTTCCACACGCCGCGGCACTCGCTGTCCACCAGTTCGCCGTGGGAATACCCCTCGCCCGAGCGATCGGCACCGGTCTTGCCGATGTAGGAAACCACCACGCCCACGAAACCCACCGGCACGACGGTCTTGGGAATGAAGTCCACCGTGGCGAACAGGCGATTGATGTAATACGTGCCCTCCACCAGCACCTGGTGCTGGCGGCCGCGGTAGCCGCCAGCGCTCAGGAACGCATCGATGTTCTGGAAGTTGTTGTGGAAGGTGGCCTTGTTGGCCGGATCGTGGCCCACGCGCGGAGCGACGATCTCGTCCGGCGGCAGCACCGGGCCATCGTGGATGGTCACTACGCCCAACATGTCGTGGCTGTTTTCCTCGTTGGCCGTGGCCTGCCGGCCGACGATCACCACCGGCGAGAAACCCCCGCGCTGCGAGAGCACCGTACCCATCTGTTCGATGGTGCCGCGCTCATCCTGCGACAACAACAGGCCATGCACATGCGACGCCGTGATGATGGCGAACTGCGCGACGTTCAGTGCATAGGTACCTTCGCGCAGGATCATCCGCTGCGGGCCCTTCTGGCCGCCAGCCTTCAGGAACGCGGCGACGTCTTCCACACCGGTGTCCACCGTGCAGCCGAGCGCCTGGCCATCGAGGAGGTCCCGGCCGTCGCGGGCGAAGATATAGCCGATCTCGCCTTGCGGGATGGTGACCAGGTCCGCCTTGTGCACGCGGTACTGGAACGGGAAGAAGTAATGCAGGCCGCCGCGTAGCACCGCCGGCTGGTAACCGACTTCACCGTTCAGCGCGACAAGGCCGCGCGCGATCGAGGGCGCGCCCCACAGGCGCTCCACGATACCGACGCGATCGTTGGGGATATAGACAATGGCGCGCGACGCATACACCAGCAGCGCCAGCACAGCGACACTTACCGAGGTTGCAACAAGCCAGGTCATTTCGAAGGTCCTTTGACAGGTAGAAGATCCGGCGCGATGCCGGGGGAGTTGGAAAGTGGTCGTGGGTGCGCAGGCAAGCGGCCGACAGCGCCCGCCCGACGGATGCAGGCGGGAACACGGCTTTCGTTGTCAGTGGCGCTTGGGCGCTCGGCTTACCCGATCAGGTGGGAGAGCTCGCCCATGGCGAGCGTGGCGTTCTGGCCCAGCACGTCGAGCTCCTCGACGATGTTGGCCAGCGGGGCGTACGGCGAGATCTGGCCGAACAGCACGTAGTGGCTGCCCACCAGACCCACGTTCGACAGCGGCATCACCGGTCCCAGGCGCAGGCAGGCCTCGTTGAAGGCATCAGGGTTTTGCACCAACCGCTGTTCGCACAGCGGCGTGGACACATGCACCTCGTCCTCGCTGACGGTGATGCTCACCGGATGGTCGCCGTAGTCGCGTAGACGGAACCCGATGGACGGCGGCGCCCTGTGCAGGCGCAAGCCGGCCAACTGACGGTGCTCGCCGTTATGACTGGCCAGGGCATCGTGCAGCGTCTGGGTGCTCCATTTGTCGTTCATCGCGTTGAAGTCCATGTGCGCCACCAGGGCATCGGTGTGCGCACCACGAACATGCCGCAGGAACCGGCGCACCAGCTCCTGCTCGGCCTCAGTCATGTAGATCCTGGGGATCGTCATGCCCATCCGGGTCATCCGGTCACGGAACGCCCGCTGGCGCTGCGCTCCGGTGGTGACTGGTTTCTGGGCTGGCATGGCAAGTAGGGTTTTAGTGTTACGCGTAACGTTAGGCGTAACTTACGCCTTTCGGTGGCCGTTACACAATTACGAAGGAAGTTTCCGAAGGCCGGACAAGACAAAGCCCGCACTGGGCGGGCTTTGTCGGTTACGCCTGGCGCAAGGCTCAGTGATGGACGACGACAGTCCGATGGACCGGATGGTGCACCACGCGGTGATGGACGACATGGCGATGAACCACCCGATGCGGTGGCACATGATGCACGGGGTGATGGATCACATGATGCGGCGGGTAGGGCTGCGCCAGCACGGCCGGCGCGGCAAGCGCCGCGGCCAGGGTGAGGCACGCGGTGGCAATCAGTCGTTTCATCGCAAACCTCCAGTGGGAAACTGGAAGATAGAGTGCAGTGCCCACCGTGAACAGCGAGGCTTCGCAAGAACATGCGGAAGGGTATCGTTCAAATCCAAAGGTTTGGCTACACTTGGCGGCCGCACGCGGGCCTATAGCTCAATGGTTAGAGCAGAGGACTCATAATCCTTTGGTTCCAGGTTCGAGTCCTGGTGGGCCCACTACATCCCTGCGAACCCTCTTCCTCCTGGTCACTTCTGGTCGGAGAAGGCACGAATCACGTTGATCGCGGCCGCCCTACCTGCTCCGCTCACTAAGGCCTGCGGCGACGGCCATTGATCATCGACCAACTATAGGAGGCGTTAATGGACTCCACCAGCCGATCGGCCGCCTCCTCAATGACTGTAAGCATGGCCAATGCGGACCGGGTGATGTTGACATAACCAACACAGCAGCTTTCCGAGAATCCTCAGGGGGACGGTGTGGCCTGGGGGAGCATCGTGCGACATATTCATTTTATTTCTGGTCTACCGCGCTCCGGCTCCACGTTGCTCGCCGCCCTTCTGCGACAGAACCCGCGTTTCCACGCAGCCATGAGCGGTCCCCTGGCCGGGTTGGTCGGTGCACTACTGGGCGAGATGAGTGCGCGTAGTGAGTTTTCACTCTTCATTAACGATGCTCAGCGGCAGCGCCTGGTTCACGGGTTATTTGAGAATTACTACGGCCCGGAATTGGCTGCCGAGGTGATCTTCGACACCAGCCGTGCTTGGTGCGCGCGGCTATCGGCGATCCGGCAACTGTTCCCCGCCAGCCGCGTCATCGCCTGCGTGCGGCACGTATCGTGGATCGTCGATAGCATCGAGCGGCTGGTGCGCCAGAACGCCTTCAGTCCGTCCGCGATCTTCAATTACTCCCCCGGCGGCACCGTCTACTCGCGCGCTAATAGCGTTGCCGGTTCCGAGGGAATGGTCGGATACGCCTACGACGCGCTCAAGGAAGCCTTCTACGGCGCGGATACCGACCGCCTGATGCTGGTGCAGTATGAAACTCTGGTGAGCGAGCCGGCCAAAGCGTTGGCTGCGATTTACGACTTCATCGGTGAGGCATCCTTCGCACACGACTTCGAACACGTCCAATACGACGTTCGTGCATTCGACGCCCACACCGGCACCCCTGGTCTGCACGATGTGCACCCCAAGGTTGCGTCCGTGAAGCGGAACACGATCCTGCCGCCTGATCTGTTCCGCCGCTTCGAGAACGACGCCTTCTGGCGCACCCCCGAACTGAACCTGCGGGGCGTACGCATCGTGTGAGTCGTCCCTAACTGCAAGATAAGGAACAACCCAGGAGCAAGGCCATGAACTGCGTCTACCGTCTGGTCTGGAACCGTACACGGTGTGTTCTGCAGGTCGCTTCCGAACTGGCCCGTGCGCCGCGTGACGGCATGGGCGTTACCGCTGGACCCACGCCGACACGTCGTCGTCCGCTAGTTTTGGCTTGTGCCATAGCGCTTGGTTTGGCAGCCAACAGCACATCCGTGCATGCACAATCGGTGACCGGAACGGCGGGGGGCAATGGCACTGCGGGTGGCGCTCCCACCACCGACCCCGGCGGAAATGCTGTTCCAGGGGCTGGAGGGGCTGGAGGGGCTGGTAGCGGCACCAGCAATACCGGTGGCACTGGTGGAACGGCCATTGTCACCACCGCGAACGGCTACACCTACACTTCCCAAAGCCCCGGCAGCGCCGGCCAGGGTAGTCCCTCAACGAGCAGCGGTGGTGGCGGAAGCTACTCTGGCTCTGCGAGTGGAGGCACGAGCATCGGCGGCGGCACCGGTGGCCATGGGGCCTCGTATTCCGGCGGCGGCGGTGCTGGCGGCGGATGGGATACAGCGGGAGTCGGTGGCGGCGGTGGCGGTGGCGGATCTTCTTTTCGCCCTAACGGTAGTTACGGTGGTGGCGGCGGCGGCGGCGGTGGCGGGCTAGGTCAGTTCATTAACGCCAACGCCAATCAAACCGTCACTGGTACGGTCAACGGTGGCCAGGGCGGCGCGGGTGGCTACGGTGAGGCCAGCAATAGTGGTGGCGGTGGTGGCGGTGGTGCGGGTGCTTATCTTGGTTCGGGCAGCAACCTGACCAACGACGGCACGATTAACGGCGGTGGTGGCGGTGGCGGTGGTAGCTCAAGTGTTTCTGCCGCTTTTAGTAATGGCAGCGGTGGCGGTGGCGGTGGTGGTGCCGGCGTATTGATGAGCGCATCCAGCCGTCTTACCAACAATCGCATCATCAACGGCGGTAATGGTGGCGACGGCGGCAACGGTGTCGACGGTGTCAACGTCAGCTTTGGCGTACCCGGTGGCTACGGTGGCATCGGTGGCGACGGCGGTGTCGGCGTATTCATGAGTGCATCCGGCAGCCTTGCCAATAGTGGCAGCATCAGCGGGGGGGCTGCGGGCGACGGTGGTGCCGGGGGCGCCGGGAGCGCCGGCGGCTATAGCGAACCCGGAGGTCACGGTAGCAACGGTGGCAACGGCGGTGTCGGCGTAGCCATGAGCGCATCCGGCAGCCTTACCAATAGCGGCAGCATTCGCGGGGGTACCGGTGGTCTCGGCGGGACGGGGGGCGCCGGTAGCAATGGCGGTGCGAATGGCAGCAATGGCAACGGCGGCGCCGGTGGTGTTGGAATAGTTGTCGTCGGCAACGACACCATCATCAACAGCGGCAGTATCGGCGGCGGCCGAGCCAATGGCGGTAGCGGCGCGCAGGCCGATGCCATCGACCTTTCCGGTGGTGGCAACACGCTGATACTGGAAAACGGCTATAGCTTCACCGGCAATGTCGTCAGCACCGGCGGCAGCGCCAACGGCGGCGACACCCTGGTACTCGGCGGCGATACCAACTCGGCCACGCCGTTCAACGTGTCGGACATCGTGGCCACCTTGCCGCCCTCCTTCACCGGCACGCAGTACGTCGGCTTTCAGAACTTTGCCAAGACCGGCGGCAGCACCTGGACTCTCACCGGTGCCGGTAACAGCGGTGAAAACTGGACGATCGTCAATGGCTTGCTGCAAGGTGACGCCACCACGTTCCAGGGCAACCTGACCTTCACCCCTGGCGCTGGCGACAACGCCGGCGTGACGTTCGACCAAGGCAGCGGCAACGGAAGTAGTCCCACCAGTGCCACTTACGCCGGCACCATCGCCGGTACCGGCACGATGACCAAGATCGACGATGGCACGTTGACGCTGACTGGCGTCAATACCTATACGGGAATCACCACCATTAGCGCGGGCACCCTGGCGCTATCGGGTAGCGGCAGCATCGCCGGCTCCAGCGACGTGATCGTCAGTGGCGCCTTCGATATCTCTGGCACCACCAGCGGCGCCACTATCCGGCAACTGGACGGCGGCGGCAGCGTCGCACTCGGCAACCAGGCGCTGACTGTCGGCAGCACCGGCGGCAGCAACCAAGGCACCTTCGGCGGCGTGATCAGCGGCGCCGGCAGCCTGATCCTGGCCGGCGGCACGGAGACCCTCAACGGCGTGAGCACCTATACCGGGGGCACCACCATCAGCGCCGGGACCCTGGCGATTGGCGACAGTGACCATGCCTCGGCCGCGATCTCGGGGCCTGTGGATGTGCAGACCAGCGGTATCCTGCGCGGTCACGGCAACATCAACGGCAGCGTCGTCAACGATGGCATCGTGTGGCCTGGCGGCTCGGTGGGCGTGCTTACCGTCAACGGCATCTTCACCCAGAACGCCAACGGTACGCTGCAGATCGACGTCACTCCCGCCCAGGCGTCCGAGTTGCTGGTCAACGGCAACGTGACGCTGGCCGGCACCCTCAGCCTGACCTATGCGCCGGGTACGTATAACCCCACCACCTACACGCTGGTGCAGTCCTCGGCACGCAACGGGACATTCACCACAACGAATTCCTTCGGGTCGATACCCACCGCACTCAATCCCACGGTGGTCTACAACGACACGCAGATCAATCTGGTGCTCTCCACCCCGACATCGCCGCCGCCTCCCCCGACACGTATTGCTCCACGCGATGGCGCGCTCTACCCCAATCTGCAACGGGCAGTAGGGCTGGGCAGCCAGCAAGCGCTTATCCGCGCGCTGGATGCCGCCCTCGAACCGGATTGCGGCGAGGGCGAGCAAGTGCAGGCCGCGCACCTCACCCAACAGACCTGCAAGCCCGGGTTGTGGATGCAATACACGGGCTCGGCGCTACACCTCGATGGCGCCAATGGCATCAACAGCTCCGGCTTCAGCTTGCTGGGCGGTGCCGATGTGGCTCTTGGCGATGTCGCCCACCTGGGCCTGGAGGCCGGGGCAGGGCTGGTCAATGCCAACGATTCGTTCGGCGGTCATGGCCATGCCGAAAATGTGCATGCCGGCTTGTATGCCTTCGCCAATGCCGGCCCTGTCGTACTCTCGGCCACGGCCGATGTCATGCACAGTTCGTATCGCATCGATCGCAACACCGGCATCGGCCAGGCCGTGGTCCATCCGGACGGCCGAACGCTCTCGGCCGGCTTGCAGGCCGCGTGGCCGATACAGCTGACCCAATGGCAACTGGCTCCCAAGCTTGGCGTGCTCTACCAGCATCAGGCCCTGGATAGCTTCCGGGAGTCGCTGACCAGCAGCAATCCGTTAGCTCCGGCTTTTGCTGTCGAGGGTGCGCACAGCACATACAACTCATTGCAGCCTTATGCGGCGGTGTCCTTCACTCGAGCCTTCAATGCAGGACAAGTCACCTACATTCCGGCGCTGGAACTGGGTTATCGCTACGACACCCGCGCAGCTGTCCCCACTGTGTCGCTGACCAGCCAGGACGGCACCCTGTTTGCCACACCTGGTGTGACGCTAGGGCGTGGGTTAGGCACGGTTGGCGCACGTATAACAGCGCAGCAGGGAAACTCCTGGAGCGCCTACCTGGACTACAAGGGCTTGTTTGCCAGTCATCTAAACGATAACGCGCTTAGCGTCGGCTTTATCAAGTATTTCTAACGCTGGCAAAGACGTTGTCGGCTTCCATGGTGCGCAGACGGGCAATCCAGTGCCAGGGCTGTCTAGCCAAATTCAGGCCCGTGACTCCAAAACTCGCTCCACGGTTTGCGCGCAGGGCCGCAGACAAAGATGTCGGGATGATCCCGGCTTTCTTCATTGACGACGCCCCACGCGTTACCCGAGTGGCCCGCGAGGCGGCAATCGGTGAAGAGTTCATCGGCGCGATCACGTGAACTTCCCAGCACGATCACTGTGCGCGGCGGTGTTTGTGGATAGCCACGCAGCCATCCGGAATTGATCGCTGTGATCGGCGACGGCAGGCCATGGGCCTTTCCGAGCAGGGCGATGGCGCCTTGCTCGCCGTAGTTACCCACCACGATGCCCAGATCGGCCTGTTGTTCGGCAGGAAGGGCATCACGAATAGCGACAACTTGCGTGACGAGTTCGTCCCAACCGATCTTCTCACGCAGGTCATTGTTTCTCTTCAGCGCGAAGTCCCGCAGCGGACCGCTTGATGCCATCGGCATGATGATCAACGCGGCGTAGACACCCATGGCCGCAATACCGCTGAACAGCAATGCCGCTGTTCCGACCTGCCATGCAGGACGTAAGGTGCGCAGCCACCGCTCTCCGATCACGGACCCCATGGCCAGCAGCATCGGATAGGCCGCGCTGACGTAGTAGAAGCGGCCCCGTAGAAGCATGAACAACAGCAGCGGGACCACGTACATCCAGGCAAGCATGCGGAAACGGCGCATGCGGAAGTAGCCAACCAAACCCGCGACCCAGACCGGCGCCGCAAAGAGGTTGGCATTGATGAGAAACTGATCGCGCAGGAAACCGTCCGCGCGCCCTTCACCGACGTCGCGAGCGTGGATGCTTTGCAGGAACTGATAGGAAATGAAGTCGTGCCTGACGAGCCAGATGAGGTTCGGTGCAAACACGAGTAGCGCGACAGCGCCGCCGGCCAGGAACCAACGGTTCAAAAAGTATCGCCGTGCATCGGTGAGAAGCACGCCCGCCAGCACGCCCACCAGCTCGAACGCTATCGAGTACTTGGTCTGCATGCCAAGCCCGGCAAACAGGCCGATCGCCACCCACCAGCGCGGGTCGTCGTCGCGCAGCAAGCGGATCACACTCCATGCGATAAGCACCCACCACAACATATCGAAGGATGAGTACTGGAACATCGTGGCATTACCCATGGGCGCGGGTGACAGCCCAACGGCGATTGCCGTGAAGGCCTGGGCCAGGCGGCCGCCGCCAAGGTCACGCGCCATGAGGCCGCTGACCAGAATCACCACGGTTTGGGCCAGCACCGAGAACAGCCGCAGCCCCACCAGCGACAGGCCAAACATCTTGAATCCCAGGTGCTCCAACGCAGGCGTCAGCGGCGGGTAGGGCACGAAGCCCCAATCCAGATGCTGAGCGTCGCTCAAAAACTGAAGTTCATCCCGATGGAAGCCGTACTGACCATTGGTCGCCATGTGGGCCATGCCAAAGAGCACGGCAATGATGAGTACCGGGGTGATACTTGGCTTGGGAAGCACAGGTGCGGCGGGAAATTGGGACGAGTCGCGGCTGTGCACGTTGCAGTTCCCCTTAAGTCGGTGAGCCGGAATACTCACCGGTCGGCGGCTGCCGGGCTAGATGCCTTGGGTCGGATTCACTTGATTCGGGGACAAAAGGAGGGCCGCCGGGGACAAGCGGCGGCGGCACCCTCCTCATCCTTTGGCGTTGTGAAGCCGGACTTCCTGCCCCACCGAATTTTTCAAGGCAGCGTGACACTGCCCACATCTTTTGCGATGCCCAGGACAAACCTGGTTGCCCCAACGGCGCGCTCCATGGTTTTATGAATGGCCAAACCTTGAGCTCCCGCTCAACACGTTGAGCCTCCTTGTCGGGACTTGATCCGGATGGCTCCCTAACCTATCGATATCCAACCGGAGGTTGCAGCGCTCATGACGGATGAATCGAAAACCGGGAAAGAGAAACAGGACCACTGCGCCGGGGCAACCTCCGGGAACACCGGTGCGATCGGCAAGATCTCACGCCGCGACTTCATCACGGGCACCGCCATCGCCGCGACCGGCTTGATGATCGTGCCCCGCCACGTCCTGGGCGGTACCGGCCATACGGCGCCTAGTGATCGATTGAACATCGCCGGCATCGGCGTTGGCGGCATGGGCGCGCACAATATCCGCGCCCTGGCCAGTCAGAACATCGTTGCCCTGTGCGACGTGGATTGGCGCTATACGGACAAGAGCTTCCACGGGATGTTCAACTCCCTGGGGAAAGCGCAGGCACGCCTGGACAAGGCCAAGACGGCTTCAGAGCGCAAGGAGCTGCAGGATGAGATCGAGCAGACCAAGCTGCTTTCGCGCAAATACGATTCGATCAAACGCTATACCGACTACCGCCGAATGCTCGAACAGCAAAAGGACATCGACGCGGTGGTCATTGCCACGCCGGACCATCTGCACGCGGTGATCGCCAGCGCGGCGATGAGCCATGGCAAGCACGTGTACGTGCAGAAGCCGCTCACCTGGTCGATCGCGGAAGCCCGCGAGTTGTCCAAGAAAGCCCGGGAAAACCCCAAGATCGTTACGCAGATGGGGAACCAGGGGCACTCCACCGACGATGCCCGCCTGATCAACGAGTACATCGCAGCCGGGGCGATCGGCACGGTGAGCGAGGTCCACGTCTGGACGAATCGCCCACTGGCCTACTGGCCGCAGGGCATTCCGCGTCCGCAACCCAGGCCAAGACCGGACGACGCAACCTGGGACGAGGCCGCGGTGATGGACCGGCTCGCCAATGCCATGGTGGGTAATTACCCGAAGCCGGAGGGCCTGGAATGGGATCTTTTCCTTGGCCCAGGTCCGGTCGTCGACTACCACCCCGTGTATCACCCGTTCAACTGGCGTGGGTGGGTGGACTGGGGCGTGGGTGCCATCGGCGACATGGGCGCGCATCTGATCGATTCCCCGTTCTGGTCGCTGGACCTGGGTTTCCCGACGTCGGTGGAGACGGTCTCGACGCCGTTCGACAACGCCTCGTACCCCATGGCGACGATGACGTACTACCAGTTCGCGGCAAAGGGCAACCGACCGGCGGTGAAGCTCACCTGGTATGACGGCGCGTTACTACCTCCCGGACTGCAAGCATTGGGCGCCGGGCAGATGAGCAAGGACGGCGGCGTGCTCTACATCGGCGACAAGGGCAAGCTGATCCACGAGACCTATGGCGCAAACCCGCGACTGCTTCCGCAGTCGCTGCACGACTCGGTGGGCACGCCCCCGCAAAAGTACGCGCGCATCAAGACATCGCACGAGATGAACTGGGTGGACGCCTGCAAGGGGCGCGGGGAAACAACCTCGCCGTTCTCGTACGCCGCGCGGTTGACGGAGGTGATGCTGCTGGGCGTGGTGTCGCTTCGCGCGGGTGGCAAGATCGAGTACGACGCGGAGAACATGCGTGTCACCAACATGCCGGCAGCCAACGAATTCCTGCGCCGCGAGTTTCGCGAAGGGTGGGTCATCTAGGACCCACGAGGTAGGGCGGCACAGTTAGGGAAACTTGCGATGATGGGGGTCAGAGTAATTACTCTGACCCCGGTTTGTCGGCAGCATCCGCGCCAACGGATCAATCCTCAATCCGTGTCGCCGTCGATGTCGCCGTCGATTCGGTTTCCAGCCAATGCGCTAGAGCCCCTTGATCAACTCCAGAATTTTCTGATATTGCCCCAGTTGATCGGGTGCCTTGATCATGCCCGCCAACGCAGCCGCCGTTGCCGCCTGCTTCACCGTGGCCATATTGGCTTCCTGCGACACCATCTGCAATTCGCGCAAGGCTCCGGCTGCCGTATGGATGATGTCCCGCACTGCATCGCACCACGGACCGGCATGGTTCAATTCGAGCTTGGTTGCAGATTCGATCACGCGCTCGATGGTCTTGACCACCGGGTCGGGCGCGGCCGTTGCTGCAAGCACCTCAGGCATGGCCAAAGTCTTGTTTGCCTCGAGCGGGGCAGCTGTGCTGTCCAACGACAGAAGTTGCATCACCGCCTGCGTGGTCGCCGCTTGCGCCAATATGTCACCTTGCTGCTGGGTATTGACGGCGTTTTGCACAGCTTCGCCCAGGGCATGCGCCGTGTCTTGGTAGACAGTGGCCAAGGCAATGGCCGGCGCATCGTTCAGGACCCCGGTATTGGTTTGCGTCACGGCATCGGTCACTTGATTGCCGGCAGGGGGCGACTTCGTCATAAAAGCTCCTCAGGTCAAGGACAGCTCTCGGCTGCCGTAGGTAATCACCGCAATAGTTCAGTGCCCGGTCGCACGCGGCGCCGTGGATCCCCGCACCACCAGATCAGCCGACAGAACGCGCTTTCGCGGCGGCACGTCGGGATCGGTCAGCAGCTCGATCATCATGGTCATCGCTTCGCGACCCAGCGCAGTCTTAGGCTGGGCGACGGTGGTCAACGACGGCGAGGTGTACCGCGCAAAGCGGATATCGTCGAAACCGACCACGGAGACATCCTCCGGTACGCGCAGGCCATGCGAGATCAAGGCGCGCATCGCGCCGATAGCCATTTCATCGTTGGAGCAGAACACCGCGCTGAATGACTGCCCCTGCGACAGGAACAGTTCGATGGCGCGTTCGCCCGCTTCGATCGAAAAGTCACCCACGGCGGTCAGTGCGGGATTGGCGGGAATCTTTGCCCGTTGCAGGGCCAGACGGTAGCCCTGTTCGCGGTCCACGCAGATCGGGCTGGACGAAGGGCCGGCGACGAAGGCGATATCGCGGTGGCCCAGCGTGACCAGGTAGTCGACCGCGGAGCCTGCTGCAGTGACGTTGTCGATATAGACGCTGGAAATCTTGTTGTCCTTGACGTACTCGCAGGCATTGACCACCGGCAGGCGGCCATCGATGGGAATCGCCGGTATGCGAGGAGACATGGTGATGATGCCGTCGGCCTGGCGCGCCGCGACCATGTCGGCGTAGACCTGTTCGCGCACCAGGCTGCTTTGCGTCTCGCCTAGGAGCACCGAGTAGCCGTTCTCATACGCGACCTGTTCGATGCCGCGGATGACCTCGGAGAAAAACGGGTTGGCGATGTCGGGAAGCAGGGCCACGATCAGGCGCGTGCGCGCCGTGCGCAGATTGCGCGCCAGTGCATTGGGCGTATAACCCAGGCGCTTGACCACCTCGTGGATACGCAGGCGCGTCTCTTCGCTGACGATCTCCGGCCGCTGCAAGGCGCGTGACACGGTTGCCACTGAAACCTTGGCGATGGCGGCAATTTCCTTGACCGTGCGGACGCGCGCAGGCTGCGGCGCAGCATTCGTACCGTCGCCCTTGGCGCCCTTTCGCTTACGCTTGGATCCCTCCTCGCTCACCCGTCCCAGCCCCCTTTATCACCGCTCCGACCGGCAAGATACCAGCCAGGGCCACCCGGGAGCGAAATGCCCCATAAGGTTATTCCGCCCAAATTTTGTGCAGTGCAATGTAATGGATTACATGAAATCGTTGCGCCCGCCTCCGCACATCTGCTACATACTTTGCCACATTTGAACCGCGCGACAAGAAATGGCCTGCAGTCCAAAGCCAGTGTTTATGCGGATGTAATCGAATACATTCCCGGGAATGGCAGTACCTCGGAGGGGAAATGGCAGGCCAGTCCATATCGATCAGCGCCAGGGCGGTAGCCCGATGAAGAACCTCGGCATGGGGCTCGTCGGCCCCGGCTTTATCGCCGCGCATCACTTGGATGCCGTACGCCGCCTGGGTAACGTCCAGATCGTCGGTATTGCCGGCTCCAGCCTGGAGTCGGCAAAAAAGCGGGCGCGCGAACTGAATGCCGGGCAGGCCTATGCCAGCTACCAGGACCTCCTGGCCGATCCAGCCGTGCAGGTGGTCCACAACACCACGCCCAATTACCTGCACAGGGAGATCTCGCTGGCGGCGCTGCGTGCCGGCAAGCATGTGATCTCCGACAAGCCGCTTGCCAGCAGCACGCAGGAAGCGCGTGAACTGTACGAAGCCGCGCGTAAGTCGAACGTCGCGCACGTGGTCACCTTCAACTATCGCGGCTACCCGCTGGTGCAGCAGGCGCGCGCGATGATCGCCAAGGGCAAGGTCGGCCAGGCGGTGTTCGTGCACGGTTGCTACCTCCAGGACTGGCTGACCGACGAGCACGCCTATTCATGGCGACTGGATCCGAAGCTCGGCGGCGCCAGTTCCGCGCTCGGCGACATCGGCTCGCACTGGTGCGACCTGGCCGAACACGTTACTGGCGCACGCATCACCTCCGTGCTGGCCGACCTGCACACGGTCGTCCCTGTCCGCGAGGCACCCGCGGCCTCGCCCAAGGCCTTTGCCGGCACGGCCAAATCGACAGCCACGCGCAAGGTCAAGATCACCAGCGAAGACCTCGCCAGCGTGCTGCTGCGCTTCGACAACGGCGCGCGCGGCTGCGTCACCGTGGGCCAGGTGCTTCCAGGCCACAAGAACGACCTGCGGTTGGAAGTAAGCGGTCGCCTGGCCTCGCTGGCGTGGCGGCAGGAGCAACCCAACGAATTGTGGATCGGCCGCCACGACAAGGCCAACAAGCTGCTGGCGCGGGACCCTTCGCTGCTCGATCCCGCCGCGCGCGGCTATGCGCATCTGCCCGCGGGCCATCCTGAAGCCTGGTCGGATGCCTTCGGCAACCTGATCGCCGACGCCTATGCATGGATCCGGCGCGGTGGCACGCCCGAAACGAAGCCTGCCGCGCTACCCACCTTCGCCGATGGCTACCGCAACAGCCTGGTGGTCGACGCGATGCTCAAAAGCCACGCCGCGGGCGGCGTATGGCAGCACGTCGACGACCCACTCGGACCACCAAGCAAAAAGGGGAAAAAGGCATGAAGTGGCGCCTCAGGGTGATGATGTTGTTCGAGTACGCGATCTGGGGTGCGTGGTACGTCACGGTCGGTACGTGGCTCGGCCAGACGCTGCACTTCAGCGGCAAGGAAATCGGCGCCATCGCCGGCACCACCGCCGTCGGCGCGATGATCTCGCCGCTGTTCGTGGGCCTGCTGGCCGACCGCCTGTTCGACACACGCCGCGTGCTGGCCGGCTTGCACGTGATCGGCGCGGTGCTGCTGGTGGTGGCGGCAAAGCAAAGCTCGTTCGTGGTGCTGTACATCGCCTTGCTCGCCTACAGCTTGAGCTACATGCCGACGCTCGCACTCACCACGTCGCTGGCCATGCGGCACATCAACGACCCGCAGGAAGAATTCGGCGCGATCCGCGTGTTCGGCACGCTGGGCTGGATCGCCGTGGGCCTGGTGGTGGGCGCGCTTGGCGTGGAAGCCACGGCCTCGCCCCTTTACCTCGCCGCCGGGCTTTCCGTGGTGATGGCGGCCTACTGCTTCACCTTGCCGCCGACGCCGCCGCTGGCCAATCCCGAGCGCTTCAAGCTGCGCCATGCGTTGCCGCTGGAGTCGCTGCACCTGCTTCGCGGCCGCTCGATGGCGGTGTTCGCGCTGGCCTCGTTCCTGATCTGCATCCCGCTGCAGTTCTACTACGCGTTCACCAACCTGTTCCTCAACGAGATCGGCGTGGTCAACGCCGCCGGCAAGATGACCGGCGGACAGGTGTCGGAAATCCTTTGCATGTTGCTGATCCCGTGGTTCTTCCGCCGCCTGGGCGTGAAGTACATGCTGGCGGTGGGTATGCTGGCATGGGTGGTGCGCTATGCCTGTTTCGCCTTCGGCGGCACCGGCGAGCTGATGTGGATGCTTTGGCTGGGCATCATCCTGCACGGCATCTGCTTCGACTTCTTCTTCGTGGTCGGCCAGATCTACATCGATCGCGAGGCGCCGTCGGCGCTGCGCGCGGCAACGCAGGGTCTGATCACCTTCCTGACGTATGGCCTTGGCATGTTCGTTGGCTCGTGGCTCTCCGGCGTGGCCGTGGATACCTATTCACAGGTCAACGCCCAGGGCGTGGCCACGCACGACTGGCACGGCATCTGGATGCTCGCCGGTGGCTGCGCCGCCGTCGTGCTCGTGTTGTTCGTATTGCTGTTCAAGGATCGCAAGGCGAAGGTTGGCAACGCCGCCGCCGTCGCCACCTGATTCGCCCACTCCATCCCCATCGGCGGAGAACCGTTCATGATGAATCGCAGGCAGTTCCTGGCCCGTTCCGCGCTATTTGGCTCGGCAGCGTGGCTTACCACCCTCGGTGCGCCCGGCAAGTTGCTTGCCGCCACCTCGCAGGGCAAGCCGCTCGGCATCCAGCTCTACATGGTGCTGAAGGCCTACCAGGACGACCCCATGGGGGCGCTCAAGACGCTCAAGGCCATTGGGTACACGGAAATCGAAGCCATCGTCACCAGCACGGCCAAGACGCTACGCGATCAATTGAATGAAACAGGCCTTCGCTCTCCCAGCATGCACTTCGACAGCCTCGGCTTCGAGGCCGGTATCGACGCAGCGCACACGCTGGGCTCGCAGTTCATCGTCAGCAGCATGCTGCCGGAGATCATGAAGAAGGAACAGGCCGCGAAAGGAAAGAGCGCGCCGGACCCAACGTACTCGCTCGACGAGGCCAAGCGCGCCGCGGAGTACGCCAACCGCCTGGGCGAAAAGGCCAAGCAGGCAGGACTGCAGTACGCCTACCACAACCATCATCTGGAATTTACCGACGTGGGCGGTGGGCAGACGTTCTACGACGTGCTGCTGAAGGAAACCGACCACAAGCTCGTGCAGTTCGAACTCGACTGCGGCTGGGTCCACGCAGGCGGCAAGAACCCCGCGGATATCTTCAAAGCCAACCCTGGCCGCATCCCGCTGATGCATGCCAAGGATTTCCTGCCCGGCGCCAACGACAAGAACAATTATCCAGGTGCGGAACTCGGCCGTGGCACGCTCGACTACAAGCCGATCATGGCGGCGGCGGACACCTCCGGACTGAAGCACTGCTTCGTCGAGCAGGAAGGTCCCTTCGACCGCATGAGCCAGCTCGACGCCGCACGCGTCGATTTCACCTACCTGCGCCCAATGCGCTGAACCGGAATCAAGGCATACGCATGGAAAAGAACACATTCGACGCCATCGTCGTCGGCACTGGTGTCAGTGGTGGCTGGGCCGCCAAGGAACTGACCGAGAAAGGTTTGAAGACCCTGGTGCTCGATCGCGGCCCCATGGTCAAGCACGGCGATTACCCCACCGCCCTGAAGGCGCCGTGGGAGCTGCCGTACGCCGACGAACCCACCCAGGAAGACATCAAGCGCCATCCGAAGAGCACGCGCCCGTCGTTCTATGGCATCACCCAGTCGACCAAGCACTGGTTCGTCGACGACCTGGACAATCCCTACGAGGAAACCAAGCCCTTCGACTGGTTCCGCGGCTACCACGTGGGTGGACGCTCGCTGATGTGGGGCCGGCAAAGCTATCGCTTCAGCGAAATGGACTTCGAGGCCAATGCCAAGGACGGTGTGGGCGTGGACTGGCCCATCCGCTACGCTGATCTCGCCCACTGGTACGACTACGTCGAGCACTTCATCGGCGTCAGTGGTTCGACCGAGAACATGGCGCAACTGCCCGACGGGCAGTTCCTCAAGCCCATGGAACTGAACTGCGTCGAGAAGGATTTCCAGGGCAAGATCAGCGACAAGTTCAGCCGCAAGCTGATCATCGGCCGCACGGCCAACCTGTCCGAGCCGCTCAAGCACGACAAGAGCCCGCAACGCGGGCAGTGCCAGTACCGCAACCTGTGCATGCGCGGCTGCCCGTTCGGCGCCTATTTCAGCAGCAACTCGTCCACGCTTCCCTCTGCCGAGAAAACCGGCAACATGACGATCGTCACCAACGCCATCGTCTACGAGGTGATCTACGACAACGCCAAGGGCAAGGCCACCGGCGTGCGCGTGCTCGATGCCGAGACCGGCCACCAGACCGAGTACTTCGCGAAAGTAATCTTCCTGAACGCATCCACGTTCGGTACCACGCACATCCTGCTCAATTCTGTGTCCAGCCGCTTCCCCAATGGCTTTGGCAACGACAGCGGCGAAGTGGGTCACAACATCATGGACCACATCTTCGGCAACGGTGCGCATGCGCTGGTGGAAGGCCATGAAGACCGCTACTACTCCGGACGCCGGCCCAATGGCTTCTACATCCCACGCTATCGCAATGTGGGCAATGACAAGCGCAAATACCTGCGCGGCTTCGGCTACCAGGGCGGAGCAAGCCGCAGCGACTGGACACGGCTGGTCGACCAGGCGGTGCTGGGCGCGGACCTTAAGAAGGCCGCGGAGAACCCCGGCCCGTGGGGCGTGTCGATGATGGGCTTCGGCGAGATGCTGCCCAACCACAAGAACATGGTCACCCTCGACCGCCGGATCAAGGACAAGTACGGCATGCCGGTGCTCAACTTCGATGTCGCGCACCGCGAGAACGAACACGTGATGACCAAGGAGATGGTGGACGACGCACTGGAGATGTTCAACGCCGCCGGCTACAAGAATGTGAAGGCCTTCACCATGGAGGCCAACCCCGGCGCAGGCATCCACGAGATGGGTACCGCACGCATGGGCCGTGACCCGAAAACCTCGGTGCTGAACGCGTGGAACCAGATGCACGCCTGCAAGAACGTGTTCATTACCGACGGCTCGGCCATGGCGTCCTCCGCCTGCCAGAACCCGTCACTGACCTACATGGCGCTGACCGCTCGCGCGGCCAGCCATGCCGTGGAAGAACTCAAGCGCGGCAACATCTGAGGATATAAGCCATGAACCGTCGTGAATGGTTGAAAAGCATGTCCACGCTTGCCGTTGGCGCGGTTGCCGCGCCTTCGTTGCTGGCTGTATTCGATGCGTTTGCCGCTTCGCAAAAGCCGGGGGCGGCTCTCCGCTTCTTCAATCCGGCGCAAGGCAACCTGATCGGCGCGGTAGCCGACATCGTGATTCCGCGTACCGACACCCCAGGGGCCGTCGATGCAGGCGTGCCGGCCTTCATCGATTCGATGTTCAAGGATGTCTATACCAAGAACGAGCAACAACGGTACCTCACAGCGCTGGCCGCATTTGACCAGGCTGGTGGTAAGCCGTTCGGGCAATTGGATGAATCCCAGCGCAAAGCACTGGTAAACAAGCTCCATGCTGAAGCCGTTGCCGCACCGCCCAATGCGAAGCTCACGCCCGCCGCCGACTTCGTGCTGATGACCAAGAAGCTGACCATGCTTGGCTTCTTCATGTCCGAGCCTGGCTGCACGCAAGTGCTCCAATACGTTGCCATTCCCGGTGGTTTCAAGGCCGATATACCGTTGTCGCAGGCAGGTAATGGCAAGGCCTGGGCGGTTGAAACGGAATTGAAGATATGAAAACGCTCAAGGGTCCTGCCATCTTCCTTGCTCAGTATGCGCAGGATGTGGCGCCATTCAACACGCTTCCGGACATCGCCAAGTGGGCGGCTTCGCTTGGTTTCGTCGGCGTGCAGATCCCAAGCAACGATCATCGCCTGTTCGACCTGGAGCAGGCGGCGGCCAGCAAAGGCTATTGCGACGACATGGCCGGCATGCTGGCCGGACACGGGTTGCAGGTGACGGAGTTGTCCACGCATCTGCAAGGGCAGCTGGTGGCTTCGCACCCTGCGTACGACCGGCTGTTCGATGGCTTCGCGCCCGCGGCACTACGTGGCAACACGCCCGAACGCCAGGCCTGGGCTGTGCAACAGCTCAAGTTGGCGGCCAAAGCGAGCAAGCATTTCGGCCTGACCTCGCATGCAACCTTCAGTGGCGCGCTGGCCTGGCATTTGTTCTATCCCTGGCCGCAGCGCCCCGCCGGTTTGATCGACGAGGCGTTCGCCGAGCTCGGCAGGCGCTGGAAGCCCATCCTGGACGCCTTCGATGAAGCGGGCGTGGATGTCTGTTACGAGCTTCACCCCGGCGAAGACCTGCACGATGGCGTCACCTTCGAGCGCTTCCTCGACGCCGTCGACCATCACCCGCGCGCCAACATCCTGTTCGACCCCAGCCACATGGTGCTGCAGCAGATGGACTACCTGCAGTTCATCGACAACTACCATGAGCGTATTCGCGCGTTCCACGTGAAGGATGCCGAGTTCCGTCCCAACGGACGGGCGGGCGTGTACGGCGGCTACCAGGACTGGATCGATCGCCCCGGGCGCTTCCGCTCGCTGGGCGACGGGCAGATCGATTTCCGCGCGATCTTCAGCAAACTCGCGCAGTACGGCTATCCGGGCTGGGCGGTGCTCGAGTGGGAGTGCTGCATCAAGGATGCCCAGCAAGGCGCGAAGGAAGGCGCGGTATTCATCCGCGACCACATCATCAAGGTCACCGAGCGCGCCTTCGACGATTTCGCCGCGTCCGGCACCGACCGCGCATTCAACCGCGACATCCTGGGACTCCAATAGCCATGACCACCCCCTCTACCGGCCTTAGCCGCCGCGCAGCCCTCGGGCGCCTCGCCGCCGGCGCGGCGGCCTTCGGTGCCATGCCGTTGCTCGCCTCGGCCGAAACTCTTCCCGGCAAGAAAGTCGCCGGCAAGCCGGGGCCCGGGCGCCTGAAGCAGTCGCTGAGCCGCTGGACCTCCAAGGCGCCGCTGCCTGAACTATGCAAGCGCCTGAAGGCCCTCGGCTTCGCCGGCGTCGACCTGCTGTATGCGGACGAATGGGCGCAGGTGCTCGACAGTGGCCTGGCCGTATCGATGGGTTACCCGACCAAGCGCGATGACTTCATCACCTTCGGCTTCAACAATCCGGCCAACCATGCCACGCTGCTGAAGGAACTGGAAACGAGCATTCCGCTGGCGAAGAAGGCCGGGCTGACCAACGTGATCACCATGTTCGGCAACCGCGTGGCTGGCATCGACGACAACCAGGCACGCGACAACTGTGTGGCGGGCCTGTCGAAGATCGCGCCCCTTGCAGCCGAAAACGGCATCACCCTGTGCGTGGAGCTGCTGAACAGCAAGGTGGACCACCACGGCTACCAGGGCGACAGCACCGCGTTCGGCGTGGCGGTGATGAAGGGCATTGGCTCTCCCAACGTCAAACTGCTCTACGACATCTACCACATGCAGATCATGGAAGGCGACGTGATCCGCACCATCCGCGACAACATCCAGTACATCGGGCATTTCCACACCGGTGGCGTACCGGGCCGCCACGAGATCGACGGCACCCAGGAACTGAACTACCACGCCATCGCCAAGGCGATCGCGGACCTCGACTACAAGGGCTTCATCGCGCACGAATTCATGCCGGCGCGAAACGATCCGTTCGACTCGTTTGCCGAAGCCTTCAAGATTTGCACGGTATGAACTTTCATCGAAGGAAGGTTATGAACCAGCAACGCGCGCTTTTCCTTGCCATCTCCGTTGCAGCTGCCGCATCGACATCCGCCTGGGCGCAGACCGACCCCAAGGCGACCGAGCAGTGGGAGCCGGTGCCCAAAGTGGTATCGCCGGGCAAACAAAACAGCGCGCCGCCCTCCGACGCCATCGTGCTGTTCGACGGCCACGACCTTTCGAAATGGGAAGCCTCCAAGGATCATTCCCCAGCGAACTGGAAGGTGCACGAGGGCGTGGCAACCGTCGACAAGGCCACCGGCAACATCCAGACCAAACAGAAGTTCAGGAACTACCAGATCCACCTGGAGTGGCAGGTGCCCAAGGGCATCACCGGCGAAGGCCAGGCCCGTGGCAACAGCGGGATGTACGTGGCTTCCACAGGCCCTGGCGACGAGGGCTACGAGATCCAGATCCTGGATTCATACAACAACAAGACGTATGTGAACGGACAGGCGGGCAGCGTCTATAAGCAGACACCACCCCTGGCCAATGCCATGCGCCCTCCTGGCGAATGGCAAACCTACGACGCTATCTGGACGGCGCCTGTGTTCGCCGCCGACGGCACGCTGAAGTCACCGGCCTATATAACGCTGTTCCACAACGGCGTCCTCGTGCAGAACCATACCGAGCTTACCGGCGAGACGCTCTATATCGGCAAACCGAAGTACACCCCATACACCGAAGCGCCGATCAAGCTCCAGGCGCACGGGGATCCTTCGCAGCCGATCAGTTTCCGCAATATCTGGGTAAGGCCGCTCGACTAGCCGCGGCGCGCCTGGCGGGTTGTTGGGGGTCAGAGTAATTACTCTGACCCCAACCCGTTCGCGCTCTACCAATCATCGCGCACCGCACCCTCGTGCTTCAAACCGCGCCGTAGAGACCGCGCGCGTATTCGCATTCCGCCAGCATTTCCTCGAGGCTCAGTGCACGCGTCCACACGGCGGCATAGCGCGTGAGGACGGCACCCTGCTGGGTCGCATCGCCTCCGTCCTTCCATGCGTTGATCAGTACCTTGCCATTGAGCGGCCGGCCGGCGAGGCCGGCGTAGGTCTCCTCGCGCGGCGCTTCTTCGTAGCTTGGGCAGAGGAAGCGCACATTGCCGGTAGCCGCATCGATCGAGACGATGGCGAAGCGTGGCTTGTAGCGCGTATCCACCCCCTGGGCGGGGCCGTTGGTGATGGCCTTCTCGCCACCGGCAAGGGCCACGCGAAAGCTCGTCAGTTCCGAATTGGCCGCTGACGTATCGTAGGAATGTTGTAGCGCCAGGCCGGCCTCATGCGGACCGAAGCCCTGGAACGTGCTGAGCGCACGTCCTGCGTTACTCGACGGACCGACGCCGTATGGGCTGCAGAAGACGGCCGCGAAGGTGATGCTGGCGGTCTCGTCGATGTCGGTCTGAAAACCTTGCGTGTTGTTGGCCGATTGCACGCCCGAGGCGGTGAAGCTGGGCTTGCCGATCAGCGTGAGTGCCGCGCGGCCGCTGCCGGACCGATCGATGATGTCGCTACGCGCATTGCCATTGAAATGCCATTCGCCTGCAGGCTGCACCCGGCCGATCCAGCCCAGGGCGACATCGCCGACCAGCGCGTAGTTGTGCATCGGTCGCGTGGAGCCATTGCTGGCCTTGTAGAAGTCGGCTTCGCCGGCGCTGTCGCGGATGTTGCTGCGCGGACCGGCACTGCGACCGGCAAGGGAGGCGGGTTCGGCGGGATCACCCCAACCCAGCGTGATCTTCGCCGCGGTGTCCGGCAAGGCGCTCTTCAGGGTTATTTGCAAGGTGTCGTTGGCGATCACCTTCACCGCGGCGATGATGTTGTTGTCGCCCGGTGCGGCGGGCACGAGCTTGTTGTTGGCATCGCGCACATCCAGGCCGTAGTTGCGCGTCGGCGCGACCCAGCTGGTGTCGATGGTCAGCACGCCGGCGGGTACGTTGAAGACCAGGTTGATCGTGCTGGCATCGACCCTGACCGCCGTGAGCATGTCCAGCGCCGGATTGCGCAATGCTACGCCCGCCGAGCGGTCCTGGATAAGCTGGTAGAGCGCTCGCGCGAAGTAGCGTCCCTGCCAGCGATGGCTTTCGTTGTTGAGGTGGAGCATCGGCTGGTCGCGCTCCGATTCGTCGGCGTAGTCGAACATGTACTGCGGATTGACCATGCGCAAGAAGGGGCTGGCCAGGCAGGCGTCGCGTTGGGCCAACGCGATGAACGGATTGCAGAAGGCCACGCTGGTGGCGCCATAGCTGTTGTGGCTGCAAACCTGCGCTATCAGCCACAGCGGCCGCCAGCTCTGCTCGGGCAGGTAGACCTGGCAGAGCTTGAGCCAGTGCGCGCGCTCGAGCGCGGTAAGCTTGGTCTTGTAGCTGGCGCGCGTCTCCGAGAAGCCAGTGGAGTCGGCTTCGCCCTGCTGCCACGTGGTTGCCAGCCAGCCGATGTTGCTGCTGTCCTTCTGACCTTCGGCACGCATCAGCGCCAGCATCGACGTGAGGCGAAGCTTGCTGTCGTCCCACCCCTGGTAGCCGCCGGGATTGTTGTCGTCAAGGAAGGTGGCAAAGTAACCGATCGGCCTACCGCCCTCGCCGCTGGTGAAGGCGCTGTAGCGGCTGTACTGCGCCGATGCAGGCACGCCACTCAGCACGGCGGTGTACTCCACGAGGCCATCGGCGCAGGCATTGGTGCCTACTTCGCCACCCGTACCATGACCCCCGTCATATTCCACCAGCGGGACCAGGCTCGTCATCGCGCTGGCGTCGGTGCCAGGCCGCACGCCGCCATTGAAGGTAACGTTGGCATAGATCTGCTGCAACGTAAGTGCCGGGCGGCCACCCGTCCCTACGGCGTTGGATTGACCGTGAAACATGATCAGCTCACGTCGCGAACGAATGATCGTTTCGTCCGCACGTATGACCACGTTACCCGTTGGGACAACCGTGGCTGCAGAGGCAGATCGTTCAAATAGCCACGACAAACCGAAAGTACCCGCCATGCCGGCCAGACCAAGGCCACTGGCGGCGAAAGCGCTGTGTCGAAGGAACTCGCGTCGCGGGAGCTCCGGCACCGCGAGCTCAGCCGCTTCGGCATTGCTACGCCATGGACGAAGGTCCAGGCCGCCATCTTCGCGATGCAGGCGCAGGGAAACACGCTGAAAGATCCAAGGCTTTTTCATTGGGATGCAACTCCCCTTCGCCCGCGGAACGCGGTCGGTTAATGAAGGCATGCATTAACGGGCAACTCTTCGGTCCGTGCGTCGATGAAACGGCGAACCTTGGACGAGCCGCCGATACGATGTAGCACGTGGATCGATCAAAGTGTGTATACGAACGCGTCAAAGACGACGTTCAGCGTGCTTTTGTGAGCTGCTAAGCAATCCGATATGACGACTTCTTCGCAGTTTCCAGCGTCGATGAGATCGCGAAGCGGAGAAGCTCGATCAGGCCGGTCGATAAACGTACGCGGGGTCAGAATATTGATTCTGACCCCCAACTCACTGACCCCAAACCCGCCCGTCCCCACCTGACTTCGACAGCCGTTGAGCCGTCGAGGAATGCTTGTCGATCTGCCGGTATAGCGCTTGCAAGTCCGCAGTCTTTCGTCGGATAACACCCGTCGCGTCACCCACCAGCTCATCCGGCGCGAGATCGCGGCCGAAGAAATGGTGCAGCAATGTTTTCGGCGAGGCGTCGAAGCCTTCGGCCATCAGCGCGGCGTAGCGTTTCTGGAAATCGGCAGGATCGTGGGTGGCCATGTCGAACATCTTCGTCGCCCATAATCCGGCGTACAGGTAATTGGCCAGGTACAAAGGGTCTTCGAACATCAGCCGCTTGCCGATCCAGGCATGAGCCAGCTCCGGATCAATGGAAGGCCATATCTCGAAACGGCTCGTCGTCTGCAGGGTGAGTTTGTCCAGGTCGTCGGCGCCATGGATCTTGCCAGCGACAACGCCGTCGTAGATGCCCGCTTCCAGCTGCGCTTCCTCGGCGGAGGTGAATATCTCGAAGGTCATCTCGTCGAGCTGAGCCTGCAGGTAGTGCGCCTTGGCGGCCGGGCTGTCCGCATGCCGGTAGAGATATTCATAGAACAGCATCTCGTTGAGGATGGCCACGCCTTCCTGCATCCAGCTCGACCCGTGGTTGTAGAAGGGCGACACGCCATGCTCGTTCATCAGCTGGCTGTGCAGGGCATGGCCACCTTCATGGGCCACCACGCTGGCCTGCTTCAGGGTGGGCTTCCATTGGCCCAGGAATAAGCCAGTCCGAACGCCCGGGGCGGCGATGGAGAAAGCATCGTTGACGCGGCTGCCCTGGACACTGGCCAGGTCCGTGCGCCGGTTGGCCGGATCGAGCAGCTGGCGGAAATGGTCGGTGTAGTCCCGGCCCAGGGGCGCGAGCGCGAGCGGGATGACCCGGCGCAGTTCATCGTAGTCGAAGGTCGGCGGCGTGAAGCCAGCCAGTGGTACGTTCAGGTCCCAGCTGTGTACTTCATCCAGCCCGAGCTGCCGCCCGATGTGCGCGGCGCGCAGGTGTTGGTAGTCCATCAGCGCCGACGCCTGGCCCTGGACGGCCTTGGCTGTGGCGTCGACATCGGCGCGGTCGAACATGCGGGCGAAATAGGTGGCCTCGGGCGCGTCGGCGAAATGCTGCAGCTTGGCCGTATGGTCGTTGACGCCGACAATGCCGACCAGGATGGAAGCGTAGGTTTCGCCCTGGGCGGCCAGCGCGTGCTGGCGCTGCACCCAGGCGCGCTGGCGCACGGTGCGGTCGGGGTCCGTCGCCAATACCTCGGCATCCTTGCCGGCGTCAAGCTCGCCGTGACTGGTCTGGACCTTGCCGTAGGCCGTGACGCGGCGCGTCTTCTGGTAGATATTCCAGAAGGCGGTGCTGGACTGGTCGGACAGATCGTCCATGACCTTCTGCTCACCCTCGGGCAACTCATGCGGGAGGTTGCGCGTGGCACGCTCGAAGAGCCAACGGTAGTGGCCCAATGCGGGCAATGCCGCGATGTCGCGATCGAAGCCATCCTTGCCGAGTTTGCGCAGGGTCTGTTGGGTGCGCGTCACCAGGGTGTCGCGCCCTGCGTCGACATCCGAACTGGCCTGGCTGGCGGCCTGGTCGTCGATGTCCCGCGCCGTTTGCAGGTGCAGCCAGGCGCCGTGGCGCTGGGCGCGTGACAGCAAGGCTTCGCTGCGGTGCAGGTAGTCGAGCAGGGCCGTCGGCGCGGGCGTATCTAGGACCGGGAATGCGGCGATATCGGCGGCCAACTGCGATCGATCGATCGTTTCCTGCGCCGGACTGGCGAAGTAGGCACCATCGTCAATCCGATGGTCGTCAGCAAGCACCATGGGGCTGGCGAAGGCCAGCAGGCAAAGCAAAGGGAGTGTTTTCATTCGCGCACCCTAGCAACGGCGCGCGTACCTTGCTTTACGCGGATTAGCGCGGCTAGCCAGTGGCCTGACGCCACGCCGAAGGCGTGGTGGCATGTATGGCGCGGAACGAGCGCGAAAACTGCGCGGCACCGGCGAAACCGCAGTCAAGGGCGATCTCCAGCAAGGGCCGGCGCGTGGTACGTAGCAAGTGCGCGGCGCGCTCCACGCGCAGGCGCCGGAGGTAATCGCCGACCGTGCAGTGATGGAAACCGCGGAAGCTTCGCGCCAGATGCACGGGGTGGCGACCGGCCAATTCGGCCAGGCTCTCCAGGGTGACGTCCGCGGCTGGGTCCTCGTGCAGGCTTGCGCGAACGCGACGCAGCCAGCCGGGTTCGGCATGGGCAAGCTCGGCCAGCCCACGGCCGGTTTCGGCCAGGACATCGAGCGCGAGCGCCTGGGCGGACATCGGGGCGAAAACGTCGTCGACAGCCAAGGCATCGATGATGGCACGCCCCATGTCCTGCAGCCGGCGCGAGCAACGCAGCAACGGACGTCCATCCATTCGCGCACGGTGTTCGCCCAGGATCAATGTCAGGGCCTCGTCGACGGCGAAGATCACCTTGCGTGCGCCCGTCTTGCCGAAGCGCTGGGCATGCGCGGCGTGGGCGGGACAATACAGCAGGTCGCCAGGCGCATGCTCGTTGCGCATGCCCAGCACGGTTTCCTCGTAGGCGCCGTCCACCACCAGGCAAAACCAGGCCTCACCATGCCGATGCTCGGCCATCTGGCCGTTGGGCTGGTATTGGGACACATGCAGATCGACGATCGAGCCCATGCCATCCTTCCCGCGACGATGGTCAGACTATGCCGCCGCGGGGCCCTGGCTGGCAACACGCCAGTGCTGGCCGCGCCATCCTTGGCCGGAAGCCAGCGCTCGTTCGATATCAAATCGGACGAGCGCTTTTATTACTCCTTACGGCCCGAATTTCTTCTCGATCCCCAGCAAAATCGACTGGTTGTCCCGGCTCGTGTTGTCCAGGTAGTTCTGGTACTCGAACCGCAGCATCCAGCCATGCAGGGTCTGCAACGCCACGCCTGCACCCAGCATGGTGTGGTTGCGCGACTGGCTCTGCAGGGTGGCCTGATAAGACGGGCCGTTGAGCAGATCCGCGTAACGCATCGTCGCCTGGCTGGAACCCTGCAGGTCGTGCCCGAACTCAGCGCGCAGCTGCGGTGCCCAGGTGCCGTAGTCGCGCTTGGCTGTCCACTGCGCCAGCACACCCACGGTAGCCGTGGAGGTGTTCACGTCCTGGCCCTGGTACTTCAGCGAATAGATCGCATCGCCCGTTTCGGTGTAGCCCTCCAGGTTCGCCCGGGCAATGTCCAGGCGTCCATACGGCGTAAGCATCATGTCGTCGGTCTGGTGTTGGTAGCCCATCGAGAACGAGGCGAACCACTGCTTGCCGTCACGGCTGCCGTGCACGGTGTTGCCGTTGTCGGTGACATAGCGGCGGGCGTCGAACGACAGCCACTGGTAGCCGACCAGGGCATCGGCATACACCGACTCGGACGGGCGGTAGCTTCCGTACAGCGCCACGTTGTAGCTGTCCACCGTGCTGCGGCTGGTGTACTTGCCGATGTCGGAAACATCGTGGCCATAACCCACGCCCGCGCCCAGCGCCAGCTTCTCCGTCACCTGTTTGTCCGCGCCCATGCTCAGGCCCGAGGTGGTGAAGTCGATGCCGTCATCGCTGCTGCCTGGCTGCATCTTGCCGAAGTTCACCGCGCCGCCGGTCCACACGGACAAACCGCCTGGGCTGGTATTGCCCGCGCCTGCGTTCTTGCCAGCAGCGGCATTACCCGTGGTGTCTTCCGAACCCAGCCTTGCGGGTGAGCCGAACAGGCCATTTCCCTGGTCGTCACCTGCGTACGGCCCGTTGATCCGATGTTCAAACGCCATGTCACTGGTGGACATGCCGTTGGTAGACATGCCGTTGGCAGACAGCCCATTGGTGGACCTGCCATTGACTGGCATGCTGCTGGCGGAACTGAAAGTCACGCCATTGCTGAAGCCACCGACGCTTCCGCTGTGCAAGGCTTCCAGTCGACGCTGGAAGTTGTTGATCTGGCCAAGCGCCATGCGACGTGCCGAATCGGCCTGCGCATCGAGCACGCCAAGTACTTCGGCGTTCTTCGATGGATCGCTGCGTGCCGTCACAGTAATCGCGATGCTGCCCGGATCGGAGGTAGCGAAGGCGTTGCTAAGCGTGTAGCTGACCTGCGCCACGCCGCCGAAGGTCGGCGCCGCGGTGAAGGACAACGTGTAGCCGCCGTTGGCCGAGGACTGCACGGTCGCCGAGCCGGCATTGGACGGGCTGATCGAAACCAGCCTGGCTCCGGTGAATGGGCCGCCGCGCGCTGTCGTGGTCAGGTCTACCTGCACCGAGGTACCGGCGATCACGCTGGCCGTCAGGTTGGACGCCACCGGGCGGGCATTGACCGTGATCGTGACATGCGCCGGTTGCGATGCGCCGAAGGCATTGCTCAGCGTGAAGTCGAAGCCGACCGTACCCGACGCATTCGGATCCGCGGCGTAGACGATGTCGGTACCCTGCACCGTGGCCGTGCCCGTGGCCGGCGTGCCGACCAGGGTCACCGCAGTGAACGGGCCATTGGCCGCACCCGCCGCAGCATGGACGGTGACCGACTTGCCAGCCAGCACCGCCGCGCTCTGCGCCGTTGCCACCGGCACTGCGCCGGCGGCGACGGTGATGGCCACCGTGGCCGGTGCCGAGGTGCCGCCCGGACCGGTCGCGGTGTACTTCAGCGAATCGCTGCCGAAGTAATCGTGGGTCGGCGTGTAAATGATGTTCAGACCGCTGACGGTAGCCGTGCCATGCGCCGGCTGCTGGGTGATCGTGAGGCTGGTGATCGGGCCGGTATCGGCCGGGATCACGCCCGCGATCGTTACCGGCGTATTCGCGCCGGTGCTGGAAGTCTGGTTGACGACGATCGGCGTGGGCTCGCCGACGGTAATGGTGTACGCCTGCGTGCCCTGGAAATTGAATCTGTCGGTCGCCGTCACCGTGACGTTGAACGGACCCGCCGCCGTCGGCGTACCGGAGATCACACCCGCCGGACTGAGCGTGAGGCCGCCCGGCAATGCACCTGCCGTCACCGCATAGGTATAGGGCGCCGTGCCACCGGAAGCCGATAGCGAGGTCGATGCATAAGCCACGGCCACCTTGCCCTGCGGCAGTGTTGCCGGTGCCAACGCGATACCCGGCGCATTGACCGTCAGCTGGAAGGTTTGCTGCGCGGTCTGCATCGCCGCGTCGGTCACCTTCACCGTAATCGGATACGTACCCGCGCTGGTCGGGACACCTGAAATCGTGCCCCCCAATGTCATGGTCAAACCGACCGGCAGCGCGCCGGTTTCCGTGAAGGTATAGGGTGTCGCACCACCCACCGCGGTGAAGGTCGCCGTATAGGGCGTGCCACCGGTACCCACGGGAAGCGGGGTTGCGTTCAATGTCACTGCGCCACCCGGCACGACGACGGCGAACGTCCGCTGGACCTGCGGTGCGGCCAGCCACGCAACGTTGCCGGCCTGGTTTGCATCGATCGTGCAGTTACCCGGCGACACCGTCGTCAAGGCGCCCGTCGAGGTGACGGTACAGACGTTTGTCGTAGTCGAGGTGTAGGACACCGCCAATCCGGCGTTCGTCGTGGCACTCAACTGCGTCGGCGCGCCAAAGTTTACGGGCGGCTGATTGAAGGTGATCGTCTGCACACCCTGCGGCGTGGCGCTGGCGGACGCCGCCGAGGGTGAGCCCGTGCCCGCGGTATTGGCCGCTGTTACGGTAAACGTATACGCCGTACCGTTGGTCAGGCTTGCAACCGTGATGGAGCCTGCTGCAGTACTGGTGCCCGTCTGGCCACCGGGGTTGGCCGTCGCCGTATAGGTGATCGTGCCGGTGTCGCCGCCGAGGCTGGCTGGCGCGGTAAAGTTCACCTGGACCTGCCCGTCGCCCGCTACGACCGTACCGATGCCCGGGGCACCAGGTACGACCGCATTGACATGGAACTGCTGCTGCACCGTCGGCGCGGGCGTGAACGTGCCATTGCCGGCCTGGTCAGCATCGATGATGCAGGTACCAGCCGAGACGAAGGTCAATAGGCCGCCGCTGGTGATCGTGCACACGCCGGCGGTCGTCGAACTGAATGTCACCGGCAGGGTCGAGGTGGCTGTCGCGGTCAGTGTCGGCGAGGTGCCGAAGTTCTGCGCACCCGGGTTGCCGAACGTGATCGTCTGCCCACCCTGCGGCGTCACGCTGTTGGAAGCCGTTGATGCCGGGCCTGGACCCGCGATATTGGACGCGACCACGGTGAACGTATAGGCCGTACCGTTGGTCAGGCCAGTCACGACGATCGGACTGCCCGTACCGGTACCGGTCTTGTTATCAGGGCTGGAAGTGACTGTGTAGCCGGTGACTGGCGCGCCACCGGTATTCGTCGGTGCGGTGAAGGTCACCGAAGCTTGCGCATCTCCCGCAGTCGCATTGGCGCCGGTCGGCGCACCGGGAGCGATGGCGGCGACATGTGTCGTGTAGCTCCTGCTACCGGTAAACGACTGCGCGTCGGTCGCGATCACGGAGAACGTGTAATCGCCCGCCGTCGTCGGTGTACCCGACAGCGTGCCGGATGCGTCCAGCGACAGGCCGGCCGGGAGGTTCGCCGGAGTGGTGGAGAAGGTGTACGGACCGGTGCCGCCGGCCGCGGACAGGGTCTGGCTATAGCCCGTGCCGACCGTGCCATTGGGGAGGCTGGCCGGCGCTATCGTGATGGTCGGCCCCGCGATGGTCAGCGTGTAGGCCTGGGGTTTGCTGAACGGTCCCGTTCCGGTCGTGGAATCGGTTGCGGTGATCGTGATGGGGAATGTGCCCGCCTGCGTCGTTGTTCCGCTCAACAGGCCCGCAGTCGTTAGCGTGATACCCGTCGGCAGCGTGCCGCTCACCGCATAGCTGTACGACGAGGTGCCGCCCGAAGCCGTGATCGTTTGGCTGTACGGCAGGTTGACGGTGCCCCCGGGCAACGTACCCGGTGCAATCGTGATGGTCGGTCCCGCGATCGTCAGCGACAGGTTCGCCGTTGTTTTCGTGAACGGAGCAGCGGGGCCGCTCGAACTGTCGGTGGCTTTCACAGCGTAGGTGAAAGTGCCCGCAGCCGTCGCCGTGCCACTCAACGTGCCGTTGGTGGCCAAGGTCAGCCCGGCAGGCAAGGCGCCCGATGCGATGGTGTAGGTATAAGGCGAAGCGCCACCGCTCGCACTCGCAAGCGACTGGCTGTACGCCACGCCAACCGTGCCACTGGGTGGGTTGGCCGGCGCGTATACGATGGTTGGCGGACTTACCGTGATGGTCACGTTGGCTGGCGTCGAGCTACCCGCGCCATTGGACGCGGTATAGGTGAACGTGTCCGGACCCGCATAGCCGGTCGTCGGCGTATAGGTGATTGACGTGCCACTGGCGGTGGCCGTGCCATGAGCGGGTGCCGTGCCCACCGCTACCCCGGTCGCAGTCGGACCTGTGATATTGAGCGTGATCGGGTTGCTTGTGCTGTTGTAAGCAACCGTTGCCGACACCGGGGCCGCCGTTGGCGGCTGGTTGACCACGTTGATGGTGAGCGTGGTGATATTCGCGTAAGGACCGGGCGAACCGCTGCTGTCTTGCGACTCCACCTGGACACTGAAGGCTCCAAGCGTTGTCGGCGTGCCACTGAGGACGCCGCTGCTATTGAGCGAGAGCCCAGGGGGAAGCGAACTTCCCGCGTGCAAGGTATACGTATACGGCGCATTGCCACCGGTAGAGGAAAGCGTATAGCTGTACGGCGCGTTGACGACTGCCGAAGCGGGCTGGCCGATAACGATCGTCGGTTGCGCGACGACCAACGAGTAGCTCTTGGTTGTCGTGACGGAGGCACTATCCGTCACCGTAAAGGAGAAATTGAAGGTGCCAGCCTGATTGGGTGTGCCACTAACGGTTGCGCCACTGAAAGACAGGCCGCCAGGAAGCGCGCCCGAGCTCAGCACAAACGTATAGGGTGCCGTGCCGCCCGTTGCGCTCAATATCTGGTTATACGGCGCACCGAACGTCGGTGCCGGCAGCGAAGCCGGCGAAACAGTAATCGGAGAAACCGCCGCTGCGATACTGACGGTTACATTGATCGGGTTGGCCAGGTCATCCTGGAAAACAAAGCTATCGGTCAGGGCACCGTCACCATTGTTCACATAGGTGACTTTGCCTGCCAGGGCATTGACCGAGAACGTTCCGTGGGTCGTGCTGCCACCGCCCGGATTCAATCCCGTGGGATTGCAGAAATTCGTATCGATGGTAATGCTGCCACCGGACGCCATCGGGGATGTGGAAGGCGTGGTATGCGCATCGGGGACGACAAAATCCGCACAACTGCTTGCGGCCTGCGCGACCGCGGGGAACAGCAGGCACAAGGACAAAAACAATATCCGCGCGTATGACGAATGAAAAAAAGCCGAGTAACGCGCTGCGGTGCGCGATAAGAACGGGCGGTAATGCATATCCTTAAGTCCCCTAAGATCTTGCGACCGACCAGCCAAAGCGCGCGCGCGAACCTGCGTCGCACGCGATGCCTTCAAGTTGATCGCCCCTGCCACGGCCTTCCTTAAAGCCGTCCCCTTTATCGCTCCGCCTATGCACAAATTCGGCACACGGCATATTTCCTATTTCTCGCAGCAATTCACTTGAGAAATGGACCTGCGTATTGTGACGCTTCGCACAGATCGCTTGTCAAGGGACCGGTATCTGCGCCAGAGTATTTGGGTACGGCGACCGGAACCGGTCGTTCGTCTAACGGGGGAATTCCAATGAGTACAACGTATCTCGGGCAAATCATGCTCACGGGGTTTGGCTTCGCGCCCAGGGGGATGGCGAATTGCAGTGGCTCGCTGATGTCCATCAGCCAACAGCAGGCGTTGTTCTCGCTGCTGGGAACCATGTACGGCGGCGACGGGGTCACGACGTTCGCTTTGCCGGATTTGCGTAGTCGAACTCCCATCGGCGCCGGTGGCAATGGCAGCACCTACACCATCGGGCAAAAAGGTGGCAGCGAAAACGTGACCTTGCTGCCCAACCAGATCCCGCCGCATATCCATTTGGCCAATTACACGACCACTGGTGGCACGGCACGCAACCCTGCCCTCGGCCTCTATGGCCAGACGGCGGACAATCACGCCATCTACGCCAATGCGAGCGGCCCGCCAAGCACGCAAGTCACGCTGAACCCCAATGGGCTCACGGGCGGCGGCGGCAATCAGCCGCATTCAAACATGCAGCCGTACACGGTGCTGAATTTCTGCATCGCGTTGACCGGCATCTTTCCGACACGTAACTAAATCCGGGGACTGTCATGGAATCCTATGTTGGTGAAATCAGGCTGTTCCCCTACAACTTCGCACCGGTGGGCTGGCTCGATTGCAATGGACAATTGCTGTCCATTTCAGAGAACGAGGTGCTGTACACGCTTCTAGGTACGACCTACGGCGGCGATGGCATCAATACTTTCGCCGTACCCGACCTGCAAGGCCGGGTGCCGATCAACAACGGCATGGCGCCTGGATTGAGCACCTACGTGATCGGGCAGAAGTCGGGAAGCGAATCGGTGACGTTGATCCCATCGCAGCTGCCGGCACATACGCATCCGATGGTTGCCACCACGGCCCTTGCCGACTCCACCGCGCCCAACGTTTCGGTCCAACTGGGCGCACTCAGCGGTGACACGATGTACACCAATGCTCCTGGGCAAGCCCTGCCCATCAATGGCCCGATGGTGGCCAATGCCGGCAACAACGGCCCGCATGAAAACAGAATGCCCACCTTGACGCTGCGGTTCTGCATCAGTCAGTACGGCATCTTCCCGTCACAGTAATAACAAATGCCACGTCGTGCGCAACGCTCTTAAGGGGGGAACGTCATGAACAATTTTTTGGGCGAGATCCAGATATTCGGCTTTAATTTTCCGCCTAACGGCTGGGCTTTCTGCGATGGCAAGCTTTTGCCTATCTCGCAGTACAGTGCCCTGTTTTCGCTGCTGGGCACGTACTACGGGGGCGATGGAAGGACTAATTTCGGCTTGCCGAATCTCCAGGGACAGGCGGCCTGTGCCTCTGGCCAAGGCCCGGGACTTCAGCTTTACGAACTGGGAGAGAATTTCGGTAACGAGAGTGTTGTCCTGACTTCCGACGGTTTGGCCAGCCACACGCACGTTGCAAACATATTCCTGCAGAACGACACCACGCAGCGTTTCGCATCGCCGAGGGCGGGGAGCTCGCCGGTCGCCCCGGTCAACGCCACGCCGTTCGCCAATAGCCAGACCTCCAACGGCAGCTTTGCGGTGAACTTCGTCGGGCCAAACGCAGGCGGCCTGCCGCATGCCAATCAGCAGCCATATATAGGGTTGAACTTCTGCATTGCCCTGCAGGGCGACTTCCCGCAACGCCCCTAGTCAAATGCATGCTCAGGTATTGTGCTTCCCGCCACGGCGCCAGCCGTCGCGGTGGGAAGCGCCAATCGATGGCGCGCCGGCGGTATCGCTTCGCGACGCAGGCTCCGGCGATCTGCCCTTCCTGCGCCGGCTTTACGCGTCGTCGCGCGCGGCTGAACTGGCTACCATTCCCTGGCCTGACACTGCCAGGCAGACGTTCTGCGACAGTCAGTTCGACTTGCAGCATCAGCACTACGTTACTCATTTCGTCACGGCAGATTTCCTGATCGTGCTGCAAGGCCATGTGCCGGTCGGCCGCTTGTACCTGCATGAGGCCGACAAAGTGTTGACCATCGTCGATATCCTGCTGGACGATGCCGTGCGCGGCCAGGGCCTGGGCTCGGCGCTATTGCGGCGCCTGCAGCAGGAAGTGCGCGAAAGGGCACTCGACGCCCTTACCTTGCAGGTGCTGATGACAAATCACGCAGCGCACCGCCTGTATGAGCGGCACGGTTTTGTCGTAGAAAGCGACGATGCTGCCATGCGCCTGGGCATGCGCTGGCGCCCTGATGCGCCGTCTAGTTGAACAAGGCCTGGTAAATGAATCCATCGCGGTCACGCGCGATCGGCACCAGAAAAATGCCGAATTCGCCCATGCCAGCGTTGCTCATGCTGTAAGTCCGCTGCGGAAATACAACGGCCGCTTCGTTCCGGAATAAAAGCGAAAACGGCTCTCGCATGGCTCCCGCCAGGGCATGCCCCAACGGCCGGGCCTCGACCAATACGAACGGCGTGCGCATCTGATCGATCTCGACCATGAAGGTCTCGTTGAGATGCCCGGCAAATTGATCCAGCTGAAGAAACTGCATGATGTCCCCCTGTAGCCGGGGAGCATGCCCAAGGTTGGGCATGCTTTCAACCCTCGGTTTCAGCGGCGACATGTTGCTATGGCACTTTCTGCACTTCCGTCTGGTCGGCGGACAACGCGCTGCCCTTCTCGCTGCGAAGTGTCATCAATGGGACTGCCTTTCGTGTCCGCTTGTCGATCAGCAGCGAGTGGCGCTCGCCACGCGCAAACAGGTGCCGCTCTCCCCATTGCCGTAGTGCGACAACGATGGGAAACAGATGCTTGCCAGCCTCGGTGAGCACGTATTCCTGATAGGCGCTGCCATCCGACGCGGGCTGCACCTGCAGGATGTTTGCCTCGACCAGCTGGCGCAGGCGGTCGGAAAGGATATTTCTCGCCACGCCAAGGCTGCGCTGGAAATCGCCGAAGCGCTGCAGGCCGTCGAAGGCATCGCGCACCACCAGCAGCATCCATCGATCCCCGATCATATCGAGGCTGCGTGCCACGGGACATGTTTGGGCGCTGGAGGTCTTGGGGCGGGGCATGGCGCTTCCGTTATCGAGGGCAAGCCCGAACTAGTTGCATTTTAAAACCAATTGGCTACGATGCAAACTAGTTTTGTTTTGCAACTAGATTGGTGCCTTATGCATGCTCCCGGAGCCTTGCCGGCGCCGCAGGTAAGTCGCGGCCTGACATTCTTGTTTGCTGTGGCCGCCGGCCTGAGCGTGGCCAACGTTTATTACGCGCAACCGCTGCTGGATATGCTTGCCCAGGACTTCGGCATCAACCGCGCCGCCATCGGCATGGTAGTCACGGCGACGCAGGTCGGTTGTGGCGTGGCCCTGGTGTTTCTCGTGCCCTTGGGTGACATCGTGGATCGCCGGCACCTCATGACGGTGCAGCTGGGCTTGCTCGTCGTGGCGCTGGCCGTGGTAGGAACAGCACATTCGTCGTCGGCACTGCTTGCAGGCATGCTTGGCGTGGGCCTGATGGGCACGGCGATGACGCAAGGGCTGATCTCGTACGCGGCCAGCGCCGCCGCGCCCCACGAGCGGGGACATGTGGTTGGCGCTACGCAAGGCGGCGTGTTTCTTGGCGTGCTGCTGGCACGCGTATTCGCCGGCGGCATCAGCGACATGGCCGGCTGGCGCGGTGTCTACGTCTGTTCCGGCCTGCTGATGTTGGCTCTAGCCCTTCCGCTTCGGAAGAGACTGCCCGTGCTTCCCTCAGGCGAAGGCGATGGCAGCTATGTGCGGCTGCTCGTCTCGATGCTCACGCTGCTGCGGGAGGAGCGCGTGTTGAGGATACGGGGCATGCTGTCGCTTTTCATGTGGGCTGCCTTCAACATCTTCTGGAGTGCCCTGGTACTGCCGCTGAGCTCTCCTCCTTACAGCGTCTCCCACACGGCCATCGGTGCATTCGGCCTGGTCGGCGCCGTCGGGGCGCTGGCTGCTGCGCGAGCAGGGCGTTGGGCAGACCACGGCTTCGGTGAACGTACCAGCTTCGCTGCGCTACTGCTTCTACTGTTGGCGTGGTGGCCGTTGTCGCGCATGCCGTGGTCTCTCTGGATGCTGGTCATCGGCATCCTGCTGCTGGACATGGGCGGCCAGGCATTGCACGTCACCAACCAGAGCATGATCCTCCGCAGCAAGCCGGAGGCAAGCAGTCGCCTGATTGGTCTCTACATGCTCTTCTACGCCGCAGGGAGTGGACTGGGCGCCATCAGCACGACGGCCATCTACGCATATGCCGGCTGGGACGGGGTGTGTCTGCTGGGTGCAGCAGTGAGCCTGCTGGCGCTGGTGTTCTGGTTCACCACACTGCCGAGGCCGTCGCGCCCCTTCAGGGTCCGCCTTGCTTCGCGGCGTAACGCTGCCACAGATAGATAGGCAAGCCGGCAAGCAATAGCACGGCGCCCCACAGCAACGTTTCGGTGCCTGTGCCAATCAATGCCCACACGCTGAAAGCGAGTGCACCCAGCGCGACAACTCGCCGCCATACCCTGGCCGTACTGTCGATCCGCCACCATGCGAGCACGGTCACCAGATAGGGAATAAGTGTCGCCGCGGTCGACAGCAAGATGGTGAAGGTAAAGAGCGCCACCAGTGTTCGGCTGTAGTTGGAGGCAATCAGCGCGCTGGCCAGGACACTGCTGACCAGCAGGCCAATCCATGGTGTGCCACGTTTATCCAGGCGGGCAAAAGCCGCCGGAAACAGGCCGTCCTCCGCCGCGGCCAGTGTTGTCTGCGCCTGCAGAAGTACCCACCCGTTGAGCGCGCCAAAGCACGAAACAGTGGCAATGACGCCGATCGCCATGCCTGCCCAGGTGCCCCATGTCCGCCTTGCCGCCTCGGCCATCGGCGCCGCCGACGTATGCAGTACATCGGCGGGAAGCATACCGATGACCACGGTGCAGGCAAGCATCGTGGCGAGCCCCGCTATCGTCACGCCAATGATGGTGGCGCGCGGGACCGTACGCTGTGGATCAATCACCACGTCGGTCGGCACAGTGGCGCTTTCCAGGCCAAGAAACGCCCACAATGTCAGTGCGGCGACGGACGAGGCAACGCTTACCAGGGGCAAACCGCTGGAGTTGAAGGGCTCAAAGGCGCTCGCATGCACCCAGCCCAATCCCAGCAGGCCAAACACGACCAATGGCACCAGCTTGAGTAGGGTCAATACGATGGCTGTGCGGCCGGCTTCGCGCACGCCGGCGAGGCTGATGGATGTGCAGATCCATAAGGCGCCCAGGGCGCACAAGGCGGCGCGCAACGGCGTAGCCGTTGCCGCCGGCCATACGGAGCCCAGGCTACCGGCGAAGGCCACCGCGATGGCTGCGTTGGCCGACCACACGCACACCCAGTAACTCCACGCCACGATGAAACCGACGCGGTCACCGAAGGCTCGCCGCGCGTAGGCATAGGCACCGCCGTGGTTGGGAATGATCTGCGACAGCCGCGCATATACCAGGGCCAGCATCAGCGCACCGCCCAGGCTGATACCCCAACCAAGCAGGCTGGCGGCGCCAAAAGGCGCCAACGCCGCCGGCAACACAAAAACGCCCGATCCAATGATGTTGCCGATCACCAGGGCGATCAGCATCCATAGCCCGAGCGCCCGCCGGCCGTTGCTCATGCCTGGGTCAGCGAGTCGCGATAGGCGCGGCGTACCATTTCTTGGAAATGATGCACGGCGTTCTCGCGCAGTGGATTCAATCGACCGGCCTCATAGGAACCTGAAGCAAGCCCGCGCTGTACGTCCTCGCAGATGGTGACATCTTCGTCCTGCACCTCATCGCTGAAGGCGATATCTTTCGCACGCCGCGCCTGTGCTTCCGGGGTGTCGGCTGGCGCGTAGTAGAAGTCGAACTCCACCCGGCATCGGTCCACGCCCAGCGGCAGCACGCGATTGGTCTGCAAGCGCCCGGGCAGGATGT
>Ga0307510_10000356_pt1 | contig 43148 bp, 27 predicted proteins | sample 12_EM_MG_FD_207224 | JGI IMG/M metagenome (GOLD analysis project Ga0307510, IMG submission 207224) | Populus trichocarpa ectomycorrhiza microbial communities from riparian zone in the Pacific Northwest, United States - 12_EM | ecosystem: Host-associated > Plants > Roots > Unclassified | place... | reverse complement strand
ACATTCTTATGGGATGTATGGCGTACCCCACGTAAAAGTAGTCTTACCAGAATGAGAGGCTTGTAGCCTTTTTGGTTATGGTGTGTGTCATATATTTTAGGTTTCTTCTAAATTTTCTTTTTCTTTCAAAAATATAAAAAAAAATAAAGAAAAAACAATAAAAAATGAAAAAAGACCGATAACTTAGCAAAAACAAGCCGAGAAAGGAACCAAACTGAGATTTTGGACGAAACTGGGAACCAAATTGTACCCAAGATTGAAAGATAATACAAATTCAGGGTTAAATTAAATGATTATTGGGTGAATTTGCATAAATATTAAGTTTGAAGACTTAATAAGATTTTTAATAGACTAATTTGATTTAATCACATACCTAATTAAATATTTAATTAAGTTTAAGAATTAATTTGGGTTTTTAATAAGTCAAATTAATTTTATTAGGGGGTTAATTGGTGAAAAGTTAAGTTTAGAAACCTAATATGGGCTTAATTGAGAAGATTAAAATTTTAAAGGATAAAATTTAATTTTTACAAAGTCAATTGGGTGAAATCAGGAACAAAATTGCAAGAAAATCAAAGCTCGGAGATCAATTAATTAAAGGTCAATTTGAGAAATTCACAACTAATAACCTTTTTGAAAACTTTGCCTATGAATTTGGGGACTCAATTTGTTGAAAACAGGGGTAAAATTAAAAAAATTAAAAGTTGAAGGTCAATTAGGGTCAAAATTGAAAATATCCAAGACCAAAGACCAAGATGAAAAACATATTGAAATCAAAGGGTCATTTTAAAGCTTGGCAAAGGTGAAATTGAATTGATTCTTAAAATTAAAATTCAATTAAGGATCTAATTGAATAAATCAAAAGATTAAAGGCTGAAATGGAAAGAGAAGATTTAAACCTAATTTAAACCCAAAGTGCCAAAATGACCAGATTCTAAAAACATTTCATGCATATTTTCTAAAAAATCAAAAATGCATTTTTATCATGTTTTAAATGTATAAAATGAATATCATAACCAGTTTATGATTATCCATTAAGATTTGGTCAAAATTTCAAAAATACCACAAAAATTAATTTGTTTAATTATATTTGGGATATAAATTTTACAGCGTAATGCATACTTATGATATTAAATTAAATGAATTAATAGCAATGAACATTAGGAATTAATTGTTTGTAGGAAATAAGTGCAATGCTAAAATTTGGGCCTTGAAATAGTTAGGATTTAACCCGATAAAGTAGAGACTTTCTCATGAAAGGGGATTTGCCTTAAACCTTAGATGATACCAACGAATAGAAACACGGCTTAAAATAACAATCAATCAACAATGTAACTCACATTGGGTAAGGTGCATTGGGGGTGATGCATCTTCCCCTTGCATAACTAGTTCTCTTACCCAAACTCTCGTGAACCAATAGGTTTTCTAGTGACCATAATACTAGGTAGCGACTCCCTCAAATCATAACTTAATGATTAAACCCAAACACCCTTCAATCCAGAAGGCAAATCCATCATTCGATATTATGCACGTCACGACAGTATTGGAGAGTGGGAGGCCCAAGGCCATCCCCAGCGATGGTGTGAGGCTTGAAAGCCCCACTAGATTTTGATGTCAGTCCGATATTGCATTGGAGAGTATGAGGCCCCGAGCCATCCTTGGCAACGGTGTGAGGGTCGAAAGCCCCACTAGAGTGTCATGCTAGTCCGCAAGGTTGTCAAAAATATTTTTTTGACACGACACGAAACATACAATATAAACTCGAATCATAAAATCACAAGTAAAATATTTTAATTAAAATCATAAAATTACAAGTAAAATATTTTAACTAAATTACATGTTATATCACAGATCATTAAATCAGTGATTCATGTCAATAACTCAATTGGATCTTATAATTTTTTTTAATAAATTTATGTTTCACCTAAATAAAAATTAAAAAGAATAAAAAAAAACTCATCAACAAGCCCAAATACATTGGGTCGTCAAGCCAAATATTTAATTTTATTGATGTCGATTCAAAATTTGTGGCTATATCAATTAAATATATATAGTTATCTTTAAAAATGATATTTATATGTTGTATTTACTAAGCATAATAAGATAAAAATATAATATTTTATCAAAATATTTTTAAATAATATTATTATGTAAAACTCTTTTAATTAAGGTGCTAATTTATTTATTTAAAAAAAAAACCCACATTTAGATCCCTTGCCAAACCATGTCATGTCATTTAGGCATCGATCAGATGGGAGCTTCATAATAAAAAAATTATCTGGAGAGCAAGTGAAGTATGTGGCTCAGGATGCAAGTGACCCTATGAAGCATTTGGCTTAGATCTCAAATGTGTTTTTTTTTCCCTTTCGATCTTGTTTTTCCTTCAATATTCCATCAAAAGTACATATCAATGCAAATATAAAAGCTATTTTTTAATTCAAGCGCCTCTCTCACAGCGACGTACATGGAAATAATTTCTTGCTGGTGAATTATTTTTTTCCTTTAAGCATAAAATGCTTTTTGTGCTATGAAAATCACGTAAAGCAAAAAATAAAAGTAATTCTAATCTCTTTGTTTAATGAAAATTTGTCATGCATGAAAACGACAAGCATAACAACAAATACAGGAGACTTTTTTTTCCAAAATTAAAATAAATTAAAACCCCTTGGGAAGAGAAAGGGGAAAGGGGGTGGGTCAGGGGGTGGAGTGTCAGACGACGAGGGAGTGGGGCTGATGGGAAAAGAGTAGTGCTGACTCAGCAGTCAACATTCAGTAGTTTTGATAATTTTTATGGTGAAATCGTAAAATCAGTTCATTTTTAATGATTTTAACGTGCTGAACCGATTTTATGCGGGTTTGACCGGTTTTACTGTTTTCGAGTTTTTAACCCGATTTTACATGTTTTATATGATTTGACTTGTAAAATCATACAATTTTATGAGTCAAAACATGTTTTTAATAGCATTGTCAGTCCGAGACTGCAGTAGAGAGTGGTAATCCAGAGGTCATCTCTAGCGATAGTGTGAGGCTCAAATGCCTCATTGGAGTGTTATGTCAATCCAAGACTGCACTGAAGAATGAGAGGGAATATATAATAGAAATACAACATATATTTCTGCAAAAGTTACATTCCTATCTATGATATATTTTGAGATGATCTAAGTGTCAAGCATGATGGAGATTCTTGCCTTCCATATCTTGAAGGTGGTAAATGTTGGATTTGACTACCTTAAACACTATAAAAAAACCATCCCATTTTTGTGCTAGTTTTCCTTTGCTCTCCCTGTTACCGGTTGCCTCTAACTTTCAGAGTGCTAAGTCTTCAAATTTAAAACTCTTGTTTTTTACCTTGGCATTATGATATCTAGTGATTTGATGTTGATAAACTTTGTTTTTTATTGTCGTTGTCAACCAGGATTCTTCAAGAAGATCTAGATTAGCTCTCAATCATTGCTCATTATTTTCTGGGCAGTAATGGGTTGCCCTAGGACTTAGACACCTATTTTTTATAGGTATCATGGTTTTAATACCATACATGAGAAGAAAATGAGTTTCCTCGATTGATGTTTTTTAGGTTGTTTGATTGGCCTATTAAATTTTATTTAAAAGTTCTATCCATTCTAACTTGGCCTCGTTCATCTTCTTTTTGAGACCACTAAGTAGGACTCTATGGTGAGCTCGTCTTGGGTTTGGCAATATGATACTAAATAAAATTGATGGTTTATATGAAGTCTTTAACATTGTTCTCTTATTTTATGGTTATCAAATTATGTTCCATTATCGGTTATCAAGATTTTAGTAAGTCCAAAACAGCATATAATGTTCTTCCAAATGAAAAAGACTACTTTGTTGGCGATTATGTTTGCCAATGTCTCAATCTCTACCTATTTTGTGAAGACTGTTACCAAGACAATTTGTATGTTACTTGTGGCCTTAGGGAAAAAACCCAAGATATCCATCCTTCACTAAAAGAAAGGTCATGAAAAGGCTATAAATGTCATCTTTGTTGAATGTTAGTAGGAGACTGAAGTGTATCTTTCACATCTGTCGCATCGTCTAGCCAATTTAGTGACATCATAAAGAATAGTTGGCCAGTAAAAATCTATTCGAGTAGCTTTGACGGTGAGAGCTCTTGAACCAACATGGAGACCATATATCCCTTCATGAAGTTCTTTCAAAATATATGTTGTCTTCTGCCAATAGGCATTTCATGAAGGGAGCTAGGGTGAATCTTTTATACAAGACATCATTAATTAAGCAATACTTATCTCCTCGCCCAATCAACCGGATGGCCTCGGTTCTATCAAAAGATATTTCTCTTATAAGAAAATAATGCCTAATAGGGGTTCTTTAATCTTCATTGAGGGTGACTAGGGCAGTCACTAGTCCTTCTTCACTTACACTTGACTTCTTTAAAGTTTGAATCCATAGTTTTGGAGGGAGCTCTACTAAGTTGAAGCTTTCAAGTTTGGATAAAAAGTTTTTCTGCTGATTGGCTTTCGTAAGCATGTGAATGATTGTGATATCCTTACCTTCATCTTTTTTGGAGAGATAATTTTGAACTTTCTAAGGATATTTTAGCGTGGTTGCCTTTCTGGCCTCATATAATCCTTGACATCAGTCTACAACCAACTGAGAGTCGTTATAAATATGGAGGGGATACCCATATAAGGTATCTATAAGCCCTAATCATACTAAAAAACTTCATACTCTGCTATATTATTAACAGCTGGTAATCCAAAACAAACCTCGTAGGTATAATTTTGTCCTTTTAGACTTGTGAGCACTATCCCCATTTCACCGCCTTTGTATTAGAGGACCCATCCATATATAACTATCATGTAGGGTTGACATGGTGGGTTCTAAGAAAATTGTTGGCCCGACGAGTGGTGTTTCTGAACTTGATGAAGATTTGGATTCATCAAGTATTGATTTCTTAAAGGAACACTCAACAATAAAAGTTGTTAGAGCTGGTCCCTTTATAGTAGGTTTGGGCTGGTATTAGAGATCAAACTCTCCTAACTCAATTTCTCACCTCACTAGGTGTCCTGACATGTGTTGTGAAGAATTTGTCGGAGGGATTGATATATCAAAATGGTGATTTAGTGAGCCTAGAAGTACGGCCTCAACTTTATAGAGTATTAGTCATAGTCAATGTTATCTTCTTTATTTTTAAGTATCTTATTTCATCATCTTGAAGGGTCTTGCTAAAGTAGTAAATCAAGCATTGAATTTCATTCTTTTCTTTTACTAGCACTACACTGCCAAGTCTGTTATGCCCAAATAGAGAAAGAGCTTCTCATATTTTTTTTAGTTGGGATAAAACCTTGGGAGATGAGAGGTATACTTTGATTCCTTTAAAGGCTTCTTGACACTCGGATGTCCATTCAAAGTTAGAAGTATTTCTCAAGGTTTTAAAGAACGATAGTTTACGCTTCCTAAAATGAGAAATGAATCTATTAAGGGCAGTCAACCTCCTTGTGAGACGTTGAATCTTCTCCATTGACTACGAGGGAGTCATCTCTAGCATGGCTTGGATTTTCTAGGGGTTGGGCTCTATCCCATTGCTACTTACTAGAAACCTCACAAACTTCTCTCCCTTGATGGAAAATACACAATTTAAGGGATTGAGCTTCATTTGATATTGATTTAGCAAAGAAAAAACCTATTATAGGTCTAAAAAAATGTTGCTTAAATGTCATACTCTTCACCAATATATCATCCATATAGCCTTTTATAATCCTCCTCAACTGATGCTTGAAGACTTTGTTCACCATCTACTGGTAGGTGGCTCTTGCATTTTTTAGTCCGAAAGGCATAACCCTGTAACAATATGTCCCTTCCTTAATTATAAATGATGTTTTCTCATCATCATCCATGTGCAAGGGGATTTGATGATACCTAAAGTTAGCATCGAGAGAACTGAGAAATTTAAAACCTACTATGAAATCCACCAATATATCAATTTTGGGAAGAGAAAAACTATCTTTTAAGCAGACCTTGTTCAAATATGTAAAGTCCACATACATCTGCCATTTTCTATTGGTTTTCATCACCATTACCACATTTCCTAACTAATCAGGGTACATCATCTCGTGGATAAATCAGGTGGCAAGTAACTTTCTCGCCTTTCTGTTATTGCTCTTTGTCTTTTACCCTCAAAACTGCTTTTCTTCTAACGAATAAAGGAGAAGGTTGGGTTAACCTTTAATTGATTTGTTGCCACCCTAGGGCTCATCTTGGGCATGTATGAGTGTTTAAAAGCAAAATTAGTTTTTTAGATGGTGAAGAGCTTTGTAAAGGCTTATTCTTGACTTGGCTTCAAGGTAGATCCCATCTTCGTGGTCGCTCCCTCTTTCCTAAGAGGTACATTCTTTAACTCTTTAATGATCTCTATCATTGCTTCCACACATTCATTCTCAAGACCTTATTAGTCCACTACCAAGGCCTTCTTGCCCTTTAAACATGAAAAAGGCATATTGTCTAGAAGATGTTTGGTTACCCCATATCATGTCCACACCTTTATAAGTAGGGAATTTCAAGGTCAAGTATTTAGTATTGATAAATACGTTGATTTGGTGTAAAAGAGATCTTTCTAGGATGGTGTTATAAGTCAGACTCATGTCAATGACAATAAGGTCTGTTGGAGAGTTAAACATTTGGAATAAGTACCGTTAGTGACAAGGATCTCTAATGCGCCTTTCACCAACATGCTTATACCTGCAATCCCAATAAAGAGAGTATTTATAAGAATTAATCTTGAGGGATCAATCCCCATTTGTGTCATCACGTCGCTAGAGAGAATATTGATCACATTACCATCGTCCATTAATATCCTATAAACAAGGTGAATTGCCAAGACAGTTGAGATGACCAGAGCATCTTCAAGTGTAAAAGTTACCCCCTCCCTGTTTTCTAGGGTAAATATGATAAGTTCATGCCATATATTTGTAAGGACTTGTTTCCTATATTTCTTTCTTCCACTTCCACTGTCACCTATTGCTGAGGTTCCACCCAAAATCACATTGATCTCTAACAATACTTGGTTGGGTTGACTAGACTCTTCTCTACCTAATTCAATATGGGTATCCCTCTTTACAATCTTTTGGATATAGTATTTGGTTATCAACCGCTCAATCTCTTTATTCAAGGCATAGCATTGTTCGGTATCATGTCTCCTGCCCTGATGGAACATGTAATATTTATTGAAGGTGCATGTATAGGGAGTGACTTTCATTGGTGGAGGATAATAATAAACAAATTCATTACTCTTAATAATGATATATACTTCAATGATAGTGGTGTTCAAGAGAGTGGAAAACCTCTCAAAATATGGCAATCGGTCATGGGATGGCTCTTTCCTGTTGTTTCTTGAGCTCAAGTTCTTAATAGGGGAATAATTCCACCTAAGAGGTCCCTTAGGTTGACTATCCTTATAAAAGTAGAGGTTCATATCGCAACTCATTTGCCTCTTCCACCCATATATGATTCTCCATGACTTGATTCACCTTAAGAAAGCTTTTTGCTTGTGATATAGTCATCCCCGCACTTGATGAGGGCTATATGCATCTTCTTGGATATGCTCAAAGGTTGACCTCATTTTGATCTTTTGTCCACTCGGCTTCGGGGAGCTTGAGTATTCTGATACGGAATGATGGGATTGCTAATTATTATCCATCCATGATAATGAGAAAGAGCACGCCTCAAATGCCCACTTTGTGCAAAGGTATCATGGTGATGAGAGTGATTCCTCATGGGACTTTATGAACATTAGGGCAATACATTGTCTCGAATGTTGTTTTGCCCAGACTCCTCAGAGTAGTGTAATTTCCTATAGGTGCTGGGAATAGCCTATTACGGTGTCATAGGGACCTCTGGTTTTGCCGAGGGTGTTGAGACTTGTTATGGCAACAAAGCTCAATTCTTCTCTTGAGTAGCTAACATCGCTTGAGTCATGAGTTGTACTTGATTAATGAGTTATTGGAAGTCTAGCTGGGTAGAAGTACTCGCGATAACAAGTAGATTTGTTATATGTCCGGGTCTAGATGTGTCTTGATTATCTGCTATGGAATGATCTGGAAATGTCAAAAACAAGTTGTAGAAAGAAATTTGGGCTTTTTTATTGTTTTCCCATAGACAGTGCCAATTGATGATATACCAAAATCCAATATGCTTAGAAATAAGGTTTTTCGAGGATTGGATTATGGGTTAATTAAATGTTCATTTAAATAACTCCTTCAAAGTAATGGAAACTGTTTCTTGATAAGTGCCTCTAAATACCTACAAAAAGTCTTCTTTTAGAAGATTTAAAGACTCTTAGATGGTAAAGTCGGTAATTTTATAGAGAAAAAAGAGTAATAAATATGCTAGAGAGTATTAAATTCTAAAAATAAGGTTGTTCTTATGTTGAGATAGATATGTTTTTTAATGTAAAATATTAAACATGTGGGTAGTTCAAGTGGTATTTAGAGCTCATAAACCTTGTTGTTTTTTTTAGTTGAGGGGCTAGAAAGTCATTTTATTCTAATAACACTAATGAGAGATAAAAATCTCTTACACTTGCATTGATGAAGGAGGATATCTCTTCCACGTGCATTAACAAAGGAAAAAATAATTGGGCTCAAGACACTCGTTGGGTCTATGAACATTATGTGATGTTATTGAGCTCAAGATTGAGGCTAGAGCCCACGGGGATTGGGCACATGCCTAGCGGCTGGGCTCAAGCACACAACCCGAGCCCAAAAGGTAATAGGTGCTCGCCTAACACTTGGGCTCAGGTGCACAACCCGAGCATAAAGGGTGTTAGGCTCAGCCCCCCCCCCTCCCCCCTCGAAGTCCAACACCTAGGCTTGGGTACGTAGCTCGAGCCCACGAGGTCCTCGGTGCTCACCCAACACCTAGGCTCAGGCATGTTATCTGAGCCCAAAGGGTGCTCAATAAGGGCCCCGTAATTAGACCCATATCTATTCTTGAAACTCATTATAGGCTTGTACCAAAAATAAACATCTTTCTATAAAATATTAAAAAATATGAATAAATCTAGGTCATAACTGTCCTTAAATATATAAGTGTATAACATTTATAATTTTTCTATTTAATTCATATACTTGTCTTAAATATGGTTATATTTTTTTATTTTATATTAAATAATAAATGATATTGTAATGATAGATATCAGAATAAATATTTGAAAACTCAATAAATAGGTTGGATACAAGACACAAATTGAAAATATTTTTTATTGTTCGAAAGAAAAAAAAAAGATACATGGACAGGATATTGGTAAAATCCCAAATCCTCAATTGCCAGTCTCGTGGACCGTGTGAAATAAATTCGTCTGGAGTAGGGTGGGCCAAGTGATCGTGCATCCCGCGGTATTAGAATGGACAGAACCCAAGTCAAATTTTTGGTTCCGAGTCCGACCATTATTATTATTATTTTGTGGTATCAGATAAACTATATAACATAATTAATTTGCATAAAAGAAAATCTTATCGACAATTATGTTTTGGCCCACCAAAACCATATTCGTGAATGGCTTGAAAGCGGCCTGCAATTTCCAACTGGGGTTGACTCTCAAGTCTCCTTGCACTTGTCATCCACTATATTCTCTTGTTGGTAGGCAAAATGGGTAGGCTGACATATACTCCATACAAAACCTTACCTTGTGTTTTCACATCCATTTATCTTTGGAAAGATCCTTGACATGTTCCTATTGGAATCCCAGTTTAGAAGATTTCCATGAACAAGGTGAATAAGATATACAATTTTCATCATAAGAGAAAATCACAACTAAAACAATCAGTACTATAAAAGGAAAATGAAGGCCACTAATGGCTTTCCAGACCAATAATCAAAACAAAATGTTTAAACAAGGCTTCGTGTAACAGTAATGCAACTTTTGCGATCTTTAATTGTTGTTGGTAAACAAATTCCGCAGGGAAAAGAGTACCTTATGAGGATGAAGAGCATTCATTTTTACTCCAAATTACATCATAAAAACCTAAACAAGTAGAACAATGACTGACAAAATTGACCAAAAATTGGAACAATCAGAAGGAATCTACCAAAATCTCGGTTCGCAACAGGACTCAACAGAGCCTTTTATCGATTCTGTTAGGGTTTGCCATACAATCAACTGTCCGACATTCAGAAGGTCTACTTACCTCTCCAGAAGCATCACCATTTCGCAATGTGAGGTATGTGGGAAAAGATCAACAGCCACGGATTTTACAGGTCGGAAAGGCTCTGAAACGGGCATAGACTTGACTCTGTGCCGTGCCAAACCAGCGCTGCTCATCTTCCTCCATGCCCTGTTTCTATTCCCTTTTTCAACTTTCTCAGGAGAAGGGGTGCAGAGCTCAATAGCATTGGCCACTAAGGTTTCAGGATTGCAAGAAATGTAACTACAAAACACCCAACAAGGTAAGTCAAACTTTCACGAAAGTATATGTATGTGTGTTAAAGGAAGCAGGGTGTGGCACTAACACAAGTCTCCGTACACGTGAATGAGTTCTCAGAACTTTAATCACCTGCATTTCGACCAAACAGCCATCAGTAATGCTTTGAATGACATATTTATCAACTTGGTGACCAAACAGATATTCTGAATACTTGCAAGGGCACCATTCAACTCAAAGATAGATGTGAAGGAAATTATGAGAGAATAACTTCCAAATTAAATAGTCATAAATGCTGTGAACAAGCAAATACTCATTTGCAATTGATGCAGTTGCTAAGTTTTGAACGCTTCCATCATAAGCATATATTATCATCAAACCATTAGGAACAGCATTTGAAAAGGAAAAGGTGGATTCCGCGGAAAGTATGCAGCATGACCAATTTCAACATTGATTTGCCAATCTATTAATACACTTATATTTTAATTACTGAACTAGTTCAATTAATGTAATATGCATATTGTGAAAATGCAGCATGCCCTAAGCTTTCATAATCCTAAGTTTCGTTATCATATAAAAACCCAATAACAACCCTTCTCAAGCAGCAGAACAACAAGCGCTACTTTTCCAGTACCATAGCCAGAATAAAGCTTTTCGATGGCATCAACAGCTGGACCAATTGAAAGAGTGGAAAAAACAATAAAATGCAATTGATAGTTGTCTTTCTCAATTAAAACCATTTTCCTGATCCAGTTTGTGGGTACTATTGAGGTTCAAAGTAGAACCTTCAACTTCTTGACCTTATGGTTGGACTGTGACAACCATCATCATTATCAAGCTGTGTAATGAAATTTGAGATCTAACAAACACGGTAAGCTACCCTTTGGCAGGGTCAAAGCTGTTAGGGAAAGCATAAAAACAGTGCACATCCCACAAAAGTTAAAATTCCATGTGAAATAATCATGAAAAAAAAAAGGGGCCAATGACTGAAGGCACCTACTGTAGTTCAAACCATTAGTGAAGGTGCTCAAGAAAATAGAAGCCAAAAAAGCTTAAACAAGGGTATAGCTTAACATGAAACCTCAAGCCAGTAATGTAGGGAACATAACTGACTGAACTCTGCAATTCAGTTTCAAATGATTAACGAATAGAATAACCACCATGCCAATTTGGACAAGGCTAAACCAAAAGTTTCCCCTCTATGTTATCCCCAACCAATCAGTTTAGCCCATGTTAATAATCGAGTCAGGTGAGCCCCTTATAATAAAATTCTATTCAAATACGGCCATTTAGCAAAATTTTGAAGGTTGAGGACTGGTTTGTTAATGAACATATTGATAGGGAACTATCTATTTGATCGTTATCCATTTATTTATTTTTTAAACATATTCATTAATATGTTACATATGATATTGGCTAATCTCATATGCATGTTTATATAAATTCATTTTTTAACAAAATGAAACTTGTAAAAGATTAATTGATAGCTAAAGGCTTTTTCTAAGTTGCAATGCTAGCTTTGCAATTTATCCAAGATATATACAGTTAAAACAAAGATAGAAATCTTCATTTCAATTAAAATTATTTTTGATATCATTCTTTTAGTTATCAAGTAAAGGAAATGCTAGAAAAGAGAATTGTATGTCATTTTACTTTTTATTTATCTTTATAACAAAATTAGCTGATAATTTTATGTTATTCAAAGATAATATAGATTTACATATACATATATTTATGCAACTATCATATTTTATGATTACATATGCAAGAAATGTGTTTAAATATGAAGTAGCTCAAATTAATGAAGGCAAAGTAAAATGTTATTTATTTGTCAATCAACAAAATAAAATTTTCCATTTACATTTTTTTTAGTCGAAGATCAAGTAGTTAGCCCCAATTATATGCTCATTAGCATATAGATAGCTATCCTTCAAAATCTTGCTAATTAGCTCAACTGACCTTGTTGACTGCAACTCTATAATATGAGGTTAAATTGACTCAATAGTATGAGCTAAGTTGGCAGACTTAGAATGACAGAGAGAATAAATAGGTTTTGCCATTTGACAGATGGAAAATTTTTGGTACAAAGACAATCACATGCATAACAAAAGGAGACAACACTCACAGTGGGATGCAGCCCGCCACGGGGAGGATCAACAATGGCAACAACATTTTTAAAATGCAACATTGAAGAACTCCCTTCTTTTGATGTGCAACTCTTCTGAAGTTGACTTTGGATTTCTTGTCCATCATTTTCTGATTCCCCAGAAGCACCTTCACCATTTCCAAGATCATGGCTTGGGTTCTTGCTAGAGTCTAGGACATCATCCATGGGAGCATTGTTAACTTCAACCATTGCTATTTCTTTATCCCTGATTTCAGATGCATTCAGCTGTTCACCTTCTTTCTGAGGCACATCTAGATACTCCTTCAATAAAGACCCAATCACATCCTCTGCCTGTTACCTCACCATTAGTGGAAATGATAATTAAGTGATTGAAAGAAGACGTTAAGAAATTAGACTTCATTATCTTGATAAAGGCCATCTAATTGGTGTTGCATCTAGTAACCAAGTCAAAAGGGATAAAACCAAATGTCACCTTTGCACAAACAAATCTACAGTTTTTTATGCCATTAATTTCAGCATTCCGATGAGCATCTGAAACTGCAGAAGCATTCATTTCAATGCCAACAACCTGGAGAAATTTCAACATGAAAATAAGCTCAGTCGCATATTTATCACAGAGAGAAGGGTTAAGAAAATAAGAGAGGGGGAGAGAGAGAGAGAGACAAATCTACTAATTTCTAAGTATAATGGACATAATGTACCCACTTATAACAACTTCAAAAAGCCTCCGGAAGTCAAGTGTTTTTAAAAAAGATTATATTTAACAAAACTGCAGTTATATGTGCAACAGGCCAGTGAATGATAAAAAATCCCAATCACAGTGTGGCTACTTTAAAACAAGAAAGCATAAAAAGAAAGGCGTACGATTATTACCATGCCAACACGATCTGCTAAAGTGAGGCCAATTGTTCCTGTCCCACAGCATATATCAAATAGCAAGCTATCTGGACCAAGACCAGCCCAATCCCCAGCAAGAGAGTATAGTTTCTCTGCAGCAAGGGTGTTAACCTGCAACGTGATTGCTAAGAAGAAATTCAATTTCACTATCCAAGAAACATAAGAAATACGAGTTCCTCACCTGGAAAAAAGCTGTTGGTGATATAGAGAACCGAAGATTACTTATATAATCATGAATTCTTGCTTCAGCAACATTACTGGTTGCTTGAACCTCGGAACCACCATTTGCATTTGGAAGGAGTAGCGTGCGCAATGGAGCATCAGCTGGTGCAACATTTGATAGTCCTTGGTGATCCTAAAATGAAACAGTCAACATTTAAGGATTTAGAGAGCGAATTATGGGATCATGAACCTAAGGGGAAATATAGTACATCCAGATTTTGCAGCAAGGTTTAAAGCATCAAGTATATCCAAAAAACATACACAACAATCATACAAATAAAGAGAGCATTATCATAGTAAAATTCTCCAGCTGCAGCTAGAATTTAAGGAATTGACCCATGTTTGTCAAATTGAGATTGACTTGTAAATCGTAAAGCTCATTTTTTGAATCATGAATCATGAGATTCAGTAACAAGTTTAAAATACCTTTCAAAGGATATATTTATCAAATACAAAAAGAAAATCATTATGATTCAGTTTGCAACTCCTTCATCTCTTTATTTTTTTCTCCCAAATACTGGAATTCCCTAATTTCCAAATGTTTTCTTTTTTCTTTTTTTTGTGGGGGGAGCACTAAAACAATCGTACAATACAATTCAACACGAATTGTGCGATTCATGATTCTTGTACATGTCAATTCATGCACCTAATAGAAACGATTGATGCTTGAATCGTATAATTCCAACAACCATGAACCAACCTACAGAGCAAGCCCATTTTGTTATCCAATCCTAACATATTCAACTCAGTAATGCAGCATTTAATATATGTTCATGATGAATCCAATCCCATGCGACTTTACTAGTCAAATTTTATGCTTTCTGATTTCCAAATAACCCACTGAATGGTCAGACCCAACTGGAACAGTTATGGGCTGCCTATTCAGACCATGCAAAGACCATATTGCCTAAAAACACATATAAAGTAAAGATGATGCGGGATAACAAAGGCCATTGGCAAGGCCACATACATTTGAGGGGGTCAGTTGAGCCGCATTCCAACTCCCGCTTTCCCATTCTTCCATAGATCCATGAATTCCTTGAAAAGGTGGACACGGCCTTTTTTTTCCCTCACTTTTTAAATTCCAAGAACTCTAAAATTTCTTCTTTTCTAAGTTTCTTTCTGAGTGAGGCAAAACTCTTTTTTCTTTGTTGTCAATTCTCTTTCCTCGATCCATTAAAAATAACAACTTATTTTATCTCCTTTAATTCTTATGTTATTTCAAGAATTCAAGCCTCTCTTCCTTTCTATCAAATTTTCAGTATTTTAATCTCCATTAACAATATAAGCCTATAAGGTCTAATAAGTTTGGTAATTTAATTTTTAAATATTTTGTATTTTATTGATTGATTTATTTATTATTAATTAAATTTATTTAAATAGAAAAAAGCTCAAGTCTATCCTTATGTATAATTTTTTATAGGTATTCTCAGAATGTCTCATCCAAATTAACAAAATTTAACATGTGCATGTGCTTTATAAATAAATCATTAATATAATTTCTACTACTAAACTAAAAAAACAAGAACAATTAAATTCATCTGTTTGTTTCATTCTACTTTATCATTCAATAAAGTAGTATTAGTATGAAAATAATCAATATAATTTTTTAAAAGACAGTAATTATAAATTAAACTTGATGAAGAAAATCTTGGTTACGCCACTGACAAGGGACCTAAATCTACAACCTCTCCATTGTTCTCTGACCTCAATCTATCCCAATCAATCATGCTTCAACTATATATGCTTCCATATACAGTCCCTTGCCAAATTTTATATGAATTACACAAAGAAACGTAGAGTATTTTAATCAATACAAGGACATAGATGTACATAGTATATAAGAACTAGTCTGCACGAATTAAAGCAATTAGCAAAACAGAACTAAATAAATCAACTGTTCTTTTAACGCAAGTAATGCCATTGTCATCTCCAGATGATAGCAAGATCTATCAGAAACTATACAGTATTATTTGGTTGATCACACAGAATATTGTGAGAAGTTTCTGTTTTTATGGGTTATGTTTTGGTCAATTCAATTATGTGAGATAATGAGACAGAAACACAGAAGCTGCTGACAACCACACTGATTTTCAGTGCAGACAGCTGTTCATCAAGTTCAGCTCAGTAAAAATAATGAACACTGCAATGAACTGGTACCTGAATAACCAAAGCTGTTAAAGGCAAAGGTGGAGCACTTCCAGCAGCTCCAGTGGTAAATGCATGAGCCAACCCCCTTAGTTCATTGGTTATCATGTCATCATCAAAGCCCACAGAGGAGACCTAAGTAATCAAATAACCGGAAAAAAATTGTAAACAGTAACCCAACGTTCTATGCGAAGAAGCATTGCCAATTGACAAAGAAAACTTGAATTCGATCATTTGATTTGTGAAAAGTATACCAAAGTGAACGAAACTTTGTTATGCTGTCTGTCCTTCATCAAGACATATTATCAATTTAACAAAGAAACACTTACAAAAAATCTTTAAATACAAACCTGAACAATAAGCATGACCTCTGATATGTGGGCCTCGGGAATTGCAATATCAGCAGCTTTCCTTGGTAATCTTCCTTCTCGAACCTTATAAGACATATTAAGATATAGAATGCTAGATGAGACAAATGAACTTTAGTTTCAGACATATTTCAACACAAGATTACAAAGTTTATTGGAGTTGCAAGAGAGCAACAGGAAGGAAGCAGCAGCAATGCTATTAGTTGAACTTCTTCCATTGCCTCTACATGCTCTGCAACACATACCGTTAATTGACGCCAGAATCCAGTATTCTTAAATCTATTCCAAATTGGCAAGCCAGATTGTTGCAAAAATTCCTGAAAGATTGACGCATACTTGCAGGCAACACTAGAAACATTGGGGCAGCCAAGAGGTTCTTCTACAGCTGTCACACCTTCCCTGGAAAACAAATATTAGCATTTTCGAAACAATTCCCATGCCAACAAATACCTAAAAAACAAGTGAATATGAAATACCTAAAGTTTCCTAGCATAAAACCCACAGTAGGTTTTCCTTGAAGAGAATATCCAACAGAAAACTCGCATTTATTACGATATCCATTTCTAAGTGGTGATTCAAGTATACCCTCTAGTTCACATGGAAGACCACCTGCACGGATCAGGGGAAAAAAAAAAGCAGCCGTGAGAATCCATAAGAGTCTCGTGCAGCCTTGAAGTGGAATGAGAAGTAAATACAGACAGTTAGTAAAAATGTTATGACATATATGGGAGTCTTATTATTTCATGAGGAAACCCTTAGTTCCTTCCTCAAGCTTTCAGACCAACATTGTTGTAAGAAAGAAAGTAATTCTCCTGGAGTGATAATATATGCAAAGATTGAAAGGAAAACAATACCTATTTCTCTAGATTTGAGAATCCATTCTGGAAGAGAAACTCCATTAGGACAAGCTTTGCGTGCATTTCTTGTCTGTCCCAAAAAAAAATGTAGCAGTTCAGTTTGCTGAGGCGCCACATTGCAGCAGTATTTTACAAATATAAAGTGAAACAGAAAAAGTGTTCCTAACAAGTTTTTTGAGCATTTGCATGATAGAGTTCTTCTTGTGCTCCAACTGATCATCATAAGGCATATGAGCAAGGGGTGTTGCGACATCACGGGCACATTTGGCCTGAGAGCTTGAACCATCTTGTGTTGAATTGTCATTATTCCCATCACCATCCCCAATAGCATCTGAAGGTCTAGAGATCCCAGCATTTTCTCCATCCAATGCAGGTTCCATTGTCTGCGGAATGTTTTGAGGGGCAGCCATTGCTGATTTGATTTTCTGCTCAAATTGTCGGGGAATGACATCGGCAACCTTTATATTCTTGTTTCCAATAGATCTTCCTTCCAGCTCCTACCACGTTCAAGTTTTCAGATACCAACCACTACAGAGTGCTAGCTACTTATTTTGAGTTCATGGGGTATATATAATATTTGGAGTACCTCGATTGCTTTTTTCAATTGCTCAGCATCCTCGAAACTTAGGAAACCCACGGACATGCCTTTCTTTTTCTTAGCAGATTTGAAAAGAATCCCCTGAAAAAACAGAGAAGTTGTAATGAAAGCTTGAAATAATTCCTAGTTATATTTGATAATGACATACCACAGATAACAATCGATAATTAGGAAAACCACAAAACTTAATAAGAACAAAAAAAAATGAAAAAAACGCACTTGATCACTTAGAAATTTCCTCAAATGATCAGAAAGCCACTTGCGGGGCAAATGTACCAAGCATTTACTAAGCCCAGTATCCAAACAACCCCCATCACCATCACCGTCAGCAGCAATATCAGTCATCATGATCTCCTCATCTTCATCTTCTTCCTTGCTATCATTATTATTGGTGGTGTCCAGCTTGATAGCTTTCTTGGCACGCTCCGAGGTAGGATCCCAGGTGTTATCCGGGCGGGGCCTCAACTCCTCTTCGCCGTGCGCGTACTTACACGCACTGCCGTGGCTACAGGAGGCCCCCATGTGCCGCCTGAAGTAGGAACAGAGCGAGGTTTTATGGAATGGATTGAGTGAAGGGTCTGTTTCTGTTTCTGTTTCTGCTTCTGTCGTTGTTGTTGTTGTCTTCTCTCGCTTTCGCTTCTCCCCAGTTGTGGTGGCGGTGTCATCTTGGTTGTTGGACGGCTGGATTTGTTGCTCAGGGGGAATGGGTGAATCTTGGGCGTTCATTGGGTTGGTCTGGGTAAGGGAAGTTTCGGACGGGAGGTTTAGGGTTTCAGAAGAAGAAGAGAGTTGGTTCTTTGGAGATGACGATGCCATGAGTCGAGTCTGTTTTAGTCCCGGCACCCTCGTCCTTTGGTTCCTTCCTTCTTTCTTTTTTTTAAGTAAATTATGTTATATATTTTTTAAAATATTTTTTATTTAAAAAATATTAAAATATTTTTTTATTTTTTAAAATTTATTTATAATACGGTTAAAAATACTAAAAATTAAAAAAAAACAATTAAATAGTAAGAGCATCTCCAACGGGAGAGCTAAATAAAAAGATAAATTTAAAAAATTATCCTTTTAGCTTTTGTTTCTGTTTTTATTCACTTCAACAGCTCAGTCAAATGAATAGTTAAAATAGTTATTCATCCTTTTAAGAGTCATTTCTACATTTCTATGTAGAAATGACAAAAGAAAATGACTATAGGCCAACAGTTATTTTTATAGCCGTTGGCCAATAGTTTATTTTTTTTCTTTAAAAGTAAAAGGAAAGAAACTTGTAAATTTTAAAATCTTGTATTGTGTCTCACCCTTCTCTTAAATTTAGAAAAATAAGAATAAATTATTCTCTGGTTAATTAATAACATCGGTTGTGTTAATTAGCTGAAATTAAAATGTATGCTTGTTTAAAAACTTTTTCTATTTTCTCTTTTATATCTCTTGATTTTTTAGACCTTTTATTGTTAATTTGATATTTGTGATGATTTTTATTTCTTTGTTATTTTATGTTTTTGATATGGGTTAAGAAAGACAATTTTTATTTTGGTTGTTATCTTTGACAAAATTGAGAGTGACATAATAATGGTAGCTAATATTGATAAAAATATAGAGTGACATATTTAAAATTTATTTTTAATTGTCTGTTTTAATTTGAGGTCAATTATATTTTGTCTTGTTGAAAATATAGTTAAACCAGTATATCAATCCTCTTTTAGTTCCAAAAAAATAGTCAAATTATAATGTTAAAACAAGTAGGAGACACTGCTTATCATTAATTCACATGTTTGGAAACTACAAAATTGCTAGACATTGAATGTGAGCTTCTTTTACACTCTTTTATAAGGTTTTAACTTGAGTTTTTTTTTAAAATGTATATAGATTCAAATTTTCCAAGCTTTTTTACCAACTTTCTCATGAGTGAGTCAGAAAATATTCTCTTTCAACCAAGTGATTATAATCAATTAATTGATGACTTAACATACTCGAATTTAAATGTCCATACAATAAAAAAATCACAAAGAAGTGAAAACTTCTCACCAGAGAAAGATTGTTTACTTGTCTCTGCATAACTAAATACAAGTAAGGATCCAATTACAGGAGTTGAACAACAAACAAAACAGTTATGGGCTCGAGTACATGCTTACTTTGTAGAGAATGAAGGAAACTTGAATAATCGTTCCCAAATAAACATCTCAAGTAGATGACAATAAATAAATAGAGAAGTCGGTAAATTTGTTGGATTTGTTACTCAAATTGAAAATCGTCAGCAAAGTGGAATGACCGAAGAATCAAGGGTAATTTTAATATTCATTTTCATGTTAAATTGTTTAACATATATTTTAACATTATTTAATTTCTCTAATTTTTTACCGGATTAATGATGCTCGACAAATATATGCTTCTTGCTTTGGCAAACGATTTCAACTAGAACTTTGTTGGGTTATCTTAAGAAAAGAACCCAAAAAAGCTTTTCTAAATATATTAAAATATAATTGACTTTTCTAAATAGTTTTTTACCATTTGAATGCACATAATCAAAAAAGCTATATTTACACTATTCAAAAAGCTATTTTATCAATTTAGCTCTTTAATATAGTATTTTCCATTGGAGATGCTCTAATATCAAACACATTCATCCTGCTTGAAAATTAAAAAAAAAAAAAAAACTCAAACTTAAAGGAATGTTTGTTTTCGTCTAATCTGTTTTTTAAATTAGTTTTTATTTAAAAAAATATTAAAAAAATATTTTTTATTATTTAAACATATTAATATCAAAAATATATTATTTTAATAAATTTTTATAAAAATATAATTACAAAAGCCACACCACACTTTTGCAAAAATATACAAAACAACAGTGGCAATGGGTTGGTCAGGTTTTTATGCAACCACACTTGATAGGATAAGGTATATTCATAATCATTATCCGTATCTAGTCGGGTTGGATAAAAAGTATTTTTAACCTAACCATGTACCCACCCACCTGACCTTATTTTTTTACATATTTTTTTTAACTTCTCTTTAATATTTTTGTAACACCTCATAATATATATATATATATATATATATATATATATATATATAACTAAGTTGGTTTCAATATTATTTTTCCAGTAAAACATTTATACATTATAAGAATTTTAAAAAATATATAATAATTCGGGTTATAGTCTCGACAAATTAAATAAGTTGAATTTATTTAAATTATATGGGAAAAAAAGCGGAAATAGGCAAACATGAAAACATACATATATATAAAAAAAGGATCAAAATGGAAGGAAAAAAAAATAATGCACTATCAACTTGAATTGAAAAGTAAAATTAAAAATAATAAAAATTTTATAAAAGAGTTAAGGAAAAAATTCATAAAAATAAGAATCAAATTGAAAACACCAGCATTTGATGAAAAAAATTTGAACATGTAGAGTTTTTCAACGTGTTTTTTTACATAAAAAATCATAAATATAGATACAAAAAATTTATGCACACATCCAATTAAATAATTCATGAATCACCTTGTAAATAAATAAAAAAGTAATTAACGATTAAAAAAAGATAATTGGAAAAATTAAGATATTAATTTAAATCAAGATATTTAATATCTCAATACGGATCATTAATCAGGTTGTGTTAAATAAATTTTTTTATGACAATTAATTTATAATAGAGATTGACACACATAAAATTTATTGAAAGAAATAAAAGGAAAAAAATAGTATTCAAGGTTACACATATTAAAATTATTGTAAAAAATAAATATTTAATCTATATAAAATAAAAAAATAAAGATAAATCGTACCAACCCGATAAAAAGTTAAACACATCTAATATAATTAAAAAATAATTATTATTCAATGAAGGATTAAAAACCCAAGAAATCATAAAGAAAGAGTATTAATTAAATCATAAACTAAACAATCATTTTAAAAAAACAAACTCACAAAAAGCCATTAATATAAAAAAATTGAAAAAAAAAGAGAGAAATGAGACCAGCCGCAAGTGGGCCTTTTATTTATTTTTAAATAGAAAAAGGATATTAATTAAAACATAAACTTAAAAATCATTTTTAAAAACACACACACAAAAAGCCGTTAATATATATATATATATAAAAAGAGAAACGAGGCAAGCCACGCGAGGGCTTTTTATTTTTAAAAAAAGTTTAATGCGGCGTGTTGTGGTTACAGCAAAAAAACAGACATGTAATTTGTTAATCCTAGAATATGGTCACTGATTTGACAGGAAAATGGGGTTCTTTTTTTACTAAAAAAATCATTGTCAACCCATTTTTTTACAAAAAATACCTAGGAAACACCCTATGAATCTTGTTAAACCAATCAATGACCTCTAAAACACAAAAAAGGATCCAAACCCCGAAATCACCTGGAACTATAAATCTTCTCAAACTCATATATGTTTTTTTATGTGTTTTGAAGGTTAAAAAAACATTTAATAGAAACCTCCTTATCATATGGAATCATTTGATAAAAAAATCAACTGTTTTGGTGGCCTAAATCTTCTCTAACAACAACTTTCTCTCTTTAAACCAGAATCCAGCGACCTCTCTCCCTTATCCATGAAAAAAAGGACTAGAAAATTAAAAAAAAAACAAAGTTGTATATCCAAAATGTATTTTTTAAAAAATTATAAGGACCGCTTATCTAATAGTTTAATAAAAAGGGGATGAAAATGAACTTTCTAAGTATGTTACACACGTGTTTCACTTTGATCTTCTATTTTTTAATTCAACTCTCCCAACAAATTTTAGCTCAAAAAAGCTTAATTGTGCAAAATAAAAAATTAAAAACCAAATTAAAAATTATAAAAAATCATACTATTACAGTACATCGTAAAATATAAGAAAGTAAATAATAATAATGTATAAAGTAAGAAAAGTCACACGATTTATATTTTCTTAAAATAACGAGATGCATGCCCGCGCGCTGTCGCGGGCTTATAAAACAAATATATTTAATAGTATTATAATTGTGAATCAGCGCTAGATAAGTAATAGAAACTAAAGGTATGATGAAGTCAATATTTCATGACGGAAAAAAAAAAAGTTGTGTTGGTGATCAAAACTTAGAGACTGAACAAAATGATTTGTAGCAATTCATCGTGTTTTTGGAGGAAAAATATAGTGTTTTCGCCACATGATTTAGCTTTTCTGTTAATAAAAAGCAAAAAAAATTACAAAGCTAAATTCTCTACCAACTTAATATTAAAAAAAAAACCAACAAAGATAATTTTGGAAGGAAAAAACCCATGAGGAAAAACATTGTAGCAATTGACAATGTTTTGTGAGGAAAACTATAGTGTTTTCCCTAATAAAATAAAATAAAAAACCATTTAGAGAAATATTGTAGCAATCCATAATGTTTTGTGAGAAAAACTACAACGTTTTTCCCATATGATTTAGCTTTATTGTAATTATAATTCTTAACTAACTTAATATTAAAAAAAAATGGACAAAGATAATTTTGAAAAAAAAAATATGGGAAAACACTGCAATAATTCACAGTGTTTTAAAGAAAAAAAATTATAAAGTTAAATTCTTAATCAGCTCAATATTAAAAAAATCAAATCGACAGAGACAATTTTAGGAAAACAATATTAAAAAAACACAAAAAAGGAAAAACAATCATGTTGGAAACACTTTAGCAATTCATAATGTTTTGTGATGAAAGCTACAGTGCTTCCCCACATGATTTAACCTTATTTGTAATGACCTGTAATTGTAATTTTCAACAATGTTTTGTGAGGAAAGCTATAGTGCTTTCCCCATATGATTAAGTTTTATTACAAATTTAAATTATAACCAACTCAATATTAAAAAAAAAATCGAAGAAGATAATTTTGAAAAAAAATATTACAAAAAAAAAACATAAAAGAAACTAGAAAAAAACCATGTGAGGAAAAACTGTATCAATCCATAGTGTTTTGTGAGGAAAAACTTGAATTTACTTGTAATTGCAATTCTTAACTAGCATAATATTTAATAAATAAAATTGACAAAGACAATTTTAGGGAAAAACACAACAAAACAAAAAAAAACTATGAGAAAAAACACTGTAGCAATCCACAGTAATTTGTGAGGAAAGTTACAATGATTTCCTCACATATTGTAATTGTAATTTTTAACCAGCTCAATATTAAAAAATAAAATAAAAGGAGATAATTTCGGAGAAAATCATAAAAAAACAAAAACAAAAAAAACCATGCTGAGAAATATTGTAGCAATCAACAATGTTTTAAAGAAAAAAATTACAAAATTAAGTTCACAATCAGCTCAATATAAAAAAATTGACAAATATAATTTTGAAAAAATAAAAAAATAAAATAGAAAAACTATATGGGAAAACACCGTAACAATCCACAATATTTTAAAGGAAAAAAATTACAAAGCGAAATTTTAACCAGCTCAATATTTAAAAAGTAAAATCAATAAAGATAATTTTTTTAAAAAAAATTAAATGGAAAAAAAAAGAGGGAAAGTTGGAAAAAAAAATGAAAAAAAAAGGGAAAAAGCACTGTGGATTACTATTGTAATCCACAGTGATTTAGGTGTGGGGAAACAGTGATTCCCCCACACCATTTAGATATTGTTACTAGTTACATGACCCGCGCGATGCCGTGGGTTAATTTTTTTAACATAAAAAATATTAAAAAAAATTAAGATTTAAAAGTGTTAGGTCTTTCTGCAAAGTCATACCCAAGAATCTTGGGTTTGGCTGCAACGTTTGACCCAAGAGTAATATTTATAATATCAATAATAATATTAAACTTACATGATTTAAGTTTAAGTGAGTCTGGCTGCAACACCGGACCCAAGAGCATTGGATGTGGGTCTGGCTATAAAATCGTGTCATAAAAGTGTGATAATTAAATAGATTAATTAAAAGGAAAAAAACCTAGGAAGAAAAAAACTAATAAAGAAAAAGAAAAAAATCTGAATTAACTGGGTTAACCCTTCAAACCAGGTTAACACGTCAAACATGAGATCCGCGTCATGAAAGTTTGATAACTAAATAGAAAAAAAAAATTGACGGGTTTACCCACAATTTACTGGGTTAACCCGTCAAACCAAGTTAACACATCAAGCCCAGGATACGTGTCATGAAAATCTGATAATTAAATAGAAAGAAATTTAACATTAACAAACTAAACTAAACGAAACAAAATTAATTAAAAAGAAAAACAATTCCGGGTTAACTCGTTAACCTATCAAACCCAGGATCCGTATCATGAAAGTTTGATAACTAAATAAAAAAAATTTAACATTAACAAACTAAATTAAAACAAAATTCATTAGAAGAAAAAAAAAAGACAACTACAGTACTTTTTAGGATATGTTATAATAGAATAGAATATAATAGAATAATAATAATATAATTATAATAATGGGGAAAGTTAAAATGCGTGGGGAAAGCTACAGTGCTTTCCCCACGCCTTTTAGAATATTGACTAGTTACATGACCCACGCGATGCTGCGAGTCAATTTTTTTTGCATAAAAAATATGAAAAGAAGTTAAAATTTAAAAGTGTTATGTCTTTCTGCAAAGCTATACCCAAGAGTCTTGGGTTTGGCTGCAACGTCTGACCTAAGAGTAATATTTATAATATTAATAATAACATTAAATTTGCATGACCCAAGTTTAAGTGGGTTTGACTGCAATACCAGACCCAATAGCCTTGGAAAATTATATGTAGAAAAACTGTTGCAATCCACAATGTTTTCAAGGAAAAAGCTACAAAGCTAAATTCTCAACCAGATTAATATTTAAAAAATTAAATGAACAAATAAAATTTTGAAAAAAAATCATAAAAAAACCCAAAAGGAAAAAAAAAACATGCAGGGAAACACTGTAGCAATCTATAGTGTTTCATGAGGAAATCTACAGTTGTAATTCTCAACCAGCTCAATATTAAAAATAATAAAATCGATAAAGACAATTTTGAAAAAAATCATAACAAAAAAAAAATCATATGGGGGAACACTGTAGCAATCCACAATGTTTTTAAGAAAAAAACCACGAAGCTAAATTCTCAACTAGCTCAATATGAAAAAAATAGAATCGACAAAGACTTTTCTGGAAAAAAAAACAAAAAAAACCATTAAAAAAAAACCATGAGGGAAAACACTGTAGCAATCCACAGTGTTTTAAAGAAAAAACTATAAAGCTAAATTCTCAACCAGCTCGATATTAAAAAAAAAACACAAAAAAAAAGAAGAAGACAATTTTGAAAAAAAAAACAATAAAAAAATGAAAAAAAATAGGAAAAAAACATGTGGGGAAAATTAAAGCTGAATTCTCAACCAGCTCAATATTAAAAAAAAATTCGACAAAGATAATTTTTTAAAAAAACATGTGGGGAAACACTGTAGTAAAACAAAAACAATGTGGAGAAATATTGTAACAATCCACAATGTTTTAAAAAAAAAAACTACGAAGCAAAATCAACAAAGACTATTTTGGAAAAAAAAAAGAAGAAAAAATTCATAAAAAAAGCCATGTAGGGAAACATTGTAGTAATCCATAAGTTTTTCTTTAAAAAACTAATGAAGAAAAGGAACAAAAATCTGAATGAACTGGGTTAACCCTTCAAAATAGGTTAATTCGTCAAACCTTAGATTCACGTCGTGAAAGTTTGATAACTAAATAGAAAAAAAAATTGATGGGTTACCCATAATTAATTAGGCTAACCCGTCAAACCCGGAATCTGTGTCATGAAAGTTTGATAACTAAATAAAAAAAATTGAACATTAACAAACTAAATTAAACGAAAAAAATTAATTAAAAAGAAAAAAAAACTAAAACAAACAAGAGACATCAGCTTTTTCACTGTGAACTGCATTGTGCAGTCCAAAGTCAAAGACATAAAAACGACAAAAAATCAAAAAGAAAATTTTTTTTCTTTAATTAGCCAAACCTAAGATAACTAAATAAAAAAAAGGCATCAACCAATAACTAAATAGAAAAAAAAATTATATTAATGAACTAAATTAAATAATAAAAATATTAATTCAAAAGAAAAAATAACATAAAAAAAACTTATAAGAAGAAAAAAACTAATGAAAAAAAAGAAAAAAAATCTAAATTAACTGGGTAACCCGTTAAACTTAAGATCCATGTCATGAAAGTTTGATAACTAAATAGAAAAACATTTAATATCAACAAACTAAATAAAAAAATTAATTAAAAAGAAAAAAAAGAAGGCATCAGTCTTTTCACCGTGGACTGCACTATGCAGTCCACAGTGAAAGGTATAAAAAAACAAAAAAAAACTAAAGACATCAACCTTTTCACTGTTGACTGCATGTAATATTAAAAGAAAAAATTGGAAGAAAAAAACTAATAAGGAAAAAGAAAAAAAATCTAAATCAACTGGGTTAACCCGCCAAATCAGGTTAACCCATCAAACCTGGGATCTGTGTCATGAAAGTGTGATAACTAAATAGAAAAAAGATTTAATATTAATGAACTAAATTAAAAAAAATAAAAAGGAAAAGGCAAAGAGAAAAAAAACCTACAGGAAAAAAAAACTAATGAAGAAAAAGAAAAACAATCTGAATCAAATGGGCTAAACTAATGAAGAAAAAATTTAATATTAAGAAACTATAGAAAATAAAATAAAATGCAGTCCACAGTAAAAGACTTAAAAAGAAAAAGAAAAAGGAAAAAAAAACCCAAAGGCATACGTCACGGGTTATTTTTTTCTCGTGTATAAAAAATATAAAAAAAGGTTAAGATCTAAGAGTGTTAGGTCTTTCTGCAAAGATATACTCAAAAGCCTTGGGTCTAGCTGCAACGCTTGACCCAAAAGTAATATTTATAATATTAATAATAATATTAAACTTACATGACTTAAATTTAAGTGAGTCTGGCTGCAACACCGGACCCAAAAGCATTGGATGTGGGTCTGACTATAAGATCGTGTCATAAAAGTGTGATAACTAAATAGATTAATTAAAAAGAAAAAAACAAAGAAAAAAAACCAATAGGAAGAAAAAAAAATAATGAAGAAAAAGAAAAAACTCTGAATTAACTGGGTTAACCCTTCAAACCAGGTTAACCCGTCAAACCTGGGATCCGCATCATGAAAGTTTGATAACTAAATAGGAAAAAGAAATTGACGGGTTTACCCAGAATTAACTGGGTTAACCCGTCAAACCAAGTTAACCCGTCAAGCCCGGAATACGTGTCATGAAAGTCTGATAATTAAATAAAAAAAAATTTAACATTAACAAACCAAACTAAACGAAAAAAATTAATTTAAAAAAAAATTCTGGGTTAACCCATCAAACCCGGAAATCGTGTCATGAAAATCTGATAACTAAATAAAAAAAAATTAACATTAACAAACTAAATTAAACAAAAAAAATTCATTAAAAAAAATTAAAAACAAAAAAAAGACAACTACAATATTTTTTAGGATATGTTATAATAGAATAGAATAATATAATATATTAAAAATGAGGAAATAATGAGGAAAGTTAAAAGGCGTGGGGAAAGCAACAGTGCTTTCCTCAATAATATAATATATTAAAAATAGAGAAATAATAGGGAAAGTTAAAAGGCGCGGGGAAAGATACAGTGTTTTCCCCACGCCTTTTAAAGTATTACTTAATTAATAATAATATTAAAAAAATAATAATATTATGCATGTCTCTTGTGACTATCATTTTTATTGCTCTAGTATTAGGTTTAAACTTTTAAGGTCACGCAATTCCATAGCACACTCAACAAAATAAACCTAAAAAACTCTATTAATTTATTTATACTGGCTGGCTTGCATTTGTTGCCAACATTTACCTTAAACTATTAGCAATCTCTCTCTCTCTCTCTCTCTCTGATATAAATACATTGTTTTAAATCTTTACTATTCTTATAAAAAAATTATGATTTTTTTAAAAAAAGTTTGAGTTTTTATAATAAATATAAATATGAACTTCGTATTTTATAACTATCAATATTTTGTAATTATCAATAAAAAATACCACATATAATTGAATAATTCAGTTGTGAAGGGCTAATTAACCTAGAAAGGAAAAGAACAAGATCAGAAGAAATCCAAAGGGCATAAAGTAGAGTTTTTTAAATCTGTAAAAACATCATTTAAGAACCCCTGCACAGCAATTCCGAGAGACGAAGGGAGTTTTAAATGGTGATTAGTGGTTGCAATCTGGGAAGAAAGAAAAGGGATTAGTTCAAACAACTGAGATAATTTGAGTTGAAGAACACAAATACATAAATATAATCTAAACTCACAAAAACTGCATGAAGGAAAAATCGAATGTCTTTCAGTTGAAAACACTAAACTCAAGAATCATATTCCCGCTATTGGGTCGGAGGTTAGGATATATTACTACATAATCCTGACAGCTTGTCCCAAAAGCCTACATCTTTCTTGTTTCTCTTATTTTTCTGTTTTTTTTTCCTTCAAAATCCCAACCACAGCTCACATCCTTTTCTCACAAGATATTATGGCACTCCGGCCAATCACATACGGGGAGTTCAAAAGATAAACCAAAATCAAAGGAGAAACTGGAATTCCTACTATACATTATACAATTTTGCCAAACTCGCTACCATTTGATTCGGTGTGGTTGCGAATACCATTGTCGTTCCCATCAGATGGTTCCCTGCTACTGCGCTTGCACCAACACAAAAACTGAGGAATCGGCCCATCATCCCCAATAACCCAGGTATGATTTGCGACAGCGTCCAGTGTCATCCTCTGAGCTGGGTCTTAACAGGACAATTTTCAAGTCAAAACAGGATATACGAGGGATAAATATAAAAGGAAACGTGTTTACCCAGTAGGGGAACTTGCAAAGCCTATGCCCTAGCTGGAAAGGCCAAATGTTGACAACAAATAGATTTTACTCACCTTTGCAAAGAAGTCCCTCGAGTAATTCCTTCAGCTGCGAGTTCAATTCATCAGGGAGCACCAAGGGGTTGTTGACAATCTGGGAAAGAGGAAAACACAAAATCACTTGTTTAGAAATTTGTAAAGCACGAGGCTTAAATAAGCCGAGAAGATAAAATGGAAATTTAAGTTCGTTTGCTTGCCTTGTCATATGTATCCTGGAGTGTTTCTCCGAGAAATGGGTATTGCCCGAGTATCATACAGTACAAAGTCACTCCCACTGCCCACGTGTCTGCAGCTTTGCCATGGTAAGTTAGACCTGTTCAATCAGAAGGCAAATCCAGGCACAGATGTAAGCTGATCTCATGTCCTGTTAGCTTAAGCATTACAGATTTCTCAGCTTAACAAAACACCTACCGAGACAGCACTCAGGCGCTGTGAAAACAGGAGTCCCAGGAGATCTACGAAGTTCATCGTTATCATCCTACCAAACCAAATAAGGCAGTTGTAAAAAACAAAAGTACTTCTAATATGGAGAAAAAGAGTGTAAAGTGGTGTCATATCACAATATCCATTTCTTGCCAGCACATAGCAAGCAATAATTTTACTATTCTAAGGTGCTGGACCAGAAAATATGCACACATCATATAGTACTAATGCTTTCTGCATGACCACAAATGATTGTGAAGAGCCAAGGTCAACAATAGCGATGCATGTAATCTAATTCGTGTGCCAGTAGCTATTACAGGTTAAATATTAAAAAATCCCGATAAGTTGTAAATTTAACAACTCTTCCATTTTAGATACAAATAAAATCTCATACTTGATTTCTATAAAGCACTCAAATGATCTTAGCTTATACAGAGCTGCTGAAAGATAATCGACATCTTTACAAGTTCTTCAAGGAGTACCCCAGCAAGGTAGAAGAGGAAAAGGGAGGATTCGAACAAGCAGATGCAAGCGCAAAATTCTGACTGTTCAGGATAGAAATGATATTTGCAAGTACAACATTCATCAAGGCCAGCATTGTACAATTTAAACCTTTCCTTTATAAACTTTCAGTACCAAAAAACATATCCCCCATGGAATAACTCATATCTACCACCACAACAAAAAAAGAGACGGAACATCTTACAGTCTACTTTAAAATCATAGAATTTTGTCACTAGCTCTTCTTCCATAAAAGAAACTAACTGGAACTAAACCTGTGTTGAAGCAATTTCATTACCTCAACTACCTGGCTGACGCTGAAATCTCCTATCTTCACTGTACCAGAGCGAGTAACCAACAAATTGTCAGGTTTGATATCCCCATGCACTATATTCTGTTTAACACAAGAAGAAAAGTTCACTATAGAAGAGATATTTGTATATTGAAAGGAAATGCACACACAGCATCCATAAAACATCTTGATAAAATCAAAGAGAATACAAAGCTAATTCACATTAATTCCATAGAATCCCATTCATGTAACAAAAACTACAATGTTAATTCACATAACTTCCATAGAATCCCATTCATGTAACAAAGTTCAAGAAATCAATGCAAGGATAAATACTGTCTGCTTGGACTTTCCTCTTGTTTGTCAGTTATCTTTTCTTTTTTGGGGAAAGCTCATATTTAATTACATCAGAGTTCTGGTGGAGTGAAAACTACTAATATTGTGAATGCTAAAATCAAAAGGAGATCAAAACTAGATCTAGTATCCCAATTAGAATGCGATTAAAATAACAAGAACAAGCAAAACCAATGGTCAAAGATTTGCTTTGGCTAAAATTACCTATTGAAGTCACCATCTTCTAACTATTAGTACTGAGCAAGTCAGACTATATATACAGAGAAGATAACAAGCAGTAGTTTGAAGTTTCAAAAAGATATTCAAAACGATCTGGATTAATATCAACTATCAAATGTGAATGTAATAATTAGTCATAATCATCAAGACTAGCAGGCAGTAAATTTTCTTTTCTTCTTGTGATGAGTAAGACAATGGCAAACATTTTTAGAGACCAAATGTTTAAATAACAAGCTTGTAGTACCAGCAACCACATTGTCATTCTAACATTCAAACATGCAAGGAAAGGAAGTTACAGAAATACCAGTGAGCTTTAAACCATTATTTTCAAATCTACTAGGCCAATTACTGTTAGTCTAATAGTGCTACATGAAAAATAATGATAATATGTCTGAGTGCACACAAGTCAGTTTGGTAATGGATAACTTGATAAGAAATACTGAAAGTGGAAGATCAAAACACAAAAATGATTCTTATAGCAATAGACAAAGAAAATAAAATAGATGAGAGAATAATCAGTTGAACATACTAACAAAACAATATCCAAGAAATTGAGCTATCAAGAACATACATGAGCATGAAGATACATCAGCCCAGATACAATATCCCGCAAATACTTTCTAGCAGTATCTTCACCAATTCCACCAGGAGGACCGGATCCTTCCCACACCCATTTTCCATCCACATATTCCAGAACTGAGAAAAGAAAAGACATTTCCAGTCAATTAAGAAGCTGTCCATCCTACTTAATAAATATGTATTCAACACAAAATCACAATCACGAGATTGAGCACACTCAAATTGAAACGATAAGGAAAAAGAATGTGGTTACGAAATACCCATGTAGAAGTGATCTGTATTTGGGTCATCAATCACCTCAATGAGATTGACAATATTAGGATGGTCCAACATTTTCATGATTTGAACCTGCAAGGGAAAAAGAAATAACAACTTGTGTTACTTCATCCAACAGTACTTCATGGCAAATAGCTAAACAGATCAATTAATACTACAAACATGCAAAGGGCCAATCAAGTATAATGAGCACCAGGTTATTACAAAATACAAATGGAATGTTCACTCAAATGGCTACATCTGGTTCCATTAGTCTTTTGTAAGCTGTTGTGATGCTAGATCATTTTTCATCACTTCAACTCATCATCTTTTGTCCACCACCCTCCCCCCTCTTAATACTTCAATTTGATTACTCTTCCTCACCAGGGCATCATAGATCAACATAGGAATAGACAAACCATCTAGAATAACTCTCCTCAATCGGGTATCACCTGCACCTTCTCATAAATGTACTCATTTCTTACTCAATCCTTGTGCTTCCACGCATACATCATAACATCTCAAACTATACTCATTTTATGAACATTTTGATATTCACTTCCACCAATCACTTTCCTTCATCCAAGTTTTGAATTTTGTCAATTGCAACACTCTGATACAATTTCGATAAGAACCACCCTGATTACAAATAACATTTGATTCAATGAATGGCTCCCATAAGTAGTCACACTACAGCACCTTGACCAATAACAATCCCCCTTGGTAGAACAATCATCATTTGATCTATATCAAAGAAAAAAAGAACAAGGAAAACATATAGAAAAGGGACAAATTACTAGAATCCACTGGACTAAACCCTTGAACTCGCATGAAACTTTGTGTTTTCGCGATCCACAAGAACAAACAATTATGCAAAATCATAATAATCAAATTCATTCATCAAATGGCTTCTTGAAAAAACATTGTGTAAATGTGATTATTTAGGCAAAAAAACCCTAAAAGTAGGAAATATATTAACACCCGTAATCAATAATAACTGCTTAATATGAAATAAGATAATTTTCTGAAGATAAAAATGCTGAATAACAATTTACAATATTGAAAGAAATTAAGAAAATGAGTTCATAACACATCTTCTTCTTACACTCATCACCAACTCTATATCCAAAATTGCTGAAATTACAATGTATGTACTCTGTTGATGTTTTGGTAGTCTATAACTAGAGAATTCTAGAGTGTTCTTCCATAACTCCAATTTTTTGTTGGTCCTAGTTCTAGTTTCATACTTCAAAAGTATATGATTTGCAAATAGCACACACCATTCAATATCATCTTGATACAACTTTTCAGTTCATTCACAAACAGGGCAAAAATACATTTGGACTCAAGGCTGCGCCTTGGTCCTAGTTGACTGTAATAGGAAATTCATTTGTCACCACCAGGAAATTCTCTTCATACCTACACTTTCTCACATTTAGTACCAAGTAGAATCACTCCCCTTTTCTTCAGCACCCATTGAAGGACTTTTCTTAGTACCCTGTCAAAAACCTTCTTAAAATCAATTAGGAGCATGTGGAGGTTTCTTTTCTTTCTGTTTCTCTCCATTAAACTCCAGAGAAGAAAGATAACCTCCATAGTCAGATCTCCCAGACACAAAACCAAACTGATTTTCCAATTAGAAGATCTATGCTCCATCTCTCCTCATAGGTACATCAACTGATAAATAAGCTAACTGCCTCAATAGTACATGAAACTTAAGTATCACTCTTGAACTCGTATAGCAAAACAAAGGACCTTTTCTAATCATCCAGTACCTTCTTTGATATTCCGTCAACAGCTTTATCAAGCACATGACTTCCACAACTATTCATCGCAAAACTTCAATGGCGATTTTGTTAAGCCTGCAAGATTTTTGAATCTTAATTCCTTCAGAATCTCAATACGTCTGAAACCCAAATCCCATGTGTATACTTAAGGTATATACACTTTAAAGAACCTTATGCAAGCTATTGTAGACATTACAATAACCACACCACTGTAAATACAGTATGGGTCTGATAAGTAAGGTGATGCAACCCCGCTAACCAATGAGCTTAAAAATAATAATTTTGTTAGGATAAAGCTAGAGCATTTTCCCAAAGGTTCAGATGTTGGTATTGCAAATTGTGAAAGCACTCGAGACCACAAAGCAAGAGAGTAAGTAGAAGCAGATACCTCACGAAGAACATCAGTCATTGCAGTCTCTGAAGGAGCAACCCGCAGCTTCAACAAATGAGACTTATGAAAGGCCTGCAATTGATGAAAAAAATTGCACATGTTTACAAGAAATAAGAAGAGTTGTATGCTACTTTAACTGAGAGTTAATCTCACTTTCTTACTTATAAAAAATTTTCAAAAGGGAATAGAAAAGAGAATTCTCTACAAAAAAAAAATTAAAACTAATCCATCCAAGTAAGTTTCATAAAAAAAGATGTGACTACTCTCTCTAAGTTGTTGGTACTTCTTTTGATAAATAGTTGTTCCTACTTTATCCACCACAAAAAGAAGCATTCAGATTCAGAGAGAAAACACTACCTTAATTGCACAAAGGTTTCCATCTATACTGCTTTGATATAAAACCTGTTGCAGAAACAAGGTTGATAAAAAGCTAACAGACCAATTTCTTAACCAAGACGAGCAAAAAGAATGTCTCCCCACATTATGCTTACCACTTTGCCATAGCTACCAGCACCAATCTTATACTGGCGAACATATTCATTGATCATCTTATTACCATCTTCATCCTGGAAAGCATTCAACCAAGCAATGAAACAAGAACCCCTACTCGGAAATGTAAGTTGTATGCAAAAAAATAATACCCAGGAGATACAAATGGATTATAAGCAAATTCAAATGAAAAAAACGATTACCTCAGAGCGAACGAGTAGATGGGTTTCCTTGACAGGAGATTTCCTGCAAACCAATCCATTCAGTTCCCTAAGTCTTAAATTCTCTTCAGAGCGTTTGGCACGATTCGGCAACTCGGCATAATCACAATAACTAGTGCCCGTAATGTCACCATTAAAAGAACCATCATCCTCCCCACCATCATCATCAATTTCACTATCTAATAATAATTCCTGGGAGAGATGATTATTATTATTGTGGTGATGATAATTTCTCCCGCCGCTAGAAATGGGCACGGGTCTTCGCTTGGGCTTCCTAAGGAAGCCAAAACAGCTACAACAACCCATTGCTCGAGCAAACGAATAGCTCTTATGTATCATTCTCAATAGAAAAACCCTAAAATTCAGAGCCAGGAAAATAAAGAATCAAAAGGCTGGAAAAAGAAGACAGAAAAGGGAAGAAGAGATGATCGGATTTGGGATTATTCCAAAGGATGCCATTCAGCCAAATGAAAACGAAGATAGCTTAAACTAAAAATAATATTGAATAACCAACCAAACATCGTCCTGATTGTGACTCCACTACAACACCAACATAAAACAATCAAATATCAAAATGGAGTTTTCAGAGAAACCCTACTTTTGGATACAATTTTAGGGGTTTATTTGGTGAGATTTGAAGATTGTCAGAGAGAGAGATATGACACTTTATACATGAGAGAAAAATGTTTTGGCTGAAATAATGTTTTGGCTGTTGGAGACAAAAATAGGTTTTTTTTTTCAAAAAAAAAAAAAAAAAACAAGAGGAAGCGTGTCCGGAGAAGCTGTATGTTTGGTACTCCTACACTACTATTATTAACGTTTGGAGAAGCTGGTTTTATTTATGCAATTATTATTAAAAATCTCCTATTTTTAGTGAGGAAATACCATGTATATCAATTGCGGTAATTTACTGTGGGCCGGGTTAATATTTTTTAAAAATGATGTTCATGAATTAACTTAAAATATATAAGATTGAGATAATATTATAAAAAAATAAAAAATAAAGCTAAGTCTTATAATAATTTATGATAAAATTAAAAAAAAATTTCAAACCAAAAAAAGTTAAAGAAAAAAATTTGAGTCGTCAAAATTAACTTCACTAATCACAAAATGAGATTGTGATTAAAAAAATTAAAATTTAAAAAAATATAGAAAAAAAAATTAAAGTTAAATCAATAAAAAAATTAGAGTCCTCCCGAATTAACTTGACTAATAATTTAATATCAAATAATAAAAGTAAAAAAAAAAACATTTAAAATAAATGTTATAACAAAAAAAAACTAGAGTTAACATGGGTTAACTCAACTATTATTACTTAGGATATAAGATATAAATAACGCCACAAAAAGAAAAGAAAAACAAATAATGAAACTTAAGACCTAATTACTCAATGTCGAGTGATGAAAATAAAATAAAAATTAATTTATAAAAAATAAATTGAAAAAAATTAAATTAAATTAGACAAATATTCAAAACCAGTGATCCAAGTCATGAAATGAAAATTAATCCCTAGAAGACAGACAAAAACAAACGAGGCAAAATTCATAATCACAAAAAATTAAAAAAACCAAAAAAATAACAATCGAAATAATGAAAACTAAATTTGATATAAAAACTAAATAAAATAATTACGGGCTAAATTGAAAAAAAAATAAAAAAAAAATAATAATCAAAATAATGATGATCAAAATTAGAATAAAAAATATTAAGGGATAAAAAAGCAAGAAAATATTAAAAAAACGACAATTAAAAAAATAAAAACCATGTTAAAAATAAAAACTAAATAAAATAAAATACCATGAAGCCTCGCTGATCACACAATTGTTTTTTATTTTAAAAATAGATTTGTAATTCATTTTAGAAATACTAATTGAACCCGTGAAAATATCATTTTATCATTACTCGGCTTGCATTAAAAAGAATAAAAACATCAACTCATTATAGTAATTCATAATAAACTAAGTATTTTTTTGCAATATTTTACTAGTTTTTAATTTTTTTTATAACATAAATCTAGCAAACATAAATTATTTTTAATTATTTCATATTGACATAACGAGTCATTTTACTACCAACTCGAATGACATAAAAATCAAAATATTACATGTTTGTTGTTTTTTTATTATTTATTCATAGTGTTTTTAAAATTTCTAAATTTTCTTCCTCCTACCGTCATTTCTATTTCTTCTTTCTTCACTCAGCATTTTTTATATATTTTTTAATCTCAATATCAATTGACAATTACATAAACACCCTTAAACATCGATGTATCATTTTATTTATTCATTTTTTTAACTTTCAAACCAAAACCATCCACTAATTTTTTTAACTTTCAAACCAAAACCATCCACTAATTTTTTTTAACATGCAGGTGCTGAATTTGTGTTTCTAGCACAGATTTTTATGTTGGTGTTTTATTATTATTATTATTATTATTAACGTGTGTCTATATCAGCTTGCGCGTATCTCGACTAATCACACGAATCCTAAAATTAACAATCATGTAAATCTCCAGTAACCATTATATTAACAAATGTTGGTGGGTTATTAATACATAGAGATATGTTTATATTTTCATTTTTATTTTAAATGAGCATTCATATAAATATATAATTTATGAAAAATTGGTATGTATATTTGGAATTAATTCACGAGGTTAAATTAATTTTTGCATCTAAAATCTTTTCAAGGGTGTGGAAATGAAATTTGATTCATAAAAAATGTGCAATAACAAATCAGACGAGAGACTTTCTGGTATAATAAAATAATTCCATATGGATTTGACATTAAAACAACATTTAAAAAAAACCTTAGCAACAAAAACCCTATTTTTTTAACAAAACTCCCCACCATCTCTTGCCTTCTCGAATTCTAGCCCTCGTCGTCCCTTTCCCTCTCCTATTCTAAACCCACCATCAAAGGGCTTTGTTATTGATTATAAGAAGAACACAAATGGTGTAGGGGCGTATTTCTTCCAAGAATCCTTTGCATATCTTTTTTCGAGGCTGTTTGGAAATGCAGTTGAAATTGTGTTTTTTTAAATTTCAAAAAAAATTACTAAAAATTATTTTTTCTTATAGTTTCAAATTGTTTTAATGTACTAATCTCAAAAATAATTTTAAAAAATGAAAAAAAAATTATTTTAATATATTTTTAAACGAAAAACATTTTGAACCGCAACCGCTACCACAATTACAAATAGGCTATTCATCTTCATGTCCTTGCTCTAAGTCACGTGTAAAAATGACTATAAATATATGTTTTTAAAGTGTATTGGAATATTAGATCACTTACTAGTTTATTCTATACATGTTGTTTTAAGACCCCGTTTTATTTCAAAAATATTTTAAAAAAATTAATTTTTTTATTCTTTTCTTTACTTAAAATTAATTTTTTTGGTGTTTCGATGTGCTAATGTGAAAAATAAAATTTTAAAAATAAAAATATATATTATTTTGATGTATTTCTAATCGAAAAATATTTTAAAAAACAACCGCTACTACACTTCCAAACACTCAAAAAACACTAAAAGAAACATATTAACAATAACTAAAATGGATCAGTGTTTTACTGTAGACTGAATTACTGTGAACTGTGAGTGCTTTCACTGTAAATTGCATCGTTTAGTATTGTAGAGTTAATTACTGTAGACTATGAGTTATTTCATTGTGAATTACACTGTTTGGTGGGGGCATGGTGAGGCTGCAGACTCGCTCCCTTGGGTCTGCAGACCCCGCAACAAAGAATAACAAATTTGTTTGGTAGGGCATAATAAAGCTAGGTCTGCAGACCCTCATAGGGGTTGAAGACCCGTGCAGTTGGGTTTGCAAAGAAGAAAAATGAAAAAAAGAATACAATAACAATAACAATTATTATTGTTGTTATTCATGTAATAATTAATAAATTTGTAGAAAATATTTTAAATATTAAAAAGAAAAAATAAATTTGATTTGTAGGGTAAAATTAAGAATTAATATTACTATTGTTATTGTTGTTGTTATCATCCAAGTCCAGGACTCCCGTGGACTTGGCTAGCAGCCAAGTCTACGTGTACCGTGGACAAGGTCGCTGCTAAGTCCAGGTGTACCATGGACTTGGCCACTGCCAAGTCCATGTTCCCCTAGATTTGGTCGTCTGTCAAGTCAACATGTCCATCGTCCAGACCCAAATGTAATGGGTCTATCTTCGAGACCCAAATGCAATGGGTCCTGCATCCATACCCACCTCTCTTGGATATGTGCAGGATCCAAGGCTGATGGATTCATCGACAGGGCCGGACCCAAGAGAGATGGGTACGGACGCCAGACCCAGGTATCTTTGGTGCTGCGCCAAGATCTAATTTTATTGGGTCTGACATCATGACCCAAGGCTAAGGGGTCCTGGTGACTGGACCTAGAGCTAATAGATTCTGCAGCAAGATTCAATTCTCTTTGGTCTGAGGCAGAACCTATTAGCCTAAACCGTGTGCATGTGTTTTACAGCCCCAGGAGCGTGTGGTCTACATCCTCATACGTCTGGGTCTCTTCTGACTCATCAGACCCAATAACACTTCAAAAATGGTTGAGTTTGCCTGCCCTACCAGACCACCGATCTTGGGTCTGACTAGGCAGCTAAACCCAATATCATTGTATTGTAAATATTAAAAATATTATTATTTGTATAAGAAATATTGTTATTTTTATTCTAATTAATATCGTTAATATCAAAAATATTATTATATATCTTATAAATATTATTATATATCTTATAAATATTATTATTATTATTATAATTAATATTATTAATAAAAATATAATTTTGAAAAAAATTATTATCAATATGAAAAAAAATAGAATTGATTTGAAAGGTAAAATAAAATATTATTATTATTATTATTATTATTATTATTATCATTATCATTAATAAATTTGAAAAAAATATTATTGAGATTGAAAAAAATCCATACATTTGATTTCAAGAGATTAAAAATTATAAGAACTTGGTCAAGGAAGTTTAATACTATAATTAATATTATAAATATTATTGTTATTGTTATTATTATCATTAATAGATTTTTTTAAAAAAAACTATTATTCATATCTAAGAAAAACCATAATTTTTTTTAAAGATTAAAAAATATAAAATTTTGAGTGCACAAGTTAAATATTATTATTAATATTATAGATATTATTGTTGAGTCAAGCGTTGCAGCCAGACTCCATCGAGTCCAGGTACCTTAGACCTGGCCGGCGTGGCCGCTGCCAAGTCCATGTTCCGCTGGACTTGGTCGCCTGCCACGTCCACATGTCCCGTGGACTTGGAAACCTGCCAAGTCTAGTTGTCCCATCACCCGTGGACTTAGATGCTACCAAGTCGTGGTCCCGTGGAGGTGGCTGCCTGTCAAGTCCATGTGTTCTTTAGCTACCAGGTCCATGTATCCCTTGGACTTGCCCGACTTCAAAGTGTAGGTGCTTTGGACTAGGCTACCTGCCAAGTCCAATTACCTTGGACTTGACCACTGCCATGTCCAAGAGTAGTTGTTCTGGCATGCGTGTTGAACCACCGCTACCTTGAACTTGGCCCACTCAAAAAAACATATATGTAATTTGAAGGTTAAAATCAATTATTATTATTATTATTATTATAATTATTAAAATTATTAATATAATCATTAATAAATTTAAAAGAAATATTATTGATAATTTAATTTGAAAGGTAAAATAAAAAATTATTATTATTATTATTATTAGTAAATTAAAAAAACTATTATTACTATCAAATAAAAACCATAAAAATATTTTTTTAAAATATTAAAAAATATAAGAACTTGGACAGACAAATTAAATATTATTATTAATATGATAAATATTATTATTTGTATTATAATGTTATTATAGTTAATATTGTTACTATAATAATTAATAAATTTGAATGGGTCTTGCCGCAAGACCTACTAGCCCTGGATCGAGAAGCGGGACAAATTAGACATGGGTCTGGATTGCGGACCCAAAAGAACTGGATCTTGCCGCAGGACCCATTAGAGTTGGGTCTTGCAATGGACCCATTCGCCATGGGTATTAATGGGTCCAGCACACGACCTAATTTTCTTGGGTTCGGACACCGTACCCAATTTTTCTTTGTCATGACCCAAGACTAATGGATCTATGGTCAGGACCCATTCTCCTGAGTCTGACGTTAGGTCCCAAGGCTAATGCGTCTTGTCATTTAGATCTAATGTTGATGGGTCCTGTAATAGGACCCAATTTTCTTGGGTATGCGATATAACCTAATTTTCTTGGGTCTTAGATTTTAATGTATTTTTTATATAAATAAAAGATGAACCCGCGACGTAGCACAGACCACCTAAGAACCATGGTATTGTGGTGATAACATCCTTTTTAATACTTAAAAAAAAAATCCTTCTTGATTTTGGGTTTAGATATACTTTCTGCGATCCTGTAAAGAAGTAAAAAATAGATGATTTTTTAAAAAACAATACTGAATATAAATTGGAAGCTTTCTTTTTGTAATAGCTAGGTCATGACATTTGTATATCACAGAAATCTAGGCCAGTAGAAACAATATTAACCTAAAAGTATTAAATTAATATGTTTGTTTGGATGAGAGGTAACTTGTATTTTTTTTTTGGTAAAAAATATTTTTTTAGCTTTTAGAGGTGTAATTTGTGCTTAAAAAATGTTGTACCTTTGAAAAAAACCATTACATCTCCAAGCCAAACACGTGTGTTATAGATAATACAATGTAAGGTGTTTTTACAATATTAGTAAAAATAATAATAGTGTGTTATATATATTTTTTCAATTATTATTTACATCTCCATGTCAAAGCTATAAAAAAAGAGTAAAAAAAACCATTAATTTAATACTTTTAGGTTCAAAATAATTTGAAAAAAAGTAGATCATAAAGCTTAATTGAGCCTGGTCAACCTTCATGATCTACTTGATTACAATAGCATTTAGTAGTTTAGCCAATAACAGAAGATGAGTGTGTCACACGATAGCATTTGATTAAAATACAGGAGTTAAATTATTAACAAGAATGAGTCAAGAAAAAAATGGGTTGGTAATATATTATCCAAGTTATGATTAATATTTATATAATTGTGTCAAATTTAGTTTATATAATGATATCTCTTGAATTATTAAAACTAAGAATTGTTGTATCTTTATGAATTATTAATATTGTCAAAAATATGTTGGTATTTGGTAATATGATTTTTCTTGGTTTGATATTTATCTTATTTAAGTTTGATTCGAGTAAAATATTAGAATTTTTATTAGAATATTCCTATAATATTCTTCCTCAACATTCCAATGAAAATATTAATTTGATCAATTTTTTTGTTAACAAATATATAATTTCATTTGTTTAATAAATAATTAATATGATGTAAGTCTATTTACATATTCTTTAAAATGTTTATATTCCATGTTATTTTAAATAAATAAAAGGGTTCTTGTAACAAAAATAAATGATTTCTGAATCAAGAGCAAGATAGTTAAAATTGCTAATTCATTTTATTTCTACATGTATTCTAAATAGTTAATTGGATTCAATTACGGGGTTTAATATTTTATTTAAGATATCAAAATTATAATAGGTTATTAATTAAATTTAATTTCATGTGTGATATAGTTCTAAATAGAAAAAACGAGTTTTTTTTTTAGTAATTTTCCTTTATTTTTTTAATTTTATGTTGTTCATATTGTTTTTTATATTTTTGTATGGTGAGGTGATATCTATTGAATTATTAGGACTAAAAACTATTGTATCTTTATGAATTATTAACATTGTCAAAATTATGTTAGTTATTAACTAGTACGAGATGATATGCCCGCGCGCTGCCGCGGACTTATAAAACAAATGCACTTGATAGTGTTATAATTGTGAACCAACGCTAGATAAGTAATAGAAATTAAAGGTATGATGAAGTAAATATTTCATGATAAAAAAAAAATTGTGTTGGTGATAAAAAACTTAGAGACTGAACAAAATAATTTGTAGCAATCTACAGTGTTTTGTTAGGAAAGATACAGTGCTTTCGCCACATGATTTAACTTTTCAGTTAATAAAAAGAAAAAAAATATCAAAGCTAAATTCTCTACCAACTTAATATTAAAAAAAAACCAACAAAGATAATTTTGGAAGGAAAAAAAC
>Ga0307510_10000355_pt1 | contig 43167 bp, 57 predicted proteins | sample 12_EM_MG_FD_207224 | JGI IMG/M metagenome (GOLD analysis project Ga0307510, IMG submission 207224) | Populus trichocarpa ectomycorrhiza microbial communities from riparian zone in the Pacific Northwest, United States - 12_EM | ecosystem: Host-associated > Plants > Roots > Unclassified | place... | reverse complement strand
AATATGCAACCGAGCCCAGAGCGAAAGCATATGCAAAAGATAGCAAGATAACACACAGGGACACTAAACGAAGTAGAACCAATCCAACAAACATGAAACTAGGGATACATGACAGGCGAGGGGAAGACTACACCATCCCCTCGTACCAGGATAATAGGTCGCCGTTTTGTCAGCTGGTTCTCTGGTGCTGGTGGGGGGCATCCCAGAACTTCCGAACACCGCACCTCGACATATGGCGATGGTTCTGATCCAAAGAAGACTGACACCGGGTCAGCCTTGGAAAAGTTCTCCCCGTAGAGCGTCAGCGATTTCGAAGTCTGTGGACCTGGTTTCGCTAGCATGTGGCGCGTCCCGTGGCCTTTAGGCGCTTCTGATGCGCGATCAGGGGGTAGATACTTCACCACACCAGGGAAAGGCGTGACAGGCTTCGAAGGCGTTGGAAATGAACCCGTTTGCGGGGCGTTCTGGCTGTCGAAGAGGACTGGCGGTACATAAAAGTTGTACCGAACCTGGTCTACATCCCGGTGGACTTGTCAACAACCTCCAGGAACCACGACAAAATCAGACCGACCTGTGCCAACAATGGTCCAAACGCTCGTCTCGCCAATGTCCACCTGCCAGAGGGCACCAGAGGAGGCACCCGAGTCACTGCCAGTCTGCCGGCTGCCCGCAGAACCAGCGGAAGTAGGGCGCCTTCGAGGCTTCGAAGCACTGCCCTTTGACAAACCACCTGCGCTTGACGAGCCACGCTTCGGTTTCTTGACCCGTCCACCATCACTTGATGGGAATTCCATGGGGTTCGGAGCAGGAGATGCAGGCTCGCTTCGAGCCGCTGATGATGGTCCCGATCCAAAGTAGTCATTGCCCGAACCGTTGGACGCAGGGGTAGAAATGATGGGCGAACTGGGCACAGCAGGTGAATCTGGACTGCGCGACCCATCGACGCCGCTTTGCCATTGGCGGCCTTCCACTGGACGATAAGTATTGACTTTTTCGCCCATACAGGAAAGGAATGCGCCCGTTGGACCCGGTGATCCTGACTCAGGAGCGCCTTTACCAGGCTCAAAGACCTCGAACGCAACCTTGTGTAATTGGCTAACAGGATCACCACAGACCTCGCCAGGGGCGCAGTACTGCTCGCCGACACCCTTGGAACCTTCTTGAGCACCACCTCCCACAACGGTGGTTTGGCGATCAACTTTTCGAATGATCAGCACCGGTGATACGACCCCGGATGTCAAACATTGCAAAACGACCGTCTGATTGTAAAAGATTGGGATCGGGGTGCCATTATTCATGAATGGAATGGCGTTTGGTGGCGGTGAAGGATAGTCCGCGTGAGGTGGAGGCGGCGGTGGCACGTCCATGCCTCCAGCTGGCTTCTCGGCATCCACTATGTACATGACAAACGGGTCTATAATGGGGTTTAGGGCACGGATCACACTGGCCTGTCGAAGGCTATAAAAAGTAAGGCTTACCCCAACTAGAGGTTTTTGCGATAAACGACGGCGTCGATGCACGACTACGCTGATCGATACCCATTAAGGGGGCGCCATCTGATCCCTTGAATGAGGAACCAGAACCAGAGACACAGAGATATTTGGTCGATACAGTTTGAGATCGTAGTCGATGGAAGAGGGAAATTGTGGAGCCGTGATTAATACACACTGAGCGGCGATGCCGTTAGAAACAGTGTCACGAGGGGAGGCGGAGCACGTACGTTCGAGGTTCTTCGCACTCTGCCGCTTCTTGCTAGGCTTGCTGATGACCTTGATTGGCCTACTGGGAAAGACTCCGATGACTCGCTCGGGCTCGTCCTCCCCAGAGGGACCGATGACCTTGGCAAGTGCTTCCACCTTTTTCTTTTTCTCGTCCACATCGGAGATAAAAAGCTGTTTCCCAACACAACGGCCTATGTAGGTGGTGCCAGTGGGCGGATCGGAAACATCGAAGGGTTTGCCGGCAGCTGCAGACCACTCGATATTGCCCTCCTGGCCTGCAGTCTCGCCAGAGATAGACACAATGACACGTGGTGGGGAGAGTTTAGGTTCGTCACCACGGCGCACGACATCCGACCACCATGAATTGCCGATCAAAATTGCAGTCGGAGGAGGGCATAAGAATCTAGTACATTGACAAGGAACTCAGGGCCTGCGAAAGTCCAATAACAATGTGAAGACGCACCGCTTCTCTGTGCCGTAAGATTTCTGCGCAACCTTGCTTGACATGACTATGACGGTGCGTTCACCGAAGGCTAGGCGATTCGGTGCCCGGACATATTGATCGATGTATGGTCTAGTCGAATGTTATGGCGTCATTAAGTTAGTGGGAAAAAAAAAACAGGAACCACCCCGTACGTACCTGATAAATGTATGAAGATCGGTGGAAGAGTTTAGTTGACCCATACGCATCCTCATCATGGTATCCTCAGCGCCAGGCATACGTAAACCTAAGTCGTTTTGGGGACTCGGAATGATGTATCTAGGAATCTCCTCGTAGTTCGCGCCACCATCAAAACGGTTGTGAGTGACCTGTGGAGGAACACCGCGAAGCTGATCAGGAGGGTGTCCCTGCAATTGAGGTTGCGCGATGAAGGTGTCTTGAGAGAAGCGTGACATGCGATCTGGGAAGGGAAGGAGGGTTGTCGAGACAAAATTGTTGGTATGGGAGTGGACTCCAAGGGAGAAGTCGTCTTGCATGTCAGACGGGAAGGAGGTGGAGCTCACAGCTGAGAGACTTCGATTCGACATCAGGTCGCTAAAGTCCTGCTTGATGCCGTTTGGAGGTCCGGCAGAGAACGGAAGGCCGCCAACGGGATCAATAGGAGTGAGAGGAGTTGCTTTTCCAGAGCTCAGGGACGAGGACATGCCGCTCATCATGTCATAGTGACCAGTACCCTGAGAATGGAAAGAGGGCACGGAATCATGGGAGAACATGCCAGAATATATTGATTCGGAGTTAGGGCCATATGATGGTGCGGCAGGAGAGGTGTTTGAACGAAAGCGTTGGTGGGGGAAGGAAGGCTGAGTCTGAGCGGGCGGGGGTGGTGGGTGGGGATGGGGGAACATTTCATAAGGGGAATCAGCAACGTCCATTCTGTCATTATCGAAGGGATGCACGAGGTGGTTAGTAGGGTGTGGTGGTGCATGGGTGTCGATAGGTTGGTCGAAAGGGGGGGGCAGGAAGGGACCATGGTTTGAATGAGGCAGTGGAGAAGACGAGGAATCGACGGACATGAGACGATCTCTGGGTACAGTGCTGGTTTTGAGGATCTCGCCGAGTTCCCAACGAGATAGGTCAGACCTGGAGGACTGGGCAGGATCGACGGAGCTCATTGTAAAGTCGGTTCTGGAATCAGAGGGGGTGGGGTGCCAGGTCGCCGCGCGTGCCATGGACAGCAACGGGACGAGATGAGGGGAAGGAGGAGGGGGAGCAGTGGGTATATGCTAAATGGGGAGGAAGACTTAGAAGGACATTTAGACGGAAGGAGAACTTGGGAGTCTTTTATTGAATTTGGATTGCGGGGAGGGTCGAAGAGGGTGACGAGCCGGCGGGGGAGGCCGCCCGGAGAGAGAAATAAGAGGAACGTCAAGGAGCGTTGAGTTGAGAGTTTGTGATCCTGATCTCGAGCCTGTGCGAAGTTCTCTGCATCCGAATCTGAACCTTATTCGATCTCTGCAACGTCTCTTCGCTCTCTCTACCTCACTCTCTCTCTCCTTTCAAGTCAGCTGAGCCCCACACTGCCTGCGATATTCGTGATCCCCCTTCTTTTCCAAGAACAACCCTCATATCATCTTGTCAACATATATCACAACAGCGCTCGAACCCCCCCCCCACCGACCAATTCACTGTTCACTGAGAGGCTATCTCCGCGATTAGGCGTCTGGTCTGTCCCCTTCAAAACACCCCCGTAAGGCATTTGTATCTATACTGGCCAGGGTTACTCTGACGTAACCGCCAACCTCTCGGGACCCACTGTACGGCAAGCTAAGGCACAATTACGGTGCGCTGCTTCGGTTCGCTCCTCTCGGCGCTACGCAACCAATCCACCCAAAAAACCAAACTGAACTGCCAGCCTTCCCCCCTCAGTCATTGCCTCGCACTCGAGGCACCTACCATGAACGACATCCAGAAACCGCTCTCTTTCATTCCTTCTTCCCTTCCGCTCAAAACCCTCCTTCCTATGGTAATTGGCGAATCCTCGTCTTCCGGCACCTTCCGCAAAGAATTCGATTTCCTATAACCAACGCCATTCGGCGCCATCGCATAACGGCATCCTCCCTCCATTGTGCATCACAACCCACATGGTTACACCTTTCTGTCATACGGATCTGTTTTTTCCCTCCGTATTTCCAAGCACGACCGTACATCATTTCCGTTTATTCGTGGTCAGTCTGTCGCCCTTGTGTCGTCCTCCCGGCGGAAGAGCCCCCTCCCTCTTTGCCCCGTTTTATGCGGAGGTCCACGGCCGGCCTCCACATACATCCTTATCTAGAACCGACTAACCCGGCCCATCAGCGCCTTTTCTCTCGACCAAATCGAGGTAAATCGCGGCCGATTCACCCATCATACTGAGCTTCAATCACCCGTGCCTGCCTTCCTTTCCTTTCGACCGCTTTACTATGACCAACTGTTGTGGCATGGTTCTTGAGACACTCCACTTTCGGCTTCATATAAGTTTGAGTGTGCCAACGGTCCTGGCCACAGAAACCCCCCGGTTTTCGGTGTCTTCACTACCCAGATTCCCGGCTGTCATTTCCCTTTGTGGACAACACCTGACCCTGTTCACGCGGTCTCTGCTTAAGCAGTACCCTGCACAGATAGACGCCAGACGGGTACTACCCAGAACCTACTATAATTCGTGAGATGTACCCTTGAATCAGAACCTTCCGTTCCTCGTGGCCCTATTTGATCAAGTTTGCCAACAACATATCATTGATGACTCGACTGAGCCTGATCTCCGTGCTGAACACCATAACTGTGCTCGTTAGCCCTAGCTGTGCCTGTACCCTACGACGACCGGTGATCAGATGGGACCTTCCATGAATCCCATCAAATCATGAAACCAACGCCACAGCGGCGGCAGTTCTGTACTCCGGCGAGGCATCCGTCCAACCGTGGATGGTAAAAATGGTCAGGGACAAACCCCCCCAAGGTCCACAATACAGATCCGAGATCTCGGAATGGCCATTCACCTACTAGCATCGGAATCCCCTGCGTCGCCATTCTTTCTCAAATTCAGAGGTTCTGTCTACGGCCCAGGGGCAACTGTGACAGCACCACGGTACTCTTGGACGTCAAATATCCCACAGGGGACCGATTATCAATATACGACTCTTAATGTATGCATGCGGTGCACATTTCCAGCGCCGTTAGGCCAAGACTTTTTCATGTCTGTGCGGTTCTTTCAATATTTTTTTCTGTCATTGATCACCCAAATGATACATCATAACCCCACAGCATTAAAATCAGTCTGCATAACGACATCTGAATGTTATCCAAATGCAAAACTCTGGAAATATCTCGTGCCCTACGAATTTTTTTCCACCGGCTGGCAGCAGGGCCTACGTGAGTCCTAGTACGTGTATTCAAACGGGGGCTCGTAGCAATTGGTCGTGGAAACCCTGAAGACTCACTTGGCGCCTCCATAGAGCGGTTTAGATGGCCTCCATTGGCCCTTGGCTCTTTAAGGCTTTATCACTACATTGACATTTCATTATGATATGATTCGAACAACTCCCCGCGGACAAAAACTTACCCCAGGTCGAGGCATAACCCCTTCAGGTGGTGGGCATGACGGATGCTGTGCACGACTCTATTATACCGTTATTACGGAGACGATCGTTCCTCGAGTTATTTATTATGTTACAGGACAACCTCCTTATATCCCTCCGACTCTGGACCTTTTCAGCGAGCTTGGCCAGTCTTCAGCGATGTGGCTCAAACTGATGTAGGTCCCGGCATGCCACACGCCTTTCGACTTAACCACTAAAGGTTGGTTCGCAACTTCATGCCGTACGATGATAGTCTGAAGGCGGGCTTCTCGGACAGTCTCATTTCTTACGGTATTACTCGGTCGCTTTATACACGCACCAATCGAAGATGGAGTCAAAATACTCTACCGCAAGATATGTGAACTGAGAAGAGAACATCCTTCCATTATCCCCCTGGGAGGTTCCCTGCCCGCCCCTAGTTGTACAAGCAAATTTCTCCTGATCACCAGACAGCAAACGTCTATGAGGTTGGTTTCTGTGTAATATCTGTCAGTCTAGGCTGCCATGGCTCGAGCCCTATCCCAAAGGCTCATATACGTTCATCAAAAATATCTGCCAAGCCTCGGCAGGCCTGACCACGGCGACGTCTACGTTTGTACCTTTCACGGAAGTCGAAGCCTCAGCTATGATGGAGCGATCAAGAATGTCGTTAGACAATGGCGTTGGAACGACATCATCCGGTGACCGCTGGCCGGTGAGTCCCGCCCTGCGACTTCTCTGCCTATCACGCGAGTTCTTCTCCCCCTTACCTCGTAATGGCCCACGACTCAAAATCCGCCGAGCCTTGAAATCCACGATGAGTGGTCGTTTCCACCACTGCGATGTTCAACTGAGACCGGTGATGCCCCGCAGAGCCCCCAGTCTTCGCGGGGTCCTTTTCCGCCACAGCTCACGACCTCAACTGCGACGCGCGGCTCTCTGTGATTTGGTAAAACTTCCTTCAGTGGTTTTGTGTGACTGTTTGATGATAAATATCGCTTAATGGTATGTACGGGCTTCTATCCCTAAGCTCCATTCTTCCCTCTAAACGCCAATGCAACTCGGACACCTATGCCCGAGTAGCTCTTCCCCGCAAATGCCCTCGGTTGTTAACCCCTGTAGAGACTGTCTCAGTGACCAGCTTTGTCCTCTCAACCGGAAGTGGCCCACATGGCACTCCGTGGTTGCTCATATAGCGTGTCACGTGATAGAGTATGGTCGTGTGGGTGCGGAGACCTATTGCCTTGCCACCGTATCATTTGGAAATGGAATAGAAATATCTCGCGACCTGGTTACGGTGCAGGCATGTGTCTTTAACAAAAATAACCATTCTTCTCTTCGAGGTGTGAAGTCGAGAGGCAAAGTTGTTGTTGTTCGTCGCAACGGTAGGGCGCAATCTGCCTCGCTGATGTCCGAAAAAAAAACGGTGAACGGCGCCACAGACGCGAAGAGATGGTGACCGTGATGAGATGTTGATGTTGCGTTGGGGTCGAAAATAGCTCTCGTTTACACCCAACACCAGCAACGCGCTCCCCTCCTCGCCCTCCTCCTAAACCATTTCCCTAGCTGTCATCTGGGGAACGTGTTTCCTCGCCTGCTCCCCTTAAGGTGCCCCATTAGACTCCGATACTGCGTATTCGGCTCGGTCCACTCCACACGGCCCCCATAGTGCCAAACGATCTATGTATACGCTTTGTCGTATCCTTCAAGGTTGAGAAATACGTCCACTCGATGTCGGCCCAAGGATACTTGCTGGACACCACCCGTCGTCCGCTGCCTCCACCTCTGCGGCTTCAACGCCCCGCGAAGCGCACCTCTACCATTACAAGTTCCGCTGCATCTTCAGAGACCCAAACACTCCTCTACGACCTCCCCTCCCCCGCGCCCCTCTCTCCTCCCCCTCCCGCGCCAAAAGGCGAGGTCGTTTCCCCCACGTCGCCAAGCTATTCTGGGCGCCCCGCGAACTGGAGACCAGCTAATGGGAGGGCGAGCCCTCATCCACGTTCGGCCACGCCTTCTCGGGTCCAAGTCGATCTGGAAGCGTTCGCAGAGCGATGCAGAAAGTGGTGAGTCGGCAAGGCCCTCCGTGTCGAATGAATCGCGATTTTCGTCGTGATTGACGCGTCTTTTCTCGCCGGCAGGTATTTCGACCAGGATGAAGAGGCCGGACGGCAGATGACGCAAATGCTCACCACATTGCCCCCGGCACAACACGCCCCGTTCTCGAGACTACAGGCGTCGATCCGCTCTGCGTATCACGCTAGCATAAACGCACGACGGACCGCGGAATTCAGAGCCCACCTATCCGCGACGCTCCCTGGCGGGTCCCTCACGCCTCTATCGCGAGCAGACCCTACGGGTTGCACCGCCCAGAAGGAGCGTTTTGAGGCCTTTGATCGCTTTGTCCGAAGTTGGTGTACGGTTGGCATGCCAGGAACAAAGCCGTTCTTCGAGGGCTTGTGGGCTCTCATGAGGCTGCAAATCGTTCCTGAGCGCCTTGGTGGTGCAGGGCGGCACCTCATACACTGGGAAATCGACGATGCCGTTTTCAAAGAAGCAGGGTGAGTTGGCCCTTTCGGCCTAGTCAGCAAACGTCAACGTGACTATTTTGGTTCGTGCAGCGGCAAAGATTTCATGCTCGAAGCTGTCGACGTTCTCAAAGGAGTTAGTCCAACTTGTCACGCACTTTGCCCCTTCTGATGTCCTGTTCTTCGAATAGGTCCTGGGATTCGAAGAAAGCCCTTCCACGCGCACGTCAACATCGACACTCAGTTCTCCCATTCACACCTTCTCCGCTCCCGTCCATACTAGATCCCAATCACAACCCCTCCGTTCGAAGCCACCTGTTTCGACGCGGTTGAATCCGGCCGCACAAGACTCGTCTCTTGCGAAGAGGCCGAGGGCCCCAAGTGACCCATTCCTCGATACCCCCGCACTATCACAGTCCTACTCGTCTTCTCCTCGTTCCAACACTATCCCACTATCCACCTCTCTTTCAGACACCATAGAAGATTCCTCGGGTCCAAGTACACCTCCCCAAGAATTAGAAGATGTATTCAACCCTCCCCCAGCCGCGACGTATGCTTCCCAAGATATCGACGAAGAATATATGAGAATTTGGACCTCGCCCGACCTCACGAACCCAGAGGTTTTGCAGCTCTTGAAGGTCTTCCCGGCGTTCATCACATCTCGTGCTACCCCTCGTTTCCCCGATAGAGCGTTGAACTCGCACCCACCACCGGATCTCGAAGTTGGTGAAGGTGTTTCAGCTCCAGTGGGTGAGATACAAATTGGCACCGGTAGGATGTGGGTTAGTGCAATGCGACGCACGGAAGGCTGGGAAGGGGGCTGGTGGACAAAATTCAAAAACTGGTGGCATCGGCTGTTCTGTTAGGGGTGCTTCAAATTCTCGCTGCCTCATCGTGGCTCTCATTTTTTACTATCCCAGGGGGTTACTGTTACCTCGGTGCTCCCTGTATCCCGTTTGTCTCACATATACACAAAGTCATCCACAGTGCAGAACTCATAACCACGTCATCCTTGTCTATGTCTCATTTCTCATTCATTGCGCAGCCCCATATCCCCTGATTGTTACCTCGAATGTGTACTGTCACTCTCCGGACAGTGTCAAAGCATGTATAGAAAATGTGAACTAGTTTTGAAACACCGTTCATGCCGAAGGCACCCCATCAAAAATTGAACAGAATTGAACATCGAACCTGAACCACGTACACCATTGATTTGTCAGGACTGTCAGCATGTGCAGCTCTCTCGTAACTTCTCGCGAGCATCGGGTGGCGTGAAAAGACTGTTTTCCTGCCCTGTTGGGTAAAATCTTCCCGATCATCTCTTCCCTCGAGTCCCACTCATAGTCCCACGTACGAAAGTGCTGACACACAAGTAGGTTATCTGTTATTGTATGTCACTCTCCTTTTGCATCTAGAAAGAGCGGTGGTGATGGCATTACGCAGCGAAAGGTTCCAGATCTCAGCCTCCGAGTCGCGGATGAAAGAACAGACGGAGATCTGCTCAGACGCGATTGGAAAATAGTACCGTGTTGTCCGTTGGGCGCAGGAACACGAAGAAGAGGTAATATATGCAACAGTCCCAAGCACGGGTCGTCCTTCGTCCAGGGTTTGCTCGTGATACGGCCCTGAGTAGAAGAGTTCCAGGTAATTTCACGGATAGAGCCGGCTTGAATGATGATGATAAATAAGGAGAAAGAGGTTAAAGAACGCTAAAATTAACGAGGACGGCTGGTGTGAGGCACTCTTCACAATTGAGATTAAATGGTCATGGTATTCGAAGGCAACGTTAATCGCCCAATTGCGGCGGCGTGGGGTCCCAATGCACGAGGTTGACAACGCGTTCATGAGATATTGTGCCGCATCTGCTTCATTTCCTGCTATCTGACGGACACGAGTAGGACACGCGACGGTATGAGAAGACGGGATGGTCAGAAAAATGAGGGTCTGGATTGCACGGAATCTGCAACATTACTGCGAGACCTGCAGGGCCCCCTGGGAGATGACCGTAGGCAAAACACGGAGAAGCGGAACAAAAAAAGGGGTGAAAAAACAAACAAGAAAAAAAAAACCGAACAACCAAGAAGGGAAATGGAAAAGGAAATGGGAGAGAACCAGAGAACCGCACACGGCCGCGAACCGTTTCGCGACTGTATCATCATGGCATGGACCATCTGCCCACATGGGCCACATCTCGATGACACAAAAAGAAGGAAGAAAGAAAAGAGGATAGCGAAAGCTAAATTGACTCCTCGGTCGCGGTCGGAGAGACGATGAGAGGATCGAATTTTTTAGTTTATCGTGATCATGAAATTCAGAACGAAGCTCTCGTAGCATGTACTGTACCCACCGGGCGGGTCCAGGTGTTGGTACGTACTTTTTCCTTGGCGGGATGTCAGGGCAATCACGACGGGATGCCTGGTCTGTCATGCGACCAGGGGAGGGGCACAAGGAGGGGGGGGACCCACCGCCATCCGTGGTGTCGTGACGTATTCTTACGAACGAAAACGACGCCTTAGGGACTGCGGATTGCGCGCAGCTCACAAAGTTTAGCACCTTGACCAATAGTAACGAACTGTCCTGATGATCGGGGCGGCGGCCGCAAAAGTCCTCGAGGATGTGGCAGTACCGTACTACAGCTGGACTAGTACTGTACGGGCTTCATTAGGGGGACCCATGATGATATCGACGACTTGAAATTCTTATGAGACACGTGCGTGAGCAGATCGTCAGTGCGCGCCCTATGCCGTACGCGCCACAGAATCGACCAGACTGTACATATATATAAAAGGTCGTTCGGCCCGCCACCGTGATGGGGTTGCGCAAAAACTTGATTGGTGAGTGGGCCGTTGCGGCTGGCTGAGCGCGAACCTTGCAGAGCCAACTGCAGGGTCGGGTGTCGCTGAATACCGAACAATTGTTGTGATTGTGATCACTCTCGTGACGGGGGCAAGATTGGTAAGTCTGGTACTGATCGCCGTTCGGGGGCTTCCCTCTCACAACACAATGAAAATAGTCGCTCCACTCTCGGCCAAAGTGGGCGACCTTCTCCCTCCCTCCCCTTCTGAGGATCAAGTGACATGCAGGCTGGCATCTGGACTAGGGTTTTTAGGACCTGCATCGTGGATTGTTGCTCTCTGGTTGCGGGATGGCATGGAAGACTGGATACACGTTCCTTATGTTCAATTTGTCACTTGAGCGCTCTCGCCAGACAGAATCGTACCATATGGGTTTGAGAAACCAACTGTACGACTCACTAATGCTTCTAATGATGGGTACGTGGCATACGTGTGGATTCGCGTTTCGACTCTGGAGTAATGCGGCAGGCCTTGTTTTCTATCTCACCTACGTCGACCTCGGGGATCAGAGGGGGGGGAGTGGAAGGGGTACTCGGTGCTGTGCCAGGATGGCCCTACCTTTGCAGGCAAGTCGCATACGCAGGCTAAAAAAAGCAGCACTGGACCGCGGGATCTGGCGAATAGCCCTCAATGTAGGAGAGAATTTGACTATCACATGGAAGATCTGTTGAATGAGCGCGATTTGGGCGGCATCGATCGGACCCGCCAATACGCCCGCCAGTTAAGGTTCTCAAAAGAGTGGTCCGAGTCGGGTATTGAGGTGTTGGTGTGGAAATAGCTGGTGTACTCTGATATGCCCCCTCGCCCAGTCGAGGGTCGGGCTTGTGAGGCAGTATTAACGTGAACGGTTTCAAGTATAGCAATAGAGTCAACAGGCTAGCTACACGAAGAGACACATACAATCAGAACCACCCATATTATGGGCGTTTACTGTACCAAACGCAGGCAAAGTCTCGGGATGAAGGCTGCTGGTGGCGGGCTGGCGACCAATATATCCTCGCAGTTGTCGAGGTGGACCACGTCAACTGGTTGTTAGACAGGCGGTCAGTAGACCCCTGACTGCTCCTTATTTCCGCAGCCTGACATGAACCACGAATGAGCCAATGATTCGAAATCACCACATAGCCGGGAATTATGTAGACGTACTGCTTTTTCAGTTGTGACAGACGAATTGCCTTCATTTCATTACCCTCCGAGAATCGAGTTCCTGACGCTACGCTCCAACTTCACATACATACGTAGGAATGATGACGGAAGGCGCATTCATCATTAGGTGAGCGGGAGCAGTTTCAGACGGTGCTACCACGAATTCCCGAAAGTTATACAGTCAAGCAGCAATCTGGTGGGAGGATGCGAAGTGGGTATCTCCAGAGTGGCAAATCGTTTAGCCAATCGAAAACGAAGAGGGATGGGACATCGGTATCAGTAATCTTGCGTCTTCGCTATGTCTCTTCCAGTCGCGTGCGAGGACTTCATGTCATGATTCGACTGGGGAAGCGAACTGGAATAGCGGTATTCTCGTCGATGATAGTCTAGTCTGATATAACCATTTTCTGAGGAGGGTGACGGGTTTGCGCACTATGGTGCAAGTAGGGCTCAGCCTGAGGAAGGGTGATTACATCAACGACAGCAACGGCCTCGCCCATTTCATCTGCCTCCATAGATGACTTGACCGCGGGGGAGGAAAACTAGGATCAGGACGGATCTTTGTTTGGGTTGAATACCGAGATGACACCATTGATTTCGGCTTGGAAGCATTATCCACGGCAGACTCGTCACGCGGAGGGTCAGGATCCCACACTGATTTCAATGAGCGGTGTGTAATGGGTGTGATCAGACGTAGTCATTTACGAAAGAAGCGGCATTGTCAGGGTCATGCTTGTCGCGGAAACAAGTGAAGAAGACTCTATGATCGGGGGTCAAGGTCCTTTCTTTAGGTGACATATTGGATTGCACACTGACCTTCCGTAGGAGTTCGGTTGACGGCTCATGCGGCGGACAGCTGGTTTCCTGTGCCGGCGCCAGATGGGTCAGTCATAGGGATCGACGATTTTTGATCAGACTCATTATCCCTCGCAATCGCAATGAGATGTGAGACGATGGAGTGGATGCGGGATAGGAGGCTCGGCTTGGCCGACTCCAGTTTACTCAGCGCAGTGGGGCGGAACGCGCCGAGGAAGGGACGGCGGGCCGCGGTCACCTTTTTTTTACCAGTGCTCTACGGCGTCCATGACGACTGTTGGTGTCAAGACAAAGTACTTCCCATCTTCGAGGGCATCGTCACCTGCGCTGGCAATACAGGTGACGTGTCTGGCAGATTCATACATGCTCTGGATTGGAGCGACGGAGGAAGTTGAGGAGAATGCCAGTCGCGCTATTTTGCGAGGTCATCTTGGCAAAGATTGGGCGGTGGCTATGCCCCCATGGAACGTGCGTTTTCACAGAATAGAAGAATGGAATGGCGAGCTTTTGTTTTTATACATGGAATTACAGATGCTGCCAGCAACAGGAACTCAACTGCTGCGGTCCACGAGTACTGATTTAGCCCTCTCGATAGCGAAGAGACTGGGTGAGTAAATAGCTGTGGGAGTTTTGTGCGGTGTTTGGTGACAGATGTTTTGCCAACAGCGCGACGGTTTGGGAAGCAGATATTTTTATCCGTAGATGTTCCCGTTTCGATTGGGGATGACTCAGGGATGATTGCAGAGGTCGAAAAGGCACTGGTGGATACGTTGAAAGAGATGGAGAAGAAATAGATGGGGGGGGAGTAATACTGTTATTGTACTGTATCGATCCCGGGCGAAAGAAGTCAACCCAACCACAGCTCACAGCGGTGAACCACGATCATGTCCGTTTAACCTTACTCCTCGGGCCTTTCTCTCCTCGCCCGCTCCCTTTTTTTCGTGTCTGGCGGCATTTTCTTCCTTCCCAACCCTTTGTGAGCTACCAATCGTCATCCATTTGGTGTCAGGTCGCCAGTCCCTCCGATTCGCCCAAGTAAGTAGGACATGTCGGAACCTGAACTCGCCTACATGAGCGGTGCCAACGACGACTTTGATCTCCCTCGCTGGCAGACACAATCTGCACACGTACCCAGCGACCTCCTCAATTCTTCTACCCATTCTGCAACCAGTCCTTCATATATCTATCCAGTTCCGCCCCCGCCCGCTCAAACGTCGTCTTCTACCTCATCTAGAAATAGGGCACAGCCCCTCACAATACACCAGTCCCCTTCCTCTTCCAACACAAGAGCACCGAGAATTGCCCAACTACTTGAAGACAATTCTCCTCTCTCGAGCACCTCCCTTCCGTACCTTTCTCCTTCACAAACCCAACTTTCCCGTAGTGCATCCCTTGGCGCTAGTGCAGCAACGGGTTCCGCACGGGCCCGTCGACACCATATGCCAGATGATTTAGAGGGTGCATATAGCACCGCCAACGCCACCCCTCCTAATCATCAGCGACAACAGTCCACCTCCTTTTACAATTCGAGCGTTGCCTTCCAAACAACATCTTTCGGCGCAAACGCTGGTGACTCAAATCCGAATCCACAACCGGCCACAACCGATGCCACTTATCCCCAAGACCTATACTTCAGTAACCCTGGTGGCCAGCCTCCCAAGCGAGCTCACACTCAGCACGATCCTAGTACCGCAACTCGCGCCGCCCGCTCTCCGCACAGGGCCAATGCCAACCCATCTCTCCTCGACCCCTACGCCCAACAATCACAATATTCACCTACTTCTGCTCCTTACAATTACCAGTCTTCCAGCTATCACGGGCGTTCCCATTCTCAAACAAAGGCAGAGCCCATTACTCCTCCCGCTCCGTCGCCCTATTCCCAACCGAATGCACCCCCGGCCCCGCCTGCGCCAATCTATTCCCCGTCGTACGCAATGGACACGAGCAGTCCTCATCTTCCTCCATCAGCGCTCCTAACCCAACCACTGAAACAACATATGTCCCTTTCCACACCGAGCACCCCCATCGGGTTCCCTGGCCCCCAGCACAGTCCCAGCCCCGCTGGTCCGTACTATCCTCAGTCGCAGGAGCAGCCCATGATGGTAGACCCCCCTGCCAAGCGACGGGCATCTGGCCTCCGACGTGTGCGCGATCAACGCGATCTGCGCCCTCAAGTCCAGACTCGACCTGCGTCTCGGCGCATGGACGCGTCCGGCACGTTTCTGTCGGTACGTTCTGACAAATTTGCCACGTTGTAACCTGATCTTAATGACCACTATTCTCGTGTCGCAGCCCCTGCGTCAACTGACAACACACATCACCGATACCTACCGCATATGTAACCCCCAATTCAAGTATGAATCTACGCATAACCCAAGACGAGTACTCACAAAGCCGAGCAAGCCGGCGCACAACGAAGGATATGACAACGAGGACTACGACTATATTCTCTACGTCAATGATTGGTTGGGGACTGAAGAGGGACACAAGTCCGTCAATGTCCTGCTCAGTCTTGACATCTCCTGAACAATTTTACTATCCTAGATACTTGATCCTCGACGTTCTCGGCCAAGGCACCTTCGGGCAGGTCGTCAAATGTCAAGATATGAAGACGCATGAGATAGTGGCGGTCAAGGTTGTTAAGAATAAGCCTGCTTATTTCAACCAGAGCATGATGGAAGTTACCATCTTGGAATTGGTTTGTCTTTATTTTAGCGCATCTTTCGTCTCCATGACCGGGGTTTACAGCTCAACAATCAATGTGACCCTCAAGACGAACACCACATCCTTCGTTTGCGAGACTCCTTCATCCACCGCAATCATCTATGCCTCGTCTTTGAGTTGTTATCGTCGAATCTGTACGAACTGATTAAGCAGAACCAGTTCCAAGGCCTCAGTACCCAGCTTGTGAAGGTCTTTACGGCCCAACTCCTGGACGCTTTGACGGTCTTGAAGGATGCCAGGCTCATTCACTGCGATCTGAAACCGGAAAACATTCTCCTGAAGTCGTAAGTCACTTCGCTCTACACTCAAATTATGTTGCTGGAGCTTTCATAGGTTACAGTCGCCGCAGATTAAGGTTATCGACTTTGGTTCAGCCTGTCACGAACGACAAACGGTCTACACGTACATCCAATCCCGATTCTACCGCTCGCCCGAAGTGTTATTGGGTCTGCCTTATACCGCGGCGATAGATATGTGGTCACTCGGCTGCATTGCTGTTGAACTTTTCCTTGGCCTTCCCCTCTTCCCTGGTACCAGTGAATACAACCAGATCACCCGGATTGCCGAAATGCTTGGGTAAGACCCTCCGCGGTGCCGAATTTTATGAGTCTGACGGACGTATATGCAGGCAACCACCAGGATATATGATGGACATGGGCAAGCAGACTAGCCAATTCTTTGATTCCTTCGTGGATATGTATGGTCGTAAGAAGTGGCGTCTGAAGAGCCTCGAACAATACTCTCGTGAGCACAACACCAACGAACAACCTGGAAAGCAGTATTTCAAGGCTACGACGCTGCCCGAAATCGTAAATACAGCTCCGATGCCGCAATTCAAGTCTGGGCGGCACAGCGTCGAGATGGAAAAAGGTCTTTTTATTCCCCCGTCCTTTAAATCCTCCCATCGAACTGACTGCTGTGCCCCCTCGTGAACGATATCCTTTAGAGCTGAACAACCGTGCTTCTTTCATTGATTTTTGCCAGGGTTTATTGAATTTGAACCCTATCGAGCGTTGGTCACCTCAGCAAGCTAGACTTCACCCATTTATCACTGGGGAGAAGTTCACTAAGCCTTTCGTGGTGAGTCGCAACGATCTACAACCTACCCGTGATCATTTTTTTCACGCGCCATATCAGCCCTCTGGGCACCCTTCACAGCAGCCAGTTGCTTCTTCAGCTGTTTCACCAACCACAGCTACGTCAGATCCCAAACGTCCATTTGGCGGGCTTGTTCCATCTCAACCCAAGGGCACACGGGCCTTCCAAGATGCCGCGTCGTACAACCAGCACCTGGCTCAACACCAGGCTTACACCGCTCAAGCCCAGGCGGCGTCCCAGGCGGCAAACAACGTGTTTCGTAATCCCTATATCACAACGCAACCACCGTCACAGCCGTCATCCTCCGCATACCCTGCCTCCGCGGCAGACTCGGGCAACACGTATTCGCAACCACCACAGCCACAACATGCGCAATACGCGGCAGGTTCACAGAGTCAGGGTGCCTCTTTCTGGAAGGTTCATCAGTGCTCACATGCCATCTTACAGGACCGAACAATAGTAGCGGGGCACCACAGCAACCCTACAACTCACCTTCGAGCAACATTGCGGTTTCATCTCATCTGAATCCGAACCCACCCTCGAACGCGTACTATCCCAACTCCCGCACGCGCGCAAACACAATTAACCATATGGACAGGATTCCACCCGCGCTTGCGCGTCTCCAGCATATGTCGCAGGACGTGATTGGTGGGCGCAATGCCCTCACTCCTGTCCTCAACCGAGATGATGCTATGAAGGAGTGGGAGCGGCGACAGTCCGGCAAGGCTACCGCAGCACAGCCATATCCGCAACTCGAGTTTCTGCAACAACAGGCAGAGCTCGCTGCGGTATCTGGCATAGCAAGTTGGCAGCAGCCCGCGACGCGCTACCAGCCGGCGCAGAGCTCTGGGCTTGCACACCAGTTTCACCCGCCTTCGGCGATCGTAGTCGATGACGAGCGAAGGGACGCAATAATGTCAAATGTACGGGCGACTGCGCAGGGTCAAAGCTATATCTCGAACCCCATCTCAAATCCGCCCGCGGCCTACACCGGTTCCGCGGCAACAGCTGGCAGTCGGTTTTCCGTGACGTACCCACAACAGTCTGCAGCTGGTTCCCAGCCCCAGTCACAGCCGCATTCGCAGCCTCCACAACCACAGCAGCAACAGCACCAGTCGCCGACGTCTCCATTTGATTCGTTGGATCGTCGACCGGACATGGGTGGACTGTACGTCCCCTTGCAGCCAGATCATTACCCACCGTATACTGGCACTTCGGTCGCGGGCGGCCGAAGCGCCGTAGCCCCGCCCGCGCCAGCTGCTCCCCCTTCTTTCTATGACTCTGCAGTGTCCCAGCAGGCGAACGCTGCACCCCTGCGCAATCCATTCTCGGGAGATGCCTCATCTGTTGGGAGCGCGGCGCCCGGAAGTAGTGGCAATACGAACGTGGCGAAGGATAGAAGAGGTAGCGGAATCGAGTTTTGGCCGCGGTAAGCGCCCGCGATTGCACTCAGCAGCACGCAATTACCAGCGCGGCTGGTTTCCCCGTCGATCTCGTTCAACCAACGTTCACGCAGAGCCACCCAACATCTCTTTCATCTCCTCGTGCAAATTTCCTTTTTTTTTCTTCTTCCTTCTCCCTTCCATTCGAGAGTTTTGGTCTCGGTTTATCGAACGCATGCACTTAAGATCGACCTCAATACGCTTCATACAATAACCCATCCTGCGATTCACGATGTCACATTGTAGGCTTCTTTTTGAGGCCAAAGCTCCTGCCGAACGATTCTCGGACCCCGTTTGCATTGCGCGTATGTATGGTATAGCTACCACGCAAATGTATATGTTTCGGCGGTGCAACGTGAACGCTAAATGGATAAGGACCACTGCTATCCCCCATTTCGCTATGATCTTGGTTCCTAGCTTGTCTCAACCGCATCGGGGAGTTGGCCAAAAAGCTCCTCAACTTCCCATGCGCCTTCCCAATACCGGACGTGACATACAAGACCTCTTCTTTCGCCTTCCTGTTTGATGCGCCTTTCCAATGCTCTGTCTTTGCGGCAAAATACCATATCCTGTCTGAAAGTAATGTTGTCGTGGTTTGAGCTTGCAAACCATAATGGACGATACCTTCTAAGTTTCACAGCAGGGCAGAAATCATTCGAGCCGTCTCCGACATAAATGATGCGTTCGTAATCTACGCCGTGGCGTTTGATGAATGCTTGGAGTTCTTCACCTGCAGAGGATGCACTGGGTGTTGAATAGGCGTCAGATGATATCGTGACCTAGGAATCACCTTTGCAAATATTCGGGTTGCAGCCGATCGGGCAGTTATGCTGTGGTCCGTTTGGATCGACGTGCCGTCTGACTCTGAGCAAACCGGATGAGTCCCACTCTGCGGGATTGGTCACTATCTCCGTGAAGAGATCCTGGAGCCCTTTCGACTTTGTATGTATAGGTGAGTTGTACTTATTCGGTTGGAGAATCCGGCAACGAAGAATCGTCACGTACTTCCAGGATGGTCGAGATGTAAACGGCGTTGGCACTGGAGAGACAGAGAAACGTCGTCTGTGGTTTTGTTGCTGCCTTCAGCCTTTTGACACCACGAATCATCGCGGGATGCTGACGAGGGGGTTGAGCGCGTTGGACAGGAAAAACTAAAACGGGAGGACTTACAAAGGGCATGGTTCGGAGCGCTCCTTCGATGTCCTCTCTGGTACCACCACGCTCGTGCCATTCGCGAAGACCTCGAGCACTGTAAAGACACGAATCGCTCAAAAAAAGACGTCACGACAGGTAATCTCGGCAGCGCATTACACTACATCAGTCCACTCTTGTCTACCGTCGGCATCCTCCATCTTTCGACGGATGTCCGGTGCCAGGACTTCAAAGATCCATCTATCGGAATCCTGATCTGCCATAGACCTAGAGTATGTATGCATTGGTCACGGTCATTCAGATTAGTCATCGAGCAAAGTAGAATAATACGGCCCCGTTCACCAGTCAAAATCATAAACGATGAGTTGTCTCTCTACTTGCTTGGACATGTTAGATCAAGGTGATGGAGGTCAGATAAGCGCACACTACGCGTGCGCCTCAAATGGGCTGTTTAAGTCACGTGAAGGTCGTATGAAACCATGTGACTTGTGCGCCTGCGCCTGAGTTACCGCTTGCGAATCCGCTTCCAGCTGTCTTGAATGTCATGGCCCTCCCAGAGCAGAATTTCTCCGGCGCTCTCGAAACATGGAAGAGTACGTCGATTTATAATATATATTATTCTTATTGGTTCACACATTACTTCCAGACATCAACCTTTCCGAGCTGCAGAAAACCCTGGACGCACAGGGAATTGAGGTTGTGGAGAGCCAGAAGGAGAGCGTCGTCGGAAGAAAGGCGCTAGCGGACAAAACGAAGGGTAGGAATATCTACCTTCCCTTTACAACGCGTGCGCCTACTTTAGGTCAGACTTCAAAAAGATACCCGACGAAGAGAAGGTCAACGCTTTCAAGGGCTTATTGAAGTGTGCGTCTCACCTGCCAGTCTATTCGTAGTTCGCTCATCCTCTCGTTTCTTCATGCAGCGTATCAGACCGAGATTGACAGCCTTACCAAGCGCTCGAAAGCCTCAGAGAGCGCGTTCCTCAGCGTATACAAGGTCCTGGCAGATGCACCCGATCCTTACCCGCTCCTTGAGGCCGCGGTTGTGGGTTCTTTACCGTCTATGTCACGCCAACTTTCGTTCATCGGTTTATTTAGGATCAGGCCGTGAAGGTTGCAGAGGCCCGGGATCTACAAGACGAGCTCCAGCGTGTCAAAGCCGAGAATGCCGAATTACAGAGGCGCCTCGCCGAGTCGGCGAATGTAGAGGCTGCAAAGAAAAAGGCTGAGAGCAGAGTGGAACAACTGGAAGAGAAGGCATGCCCCTTTGGTCCTGTGCTGAATACTGGCTGACATCTGAGATAGATGGACGCGACAATCCAGGAGCGAGTTGCTCAGAAGGAGAACGAGCTCAATGCCACATATGATGAGAGGATGCGTAACTATGAAGCAAGGTACGCTACAATCTTCTTACCTTTTGAGTTATTATCGAAGTCCTGCCCAGGGAACAGGACGTGCTTCGTCAAGTGTCGTTCTTGAAGGACCAACTTCGCGATTTACGCGTGTCAAACGAATCGACGGAAGCACGACTTCTTGACCAGAGTCAACGACTTGGTGAGGTCTTTCTCTGTTCCAACCTCCTCAGCTGATTGTAGGCAGACCAGGAGGTCGTCGCAAAGTTGGCGGAAATGGATATGGTCGTCGCAGACCTAGAGCGCGCGAACACTCGCGCCGCCACTGTCGAGCGTCGTAATGTACATGATTTCTTTTTGGTAGAACGCTACCTCGTATTCATACCTCCTTTAGGAACTCCTGCGTGCAGAGATCGAGTCACTCAAGACTGGTAACAATAAGTCTGAACTGTAATTACACGTCCTCTAATCATTGCGCGTGTTCTCACCCGTCCTTCATATTGTAGTGTCAAAGACCTCGAGTCGCGGGTGACATCCTTAGAATCCGAGGCTGATCATCTGACGCGTTCTCTTATTGCACAACGAACTGCAGTTGCTGAGGCTGGGTCTAGTGCTCGCAAGACGGCAGAAGAACACGCAAGAGAAGCTTCAAACAGGGTAGGCTATACGTGCTTGTGGGATTCAGAGCTGACCTCATATCAACAAGGCACGAGAGATAGAACAACTGAGGCAGTCTCTTAAGAGCTATGCTGACTATGACGAAATCAAGAGAGAGCTTGAGATTATGAAGGTAGGGACAGAATATATGCGTTGAGCTCGACACACTCATGGCTTCGTTAGTACGTCGAGTTTGCAGGCCTCGAAGGTGATCTGGACGAAGAGGATGGACTTGCTTCGGATAACCAGCTGGGCCTACAGCTTCCAAATCCAAATGCATCCAAGGCGAACGCACACCCAGCCAACTCGCTCGAGGCCCTTTTAGCAACCAAAAATAAGCGTATCCTCGAAGAATTAACGAAGTTCCGCGTGTGTCTCCTTTTTCTTTGAGGGATGACTTTAAGTGCTGATTTAGCTTAGATCCTGCATGGTGAACTCGAAGCGTCGCTTCAGTGTGCCCAGGATGACCTCGCCTTAACGACCACGGAGTTGGAGAAACACCGACAGCTCAACGAGCGACTCGAGTCGGATTTACTTAAGATTGAACAACACGGACGACATCAAAGCAGCCCAGGAAACGGCGATGCAAATTTAGCCGATGCCGCGGAGGATGACATCCTTGCTGGATTAGGGCTCGAACTCGGTCCAGCAACCAAAAATGTGTGTTGCCCCGACTATTTTCCATTCCTAAAATTTAACCCTTGCGGTTGGTAGAAAGATCCTTCGGTGCAAACCAAACCTATACCATTTCCATCCTCCGCCAATACATCCATTCTTCCCATCGTCACCAGCCAACGCGACCGCTTCCGTCAACGCAATGCTGAACTTGAGGAGGTATGCATGGGTGGATTTTGAAGCTTGCATCTAATAGCTGATCCCACACCCGCCCAGGAACTTCGCAAGCAGTTCCAGATAATCTCTGAACTGCGGGCCGAGATCCGAAGTTTGCAATCGGACAATCTGAAGCTCTACGAAAAAGTTCGCTACATGCAGAGCTATCGCGAAAATGCGCACTCGACGCTCGACCCCTTACCAGCGTCCTCTACAAGCGCGCCGAACACTGCTGAACTCAGCAAATATAGCGCGCGCTATGAAGAGGCCATGAACCCATTCGAAGCATTCCGTGGGAGGGTATGCGCCCCTTCTCCATCCCTTTGTTCAACAACGCGGCTGGGCTGAATCTTGCCTTGTTTACTTTTCAGGAAGCTGCGCGTGCTTATTCGAATTTAAACCCGCTCGAACGGGGTGTTTTCATGTTGACTCGGGCGGTGCTGGGTAATCGCCGAGCACGCAACGCGTTTATCGTCTATGCAATCGGCATGCACTTACTCGTCATGTTCACATTATACGAGTGCACCATGTCATCAGGCTCAAGCGCACACTCGGGCCCACCGATACGGATACAGCCCGTTCCAGGTCCACACTGAGGCCTTCGCCACGCCCGCCATATTCATACACACGGATGTACCTGTCATTACCGAGCGAACGGACCTTCGTGGTGGCCTCTTTCGCCTGTGTTATGTGGAATCACGGGGTGCACACGCACTCGTGTATCACCCTGTTGCGTCCTAGGGACGAGCGTGGATACGATCGAATATATTTCAATTATTACATACGGTCATACGAGATATAGTGCACGACAAGGGGTCGAAGGCTTCCGCAAGTATCGTATGCTATATCCGAGCAATATAATGGAAAATTGAGCTGTTACTGTAGTGGTGCCATTCAAAAGTCGCTAGCGCGTATACAATCTATATGCAGATAATTTGAACTGTTGGTATGGTTCAGATCAAAGCGCAGATTAGTTGATCAGCACCCAACGTCATCGAGTAACGAGGCATCTAACAGAGTTCAGCGTCCACCCTGGCGCCGGGTGGCACCCTCGACAGGTAAGCGCGCCGTCTCGTCCAGGACATCACCAGACAGAAGTGGCGCATCCTCTGAGTCTGCCCCCGCGAGCGCTGGGTTGACGGACAACCCTGGGCGTAGGAACCACGGTGGCTGCACGAGGTTGTTGAACAAGAACTAAAAGAGGGTGTTGGGGAAGACAAAGTTAGTTGGACACGGAAGCCACAGGGGACGCAAGCCGAGTCAACGTACTGTCCCATAGACCAGCAGGCCGAACCCGACCACCTGCAAGAGAGAGATGGGCCACATGAGCATCTCCCAACCCAGCAACAAGCTGACGATCCAAATCGCGAGCGTCCTGCACGTGTCGGTCAGGCTCCGGGCGGTCGCGCTCACGTGCCTCGTGACGCTCAAACCGAAAAAGTTGAAGAGGGCGATCGAGATGGCGATGACGATGCCAGAGTGGAGTACGCTGGGCGTGTCGATGAGCTGATGCCATCCGCGTACGAGGTCAAACCACGCGGCGGCAGGTGAAGAGTCGGGGAGCTTGATGAGCGGAAGAAGTGGCATGAGAATGAGAACAGAGATGGTGCCGAAAAGGCCCTCGTAGCCGACGGCGAGAAGCGGCGGGACACTATATCGCTCTAAAATCCTCTCTTCGACGACAAATTGGGTTGCTGTGCTGAGATGCACCACATGTTAGATACACAGAGACGAGATGAGATAATTTCACTCACAAAATTTGCGCAAATAGGATAAAAAAGACACCTGCGCGGAAACAGAGGAAGGGAGAATTAACAGGGAGACGACCAACAGGAGACTAAAACAAATACCGATAACGACTTTGGTAGCTTCAGGGCTATCGATAGGCTCGTTCGCGGGCGGTCCCGTACCAGGTATTGAGTCTAATAAATTCACAAGAGATGGAGCAATGGGGTGTAGTGTGTCCTTGATAAGAGAGCCGCTGAACCCGACCAGAGACACTCCCGCCATGACAGTCAATAACGAGAGCCATCTATGACGCGCGTTAATGAACTGAAAGGGTGGTGCCGGGAGACACACCACTTACTGATAGATATACAGTCTGCGGCGCAAGAATAGCACGGAAAGGAGCGCAACGAACAGCACCAGCGCACCACGGGTCATTTGATAAATTGACACGGGGGTATACAGCAAGCCAACGTTCATGAGCTACAGAGCCCCAGTCGCACGGATGTGAGTAGCTCAGGTCATAGGTCAGAGAAAGCACGGACCGTTGTTCCGGTAAGGTCACACAGAGCTGGCAGCCAGAAGAGCAGGATTCGCCGTCCCGTCAGCAGCTTCATCTTTGGAGATTCGGCGGGTTCATCAAGCGTGTCGTCGGCAGATTCGTCGGGGAGCTTGATGGACGGGCTACTCCAGCGCGCTGAGATAGTGGCGTATAGCACTGGGAGGAAGCCTGTCCCACACGTGGCGATAACATTAATCCAGAGTCAGGGGAGAGTGAAAGAAGGCTAGAGAAGCATACAAAGCATTTCCCCAACTATGGCAAAAAATCAGACATGCATGTCAGATAGGGGAGTGGGTCGGGGGAGTGCGAGAAGGGTATGACGTACGGAACATCTGAAGGGTCTGCCATACTGGTTGTTCGTACAATATGTGGCGTTTCGGGTCCGGATCATGGCAGTTTTCTACGCATTGCATGTCCTAGACAGATCGTGTCATAAGGGTGCATTCAGGATGGGGAGCAGAGAGAGCCATTACCTGGTACTTGGACCATAGGGAATTACAAGCACCCTGCCAGCGCATATTCAAAAGGATGAACTTTGAGAAGAATACGTGATATTACGCACAGTAAGGATCATCCCCGTAATGAGGACGGGGATGAGTAAACGGTTCGTCATCGTATGTGCAAGAGTGAGTGTAGTCGTAACAAGAGAGCGCTGCGTGAGGTCCAACGGCCCAAGCCGTGCCGTGCCGAGCCGGTCTCCCCAGCTAAGTGCGCTAACTGGATGCAATTGTACAATTCAACTATGGAGGTGCGTATATATATGCGAATAGTCCCATTGGGTTTATAATAATATCACGCCTGGTTGGCATATTCGAACGAAATGTCCTTTCCTGATGCCCAGCTGTATCACGGCCGACGCACACCAGGGGTACCAGGCCCTGGCCCTGCCTTTCTCATTTCCCAAAATTGAAGTGCTTTACTCACTGCATCCAACGTCGGCTGCATGCCCTAAGAACCATCACCGTTAGCTCGACAACTACTGAACAAAAAATAAATGGACTCACAGTTTGCACTCGCCCTCGATCAGCCCCTGCCCCTGCCATCTCTGCGGCCCTAATAATCGCCGCCACCTTCTCGGGGGTCTTCGTCAAATAACCTGCCATGCGTGTAGCTTTTGCAGTTTTTTGGGCGGGTGTGGTAGATCCAACTAGAGTCTCCCCAGCGGGAGGATAGATCGCGGACCAAAATTGTCGCAAAAATTCGTTTGCTGCCGTCTGGCAAGTACGCATCTGCCTGTATATTTCTTCTGGTATATCAGCCTTGCGTTTGTAAGCATCGAGTCGCGTGGCGACGTTTTGTGTCATGGATGCAAGCGCAGCTTCTGCTGCTTTGCGTTCAATCTTGAGCTGAGCAAGATGTGGGGCCCATCCTTCAAGATCGCGTCTGATTTGTTGTACCGCGGGGAGTAAATTGACGGTCTATTGTTGCGGAGTTATACCGTGACCAGAACAGTAAATGACACGGTCTTACGGGGCGTGGGGCCTGCTCAGCGGAAACAACAGCACCGGGACGCGCTTCAAAGTAGCGCTGACGGTCTTGCATTTCCAGCAAGATACCACTCGACGACTCTGGATTGTGTAGGTCGGCGATATCAATCTGTGAGTGGTGGCTATGCGACTAAAAAGGTCTTCCGAATGAGAGCCGGGCAATGCGGATGTCAGGAAGACCATGCACATCATTAGCATCTCCCATATCAACTCTCCGCCGTTTGTTCGCATCGTCCATGGATCTGTGGTAACGTCTTCAGCACATAGATGAGAGCTCAAGGTACGCCAGACGCACATAGCGGATTTGAGCAGGCGCTCAGAATGTTCATTAAACTTACGAATGAGCGGTAATGCTCCACGCTGTTTCCCTGCCTGCATTGTCACGTCCTTCTCGTTCCCGGTCTAGATAACGGTCGTGAGGTCAACAAGTATGTGAAGAGGGCCGTGGAAGGTCAAGTCTCGAACCTCGTCATGGTCCACATGGGTTGCTTCGAGGTCTATGAACATGTCTACTTCTTCATCCCGAGGTCTTCTAGGTTCCAGTTCTACAGGGTAGAAGTCAGCAGGATCGGAAGTACTGAGATGAAGGACCCACCGTCATCCGGTTTTTCTAGATACTTGTCAAAGATTGCATCGTCTTTGACAACATGTTGTGATGCCGTGGAGCGGATGGAAGCACGATGTGAATGGAAAAGTTTTGACTGAAAGTATCGCTTCCAAAATTCCCCTTCGGACAACTGTGATACAGGGCATCAGACACTGAGACACAGCGCCGTGACACGAAGGAACGGCACTTTGCTCGGCACGTTCTCGTCGTATGCCTTTGCAACGACGGGATACTCATCAAAGATGTCGTGTACGAGTTGTGGCGTAATGACAATTTTGACTTCACCGCCTTCGACGGCCTGCGGTCTCGGGTCAACTAGCTGGCCTGGTCTACCCTTCTTCTGCGAGTCGGAAGCGGCCTGCGCGAGCAGGAGATGCTAAGACACGGTCTTACGTCAAAAATGACACGTCCTGAATGAACGGACGAGAACGTGATTCGTAGCACACCTCTCGTCCCTCCCAAAACTCCGTCTCGGTGATCTGACCACTCATGACCAGCTCACGGTGCAGAGCTGCAAGCTCTGGATTTTTGACCAGAACTTTTTTTCGGATGCGGAAATCGTTAATAGGGTCGTTCACGGGCGTGCCGCGTGTACTCGATACGGACGCGGCACGAGAGGTGGATGGGTGCGATGTCGTAGGAGCGGGTGCACGATGGGCGGCGGTACCGTTGGGGGACGATGTAGCACCGGGGACAGCTGTCTGTGGAGATTGCTGTACGCCTGACTCGCGCGCCGCGCGGTTGTTGCTGATGATGGTCGTGAGCTGCGCCTTGAACGTCTCACGTTCAGTGAGAGCCTGGGGCGGAGGGGAAGCGAACGTGAAGTTGTGACCGTTACTGTCATTCTCGAGGCCTATCTTCAGGCGCACTTGAGCAGCGCCTTCTTTTGAGGAAAAGAGTGCTAGGAGAATTTGTCAATGAAAGGTCCCCCGCTCAGAATGTTAAATGGGACGTACAGGAGACCTCAGCGTGCGCCACGCGTACGACAGGAGCCTTCTTTCCGTCTTGAGTCCATTGAAGATGAGTTGAAGTAAGCTCTAAAAGCCCAGGGATTTTCTTATACGAGGCTCTGGCGGAGCAGACCGTCGACATTCAGAACGAGCACTCGTGTCCCTGCTCCGCTCGTTGCTCCCTTTACATTAGATAAGCCAGCCTGTCTCTTCCTTCCCTGAACCTGAACGGCCTGAACACCGAACACTTTGACGGCCTCCTTGTCCCTTTATGCTCCTAGCACTCGTCACTAGGCGACCTCTGCGCACTGCAATAACCTTCCGGGCGTTAGTGACAGCGTCGACACCTTATGTGCCTCCTGCATCGCTCGAAAACGTAGCGGACGCCCCGCACCGCTTCCGTGGCCCGCGCAAAAAGACAAAACCAGAGTCGCCCTCGTTCTACACCTCCCGCGCGGGCTACTATGACCACCTCTACCAACTCGAGACCGCCCTCGAGCGCACCCGCCGCGCGCTCTCCCACCTCTCGCTCCTGCCCCTCCCCGCCTTCGCGCGCGCCTCCCTCCCACCAGCTCATCACCTCTGGCGCAACCGCCAGGGCCTCTCGGTCATGTTCTCCGGCTCGCTCACGACGGCGCGCTACCGCCGCATGATCGCCGTCCTTGTCGACTTGGAGGAGTGCGCGCGCATCGCGTCGACAGCGGGACACGCCGCGCTCGCAGACACCATATACCCCGTCCTCGCTCTCTTCGAGCGCCATGATAAAGAGAACGTCCTCTCGCGCACTGTGCACAAGCACGTCCCTCTCGACCGCTATGGCCGCTCGTACACCGTCGGCAAGCGCAAAGAGAGCGCCGCCCGTGTCTGGATGATCCCCGTCCCCGTCCCCGAACCCCCAGCTTTCCAAAACCCTTCAGCCGCAACCGATTCGTCGACGCGCACCTCAGACGCAGATATTCTCGCGCCTGTAGTGGAAGATGCATTTGAACCATCTCCGGCTGCGTCTTCGCGCGTGCCCGTGACGACGACGTCAATCTTGGTCAACAATGTGCCACTGAACAAGTTCTTTGCCACACCAGCCGACCGCGAGCGTGTTGTGCGCCCACTCAAGCTCGCTGGTGTGCTCGGTGCGTTCAACATATTTACGATTGTTCGCGGTGGCGGCACGACTGGCCAGGCAGGCGCGATCGCGCATGGTATCGCGCAAGGTATCGTCGCACACGTACCTGAAGTTGACTCCATCCTTCGAAAGGGTGAGATGCTCCTAATTCTCCGCTCGTACTCATCCTCACATAGCCTCAGCCAAACTTATGAAACGAGATCCCCGCATGGTGGAGAGGAAAAAGACTGGACTTGCCAAGGCACGCAAACGGGTGAGTCACCTTTTCTCCGTGCCCATTCACAGTGCCCATTCCTCACTACCTTATTTCAGTACACCTGGGTTAAGCGGTGAACTTGAAACTGCTCACTACGATTGTCTATGGCACATGTCCCGTTACAATATCAGTGCTTATTGTGCCAAGCGTGGAAAACGGTAGATTCATGCGTGAAGATCTCTGCTCATAACGAAAAGAATGATAATGTATGAAACTAAGGCATGTCAGAACATAAAAAAGCGACACGTGAAGTCCGCAACATATAATATGCACCCAAGACTCTGGTCATAACTGCACCATTCATTGGAAATACAATTGTTGTGCCTCTGACTGCGCGAATTGGAGATTACATGCAGGACACTTGCGCTGCCGTGTTGAGATACGCATGTCAATACACGACTTGCAGAACGCTACGCGAACAAGTCTTGGTCACGAATAGAAAAGTGCAAGGATACAATGAAAACGTACTGTGCAGGCACTTTGTAAGTATTGTCGAGCGCATGTTCTGCCTACACGTTGAACACTTGAGGATGCTCTGTAAATGACACAAATCAGGACGCGCACGACCTGCAACGGAGAGCTGCGTTTGATACCCACCATGCAGTTGTCGACCTCTTTCTGTAGTTGGGCCTCCTTCTGTGATGATGGTGTCGCTTTGTTCTCTCCTGACTTCCTCTGCCGCTCGATAGCCAGATTTGCTAACGAGAGTGCCTCTTGTGTCTTCCTGAGCTCGGTCGAGAGCTCGGCAAATGTCTTCTTTCCATCATCGATAACTTTTCGATACTATAGGCCGAAGGTTAACCATTGCTTAGATCCATGAGTTCCAACGCACATGAGAGACATCGGTCTCAAGTTCCACCCGTGATACACGTGCTCGAAAGAGCTCCGTCTCTAGAGACATGGTACGGCTCTTAAATGCTTCCGCCTTCGTATTGGCGGCGGTTACAGCTTGTTCCATCACGGTCTGCCAGTTACGTGAGTCCCAACTCCACGTTGAACGATAGTTGTGCATACCAGCCGATTTGTGTTCGCCTTATCAACATCCGTTAGGTTGGAGACGTGTTTGAGGAGTTTTTCGTTGGTCCGCGCGAGATGTTTGTGCTCATTTTCAACGGCTTCCTTTTCGCGCATGGCAGCGAAGAACTTGTTGTCTGCCTTGGCTTTCTGTATCCCATGTATGTGATGAATGACAAGCGTGACGTTGAGAAGTAATACGACATACGTCGAGATTCGCCTTCATGATCCGCTCTTCGGCGGCCGCCAGGTCAAACACCTTACTTGTCACTTGTACTTGCAGAGATTCCCAAGCTGCTGACAGTTTTCCAATCTCATCGTACAACGCAGTCTCTGCATCTGCATGCTGCGCGTCTTGTAGCCGAAGGACCTTCACCTCCTCTTCTTTCAACTTCAACTGCTCCACGAGTTGTCGCACATCGGGTGGTAATTGTGAAGATTCACCAAACGCTGAATGAAATTGAGCGAGGCGTTTGTTCGCAGCATTCAACTGCCGTTGGGCTTCAGCCTCAGCGTTCATGTAATGAGAGATATCAGGGTGCTGCAGGGAAAGCGCAGCGAGCTGCCTCTCGAGATCAGAAACACGTTCGTCGGATGACCTAAGAAATTGATGTCAAGAGACGCATCCGAGCAAGTGAAAAATGAGACTTGCATGAGCCGTTTCCGCAATTCCGCCACATCTCCAGACCTTTCCGTTCGGAGGAAGTTGACGAGATCCTCGTCCCCTGCTTTGGCAGCGAGCAAAAGCTTCAGCCGGGATATCTCCGATTGATAGACTTCCATCCGATTCTACTCTAACCATCAGCACTTCAACGACGAATCAGTTGGGGCACGTTTACATTATACGATGTGATAAGGGTCTTCATTTCTTCTAGTGATTGCCGCTTGGTGAGTTGCGCCTTGACTTCGTTCAATTCGGCGGTCAGCTGCTCGCGCTGTTTGCGTAACCGACTTCCTTCCTGGATGCGCTTCTCTTCCGCCGCCCGACGTTCCTTCTCCCTCTGCAAGATAGATGTGGTCTAGAAGGCGTGCCATGCGAAAACAGAACGCACCTGCTCCTCATCATTAGGGTCTGAGAGCGTCGGTGTCTTTGGTTCCTCAGGAGCAGATGTATTGACTTGAGATTCCTTCTCCTTTAGGATATATTCGAGGTGGGAGATCCTCTCAATTAGCGCCTTGTAGATTTCTGTTCCTGAAACGGCATCGCTTGAGGGGACACTCTGCTATCGAAAAGTTAGCCCGGATTCCCCGAATGTAAAATACGTATCCTACAGTCAGCATACGGTTCTCATGCCGCAAGTTCTCGACGATTGACTCCAGTTCGCGAATCTTATCTTCACGAAGTTTGGCGATGTCTTGCCACTCCTGCAATTCACTCAAAGTGGGAGTTAGGGGAGCGAGCGCAGACATTGGCTAGTTTGGAATCAGAAAAGAATAAAAGGAAATCAGAAAGGCTCCCACCGATAAATTGACCACTCACTGCGGGAGAGGACGACATTCGTTCTTCCTTCACTTCCGCTTCTTCCTTCTCATCACCTTCTTCATCCTTTACAGCCGCCTCTTTCGGTGGAGATTGTGCGCGACCATATATTGCTTGGACCGTACGACTTTGTGCTCGATCTAGTCGCATCTCAACAGCGGCGAGGTCGGTGTGATATCGATCACGCTGTGTAAGGCAGTCCTTCAGGTTTGCTCTGGTCAATTCAAGCTCTGAACGCAACGCCGTGCACTTTCGAGTCACCAAATAGTTCATTTCATGTCATGTTAGAGAGAAATGAGTGGCATACCTCCGTTTGAGAACGTTGATATCGCCTGAAAATCTCGTCCCTCAAGGAATTGCTCCCGTTTAACTGCACAAAGGCGGCGACAAGTTTGTGCGTAGATCGCGCCTTTTCCTCAAAAGCCGCGGCAAGGGTGGGACTATCTTCAGATGATATGCATTTGGAAAGACAGAATAGATCTTCCGGGCAATGAGCACGGGTGGCAACTTGGAAACTGTACATAGCACATACCTTCGACTTCATCATCTGAAGGCGGAGAGAGGTCAGGTTTCACATGCGCCCTTATTGTGTCGACCAGCTTGGAGGGAGAGGTCAGCGTAACAGTAAATGAAGGGAATGCTCAGCGGACCTGAGTCCAACAAGCCCCCATAACTGCGAGGCTCGCCTCGTAGGTGCTTTTAAGATGCTCCAGCTCGATTATTCGAACTTGGCTCCGCTCATTTTCTCGTGCATAGTGCCTCATGCAGCGGAAAATGGCCTCCTTGCGGAATTGCTAGAAAAGAATAATAAAATATGAAACCAAGACTAACGCAATGAAAGAGAAGATAGAAGAAACCTCTAAGCTGTCCTGATCTCTGGGTTCGTCATCTGCTGCTGTATTGGGATGTACATTGCCGTTGACAAGAACGGTGGTACCGTTAACAGACACAGCGCGTTTCTTGGAAGGAAGAGGGTCCGAGTCACCTAGGTGAGGACGCTTTCTTGAATGAACTTCCTGCATGGTTGACCCTACGAAAGGGCTGTCGTCTAAGAGGAAAAGAGGGAGAGTAGGAGTATCACGAGAGAAGAGTTTGGTGACCCGTAAGCCTTTGGTGCCTCGGTCTGCACAATTTCGCACTCCGACACCTCAATTCCCAAATTTGGTAGTTATGATTCCTATATTCACGTGATCTTTGCTTACGCGATCTGGATAATCACACCCTCTCGTCCAAGGTCTACCACCTCGCAATCTGCTGCGTCACCGCTCCCTATCTGCGTCTCCACACAAGCAAAGTCCATCGCCTGTAGGTGCAATAAACCAGTATCAGTCATACTCCCAAAACATAGGCGAGCCACAAACCTTGTCCAATACCGTCATTGGTTGGTCTACGTGGTTGCTTAGCACCATTGTTCATAGATTAGTAGGATGCTGCTTACGCCAAACGCCCGTATTATACACAATCCCCTGATCGCCTCGTGCAGCGAAGGCGCGCAGGGTACCAATATCTGGCCTGTCGTCGAGCCCATTCTTGGCAACTACCACCAAATATACATCATCCTTGTCCTGGCCCATTGGAAGAAACGATTGATTGGTGAATGGGTGCCTCTCCAATGCGTTCAACACGAGCTCCCTGCTTGTACCGTTTTTCACAACTTCTACGGGCTGGCATCGGTATACCGATATTCCAGTGGTTGCACCCATATCGTCCGGGTAACTACTTTGGAGTAACGAAAGCTTGTGGTACTTGGAGGCGGTGCCAAAGTTCGCCTGTGTTATCTTCACTGCGCGCGGAGCGCTGGTGATATCTGCATAAGACTGTATGACCTGACCAAACGGAGCAAACGCTTCTGGCGTGAGGGGGAGGGCCAAAACCTTTCGCAGACAGAGGTTATTCTCCTCAGCCAGTACATCACTAACTTGAAGGACCCGATCTAGCGTATCGGCGTGTTCGAAGTCATGCATGGGGATCTCTTCGCCCAGGGTTGGCACTTTACTCCCAAAGACGCGCACTCGCTTGGCCCCACCATCTGGAAAGATGGCCACTCGGACATGTGTAAATGCACCCTCTCCGGCACTTTCCAGTTGGAAGTAGTGCTCGCGATGTGGTCCAAGTTGCGCTTGTGGAAGAACCAGTGTCCACTCGTCTTCCTTGGTAGCCAGGGCCTCTTTCTCCGAAGATGGATAGCAGGTCGATGCCGGAGGGTACGATATTGGGTGCGGAGGTATGTCCGAGTCACAATTGATAGCGTGAAGTTCACAGTACTGAGGGAAATTGCCCTTGAAATCCGCAGTGTCGATAACGACATGGGACAGATGGCCAGCTGCCCCTCTGGTAGGTAGCTTCATTAAAGCGTGAGACGATGTCAGCAACCAGTGCACCTACAGTTTGATAATCGCCCAATCCTTATGCCCGGGCTGCCTACTTCGTTTGGTCTCCCACCCGTCACTCATATCCTTCCCTATGGAGTGTGAGCTACAGCCACTATCTCATGCAATCATGGACAGACCTCGACCAGGGAGTATGAGGTTTGAGCCCACACCAAAGTGCTGGTCCGACGTGAAAACCACCCTCCCACCAGCAAACACGTGCGCCATGTCAAACAACTCGTTCGGAGATTTCGGGTGAACGGGAGAAACGTTACCGTACACGCGGAATCGAGCCTGCCAGGAACCAACGGATGTCTACAAAAAATATACTACGCGTGAATGGCCGACTCACGATACCGCCATCGGGATACATATTCAATTTGACACAGTTAACGGCTTGTGTTTCAGGTATCGTCAAGAAGTGTCTCGCCGAGGGCCCCAAAGGTACCTTTGGGAGGACTTCTGTCCACTAAGGATGCAGCCAGCGTCAGCGGTGTCTCGTTGGCCCCCTGTTGGCATAGTCGCACCCGTGTATCATGTGCTTCCGGTGGTTCTTCTCCTTCTGTGATATGCAAAACTTGCACAGACGCGCTAGGAGCCTCGTTACCTTCGGAAGGGTATGTCAAGGACTTGCCATTCAAACTCGAATGGACACACCATTGAAGTGACTGGTATCGATATCAAACCCGCATATTGTTCCGGTCGTCCCCAACTTGATGATTGCCCTGTGGCAACGTCATTGGACTCTCTCCGCAGTTCAACTCCCAAACCCTTACCAGTCATGGTTGATGTTGTGCCGACGGGTTTCCCAGCCATCATAAAGAGCGCCGTTCGGACCAAATTGCCCTTTCAGGCTCTTTGCAGGCTGTGTGTGAAATTGCGAGATCCGTGAGACGGGTACGATGCAGAATAGCACGTGAGTATTACCTCTGTGAGCAAAAGGTGGAACGCCTCTGCGAAAAATTCATCGGATATGGACAAGACTGCACCGCCCAGCGTGGCGCTAGACAACTCTGAAACGGAGAACGGAGAGTGCCTATAGAAGGATAATTCGAGTTAAAATGATGTACGCCACTTACCTATGTGAGTAGTGAACGGATTTTGTGAAGGAATATCAGACGGGAAACTCTCACACGGGGACATGTTTTGATCTCGGTCGCTGTTTGCAGGCAGGCCTGGCCAGCTGCCAGCGCACACGCACGCACCTCACACCATACACCGTGACCAGCCGGACTCACCCGTGCTGAAACAAAAAACAAAAGCACTTTAGCACGGCAGACTCCGAGATCTCGTGCATCACGTGCTTTGGAATTACTGCAGTCCAGCTGTAGTCCAGCACAATCACATGCAAGTCATAATACTACTTCTTGGTCGCGTACATTCGTCGTAAATATCCCCTCTACTTTCATCACACGCTACAAATCGCCACCAGTGTCACCACCTCTACTACCTTCGTTTTATATCGACTTCTAATCGTCACATACAATTACAATCCATATGATTGATCATATCGTTGGTACTCCCAGCCCTTCCTGGAAGCGCACCCAAGTACCGTCCCGCGTTTCTCTCTGCCGCCCTCCACTAAGCACACATTCTTTCCCCCTAGGTGTTTCTCGTAATTCTCTTTTGGCTTTGGAGGATCACGTGGGGTGACGCGCGTGGACCTCGCATTCTCTGGATACGGGCCTTAAACAGGCAGCTTGGTTCGTGTTACGAATCTCAACACGACCCAAACTTCTCAACTATTTACAGGGAATTTCACCCCATGGCAAATCATCGTCAGCACATTGACGGGGGTCTATGCCATGCGTAATGCAGACAAACTAGTTGGGCTTGGCGGTGAGTTCTGACGGGTGTTATCGAAATAGTACCCGCGAAGCTTAAGTTCCTCCCGAACAGCGCCCGAACCTCTTGCACGACTCGTGAGTTTCCTCCACCAACTAGTCCATTTGTTGTAACACCTTGTTGCAGTATGCTCCTTCGTACTATCGTGCAACGTGGATCAACACAGGTCTCGATGCAGGCTTCGCTACCGCCATGAACATCCGCCAGAAATGGCTACGAGACATCTGCTCCATCATATTTTCTGTGTATTATATCATATTTGCTAATGAAGCCGACGAGAAGGTAGGTTCGTCTTTCCACATTTATCAACTGCTGCTAGAAGTTACAACATTAGCTGCGAAAATTTCGAGCGGCCCCAACAGTTGAAATGCTTCGCGTGACCTGGGAGAAAACAAGTAACCCCATCGTATGAACTTCTTGCGTTGCCTGGCCAGCTGCAATTAACTTGTTCATTAGCTTCAATTTATTAGTCATAAGAAGCCTGTTGCACTTCGCCGTAAGATCCTCTTGCCACGCCCGGAATCATCTCCGTATACAAGACCCATTACCGTATATCTCTTCTATTCTCCACGTCCCGTGCACAATCAATCTATGGATCCATTGATGGCTCTTTCCTCTGAACACAACCTGATCTTTGATGTCCCTGGTGGTGGGTTCATCTCAATGGGTCCCGAGCACCACGAAGAACGCCTTCGATCTTGGGCAGTGCAAACCGGCAAGCCCGTGATCTCTGTCGAGTATGGTAAAGCCCCAGAATGTAAGTCATTATCCCGCTTGGGTCTATCTACCGCGCTTGCTGAACAGGCATTTCACAGACCCGTATCCTTTTGCAGTCGATGAGGTCTTTGACGCATACCGAATAATTGTAGAGTCCAAGGGAAAAGCTATTGGGATTGGTGGGGAAGACATTAATATTGTCCTCTCAGGCGATTCTGCGTACGTGTAGATGTTTTCCGCTGGAATGCCCCTGCCTAACCCACCATTAGTGGAGGCTGCTTGGCCACCGGATGCGTTGTGAAGATTCTTGAGCACAATCTCCTCCTGTCGGATACAACTTTGCCGTACCCCGCACCGGTATCTCGTCCACCTAAACCGCTTCCCCTTCCTGTTGCGGTCATACTTAGTTACCCGGCCTTGGACTTCAACTTCACCTCATGGATGACCCCGTCTCACCTGAAAGTTCTGCGCGAGGAAACCGAGGCAGATGAACATCGACAGCATGCAAAGTCCCCGTCATTGCTACGAAGACAGTCCTCCAGCTTCTTCTACTCGTCGGACGATGATGGCTGTAACGAGGGTTGGGCAAAGGAACTTCGTGGTGCCAAGGATCATCTTTCTCATGTCAATCCATTGGCTATGGTCAATGAAGAGCGAAAATCCAGTTCTCCGGTCCGCAAAAAGAGCTGGCGGGATGCTTTTGGTATCGGTATGACCTCAATAACAGGACCCCCAACGGGCTCGCCAATCATTAAGCGATCGAAGTCGCAGCGGTCGTATTCCCAGCTGCATGTTCAGACGATTCAGCTCGGTGCAGGTAACCATGGGTTCATCGATTCATCGAGCGAGGATGACGATGAGCGAGAGGGAGAACACGAAGAGCACCGCCCGATTGAGGCTCGCATCCGATGGCAGGACTCGCTTGTTTCTAGCCCCATTGCCCCATCTTTCGATCGCGCATTGATTTCTAATAGCCGCGGCCCAAGAGACGGTGTTGGAGAAATTTTGAATCCGGAAGCGCAAACACAACTTGCGGAGGAGGTCCTCAGAGCGAACGTGGAAGTTGCCAAGAAGCGTAGACGCGCGGCATCCGAGCGGAAAAATGCGCCCATCGGAATGCGTCTGACTATGACCTCTCGGTCAGGTTACTTCCAAGACCGCATCATTTCACCAACTATGGTGAGTCACTTTACGCTCCTCGTGGTGAGAGCGACGTTGACTTTGGCTTTCTTAGATGCGTGCCATGGCTATCCTATACATTGGTCCTCATCTTAATCCTGATTTTGCGTCAGACTACCACATCTCGCCTATCCTGACTCCTTCGCGAGTTCTCGCAAAGTTCCCACCTCTTCTACTCCAATGCGGCGAGAAGGATCCACTCGTCGATGACACGATCATCTTCGCGGGACGCGTTCGGGAGGCTAAGCGACAGCGCCGTGAAGAGATTCGAAAGACCCTAGCGATTGGACGTGGTGACATGGACGATACCGAATTCCAAAAATTAGAGGATGAACTCAGCCATCTCGATGTCGAGAGTGACGAAGACTGGCTACAAATGCAGATCTTCTCAGGCTGGAGCCACGGATATCTCCAAATGCCGTCTTTGATGCCAGAGGCGCAAGTCGCCATTGACGACCTAGCAACCTGGATCCAAGACGTGTTCGCCACTGTTTCGCCCGCCGAGAGCCGCGTTCCATCCAATTTGTCTGTGGAAACGTCGGCGAGCGAGATCGAACCTCGCTCACCTTATCTCTCACACATCCTCCAATGGGTATTCCCCAAGAGCGTTGCTAGATCTGCCGATGGTGACGCTGTCCGCGTGTGTCCGGATAGTGACACTGCCCCTCGGGTATGCATTTTGACGCCCGACGTTGATGGTGTAGCGTCCAGCGGGTATACGCCAGAAGCCGATTTTGAAGATTCGGTCACGATCATTCCGAAAGTGCGCAGGGAATTCGCAATGGGAGGTGACTCGCAGAGGGGCGCTGAAGCCACACGGCGAGAGAAGATTCGGAAAGGGGTTGCGACTTATAATGGGAGATCAGAACCCGAGGATAGGACAAGCAGTGACTCGACTGGGCGTGCGAAGATGGACGAGAAGAGTCCGACAGTGGAAAGCGGCAGACTGGTCCGGTCGCCACCACGCACGCCAAAGGGATTCGACGCCGTCGTTCGGGCCGGGACGCCTGGAAAGGCCGGTGTTGTCGGGGTTGGTGGGCAGGTGATATCAGAGAGCGAGTTGATGCGGCGACGGCGGTTGTTGGATTCTCACATCTTTGTAAGTGAGTGAAGTGTATGATAATGTATGGATGGATACAATAGGATGTGTGATAGTAGTGAAATTGAGGCTGTGTGTGTTTGGTGGCGATCAGTGACACAGCCACCCTTTAAACCGAGTAGACGAATCGAGTCGGTGCTTGTGTGCCGAAACCGGGAAAACGTCTCGCCCGACCGCGACTGGACAAGAAACGCTGCCTCACCCAAATCTCCTGTAAAACTCGCGGCGGCCTGGTACATGTACATGTTCAACTTTTAATTTCCCGTTGCATAGCCTCTCACTCCTGTCATCCATGCACCCAGCTCCTCAACCCTTCCAGGCGCACTCCCCCCACGCCTTATGGGATACACCAGGCGCAAGCACCAGCGCCTCGCCACAGCTTACTCCTTCCCCTGGTTCTTCTCTTCCCTCTGACAACTCTTCCTCTCGTCCTTCTTCACCTCATTCCTCTATTATCCCCTCCACCATCCCCCAGCTGCCCGGCGCAAGCTCTCCTACCCCTTCCTCTCCTACTCTCTCCATCCCCGCTTCCAACGAGCCCTCACTTACCGCGTCTCAGCAGGAGAACACGAATCACTCTCGCGTCTTGGCAGCCCACCGTCTGAAACTAGACATGCCGCCGACCGCTCATGTCCCACCTCGTGCATACCCATTTGGAGGGCTGGCCCCCGCGTCCAGTCACTATCCATTCAATGCCCCGCCTCTCCACATACCTCCCCTGGGCTCGCACCTGTCGCAAACGCCCCAACTACCGCCCCTCACACCGCTGCGATCGCCGCACCCTCACGCGGCTAACCCGCCCTACCCGTCCTCCCGGCGCGACGGCAAACGGAGTCCCACCGACCCGGAGGCGTACTACACGCCATCCCCGGCATCGTACTACAGCCACTCGCAGACCATACCTTCATCTTCGCCCCCTCCACTTTCTGCAGTGAGCACCGTCTCGAGCCCCACCAATTCCCCGGCGACACCGGGCGCGGTGTGCCGCCTTCCACCCATTTTCCAGGTCGAGCGACAGCAGGTCACGACTTCTGCCACTCAAGCCGCGAGCGCGAGTCGACGGCGGAACGAGGCCAATTTCCTGTGCCCCGTCCCAGGCTGCGGTAGCACGTTTACCAGACGGTTCAATCTGAGAGGTGCCTGGGAACCACGCTTTGTACCCAGCGAACTGTGACTGACGCCTAACCCGCATCAGGTCACCTGAGGTCGCACACGGAAGAGCGTCCGTACAAGTGCGAGTGGCCAGGGTGCAATAAGGGCTTTGCTCGGCAACACGATTGCAAGTACGTGACGAGCTGGTCTTCTCTCTCTCTCTACCCGACCTTGGTAATTCTTACGAGAATCACCAGGCGACATCAGGCTTTGCACTCCGCAAAGTCCCAAATTAATGCCTGTCAAGGCTGCGGGAAGACTTTCAGTCGCCTCGATGCATTGAACGTGAGTCACATAGCCGTTGCTGTCCCTTTCCCTATCTTGGCGTGCAGTGCTTAATCCTGTCTGTCCGATTCGGGGTTCCTTAAGCGGCATCGTAAGTTCCCTTGTTTGGTTTAGTGCATCATGGACAAAGTACTGACACGCGTCCCCCTCGCGCAGTTCGTTCCGAAGGTGGTTCCGAATGCAGACAGGCATCTGCGTCCCCCAACAGCGCGCTGGAATCTGCCGCGGGGACAGAGACGAGAGCAATGAGCCCGGATGCAAAGATCGAGCGCTCGCCCACACCAACCCTGTCCGTTACACCAACAGATGAAACCAGATCGTCTGACGGCGGTGCTGACTCCACCGATTAATATTTGCCCTGCCTTAGCTACTATTGCTTTTCTTATTCGTGGTTTCTCGTATTCTAATCTCTTGGGGCTGCGGACCCGTATCGCCGTTGCCTCGCGGCCTCTGTAAGTATGTATTTATGTAACGCTTTTTGCTATCGGTGGCCCACCCATCCATTCCATATATTCATGTTTATTTAATCACCCCCAGAGAACCACGCCTTTTTATGTAGCTAAACAAACATTGATTAACCTTCCCCTATCTGTCAACCTCCAACCCCGCTCGTAACGTGCGAGTAAACCTTCTGGTGTTAAACTTGCTCACTCACTGATTTGGGTCCGTGGCGGTGATCGTTGTTGGCCTGCAGCTCCAAGCGCGTCTGGCCGTGAGACTTGCGCAGTGGCACCAGAGATATATCTCCTACTGGCTTCTTTCGGTTTAGCATTGTATTGCGCGGCCTTGTGTGCTGGTCTCTATGGTTTTTTCTCTCAGGACGACGGTAGCGGAGGGCCAAAAGAAAGCAACCCCTCGAGTCGTGTGCTCAACGTGGGGCAGAGTGCCATTCCGCCGCAGCTGATGCAGAACCCCCACCCCCATCATTGGCTGCCTGGCACCAAACCCGTTTGGTCCGACGATGGGGCCACCTGTCGAGTGATTTGGTGAAAAGGTGCTACGACCACGCACCAAAAAGAGCAAAAAAAGATAAACAATCGTCTCTAGGAGGTTACCGTGTACGACCTCGAGCTCCACTTGAACGCGTCGTGTCGTAAGTGACATGACAACGACAATAATGTGGGACTTGACATAAAATAAATTCTATTGGTATCTATCCTATCGACGCTCGGACGCACTTGCCCTTCCCCGGTTGATCGGAGATCCCACAAAAAGAATTACTTTCGCACATTCTCACGCACCGCACCCCCTACAGCACCCCAACTCTATCACTCACACAAAAACCGGCCCCCCCAAAAAGGTGCTCACAATGACTTAAGATCTGGCGCACGGTTTTTGATAACGGCCACGCGCGTGCCATGCTCACTGCCCATTTTACCTTGTTTGTGTGTGTGCCAACATTATGATCCGTGTGAATGATGGGCACTTTTCGAAAGGGTTTGCTGTAAGCAGATGACACCCCCCACGCGTAATCCATGCACAACCCACGTGGCTCCGTTTTCAAAAAAGTGAACTGAACGGACTGACTTGTATGTGTGCCTCGGCACCCCCTCCCTCCGCCGCAGCCCCTTGAGGCCCGTCACCCTGCGGCCAGTGACCTAACTTGACTAAACCCTTTCCCCATTTTCTCGTATACAGTACTGATACTGATGTACCCACCTCACCCCGACCCCGACCGCGGCTGATCTCTTTTTTTTGGTTCCGCAATGAAACGTGTGCCAGTGTGCCCCCGCCGACTTGTTCGTGAAAAAGTTAAGTTTCAGGGTCGATTACAGGAACGGCTCGCAAAATTTGGTTGTTTTTGTTCTCGGCGCCGCCACCGCGACCGCGCCAAAGTAGTAAACCGCCGCAGCCGCAGCCGTAAGCCGGCGGCGGCGGTGGCGGCGTCGGCGTGGGTGTTCCGTGGCGTGGCGGTTGGAGGTACGAAGTGCACCCGTTTTCGGTGCGATGACCAAAACTCAATTACTCGGTCTCTCTCCGATTCGGAAGAGCGACGCGAGCGTCTTTGGGCTGGGACTTTTTTTGGGGGGGGGGTTGCGTGGAACGTGTGCATATTTTTTGCTGCTGGGATTATCCGCAAAAAGTTGTGTGCGAGACTGGGTGCAACCACCGAATGTCGGTTTCGGTAAAGAACGAAATTCACGTTCGAGTACTACCGTGACAGTGGTAGCTCTCTGCTCGTTGTTGAATGTGGACTACCACGCGATCCCGCACCTTCGCGTCGGTGCACGGCACCCCCCGAGTTCTACCGCACAGAATCTCAGACTCTGACAACGTCTGAGAGTAAAGCTTCATTATTTGAATGTTTTTTCCTGTCGAGCTCACTCAAACTCTGTTACACCATTTTTCAGGTCTGAATTGAACGTCAATGTTCGGGGTGACCTCGTCTGTACTGTACTGCTGTCGTTTAAATATTCACGGACTACCATTTGGACAGACATAATGTTCTCCATCCTCTCATTTCGACGCGAGCTGCACAGAGCCTCCAAGTCTTGGTAGAATCTTTCTGGGTAACCATGAATCGTTCGACGTCTCACTCTGCGTTACTCATTCCCAAGTGAAGAGGCTTGATATCTCCTGCTCGCACTCAAACAATGGCAGGCCAAGCACGAACCTGAGGCTAGATGCTAGCACCAAATACGTCGCATGTCATCATCCCTATTAAAGATCCCATTTACAGTCTTCAGTACATCCGCCGTGACGTGAGTGGTCTCCGATGCTGCCACGGTGCAACCTGCGTACATATCGCCAAAAATGGCAGAAGGGAATCGGCCACAACGGCCAGGTTGGTAAGAGACATCCCGTACCGTACGAACTCGAAAATCCGCGTTGGACGTCCCGCATCGACCCTTCCGTTGGCCGGGAGGAGTACAGGATATTGAGGTCCGGTGGTGCCAGGACTCGGATCAACACCACCGTGTCCAAGTTGGCTTCCAGCAGTGCCACTTTTTAACAAGACGTTACTTT
>Ga0307510_10000354_pt1 | contig 43267 bp, 60 predicted proteins | sample 12_EM_MG_FD_207224 | JGI IMG/M metagenome (GOLD analysis project Ga0307510, IMG submission 207224) | Populus trichocarpa ectomycorrhiza microbial communities from riparian zone in the Pacific Northwest, United States - 12_EM | ecosystem: Host-associated > Plants > Roots > Unclassified | place... | reverse complement strand
ACAAGGAGTCATAGACCTATAGGGCCGTGAATAAGTTTAACAAGGGGTGAGTTCCCTGCCTGACTCCAACTTTCGGGATGATCATTGCTTGGCACGTGCTGACTTTGCTTACGTCACCCCAACCTAGCCTACATAACTTACATACATTTCGTTCGAGTGAACATGCACAAACACAAACGATTCATGGCATCTGGAGTTACTTACAAGAGGTGTGGGACCGACATGACGATAGTGAAACGTATCTCAAGATACGAACATGTTTACTTTACGATGGGGCTACAACACAATTGCGGACAATTTACTTTGACAATGTTTTGAAACCGGGAACGTCCTAACGTGAAAATGCTTCCCTACCTACCTTCAGACGTGGTGGAACTGAGCAACGAGGTCATTCCATGCCATGCTAGGGTCCGTCCCTGGGCTGTAGTCCGAGTTGACTTGCATCGCCTGCGATGGGTGTTGGTGAGCCATAGCAGGAGCTTGGCTGGCAGCCAGATACGACTCTGCGCGCAACGAAGCTGCATAGTCAAAGCCCATAGAACCAGGCGAGGCTGGCATGTACGAAGTCGAGGCCCCTCCGTGCATGCCGTTATACGGATATTCCGTAGCTTGTTGTTGTTGCCAGTACTGGGTATAATTGTAGCCCCTTGAAGGACCTGCATGGATCTGGTGTTCCATAGGTATATGGTTGTGTGTCTGGGAAGCTTGCGGTTGGCTGTGCATAGGGTGTGAATGTGTTATAGGTTGGGTTTGTTGATAGTGATGCGAGGGAGGCTGGGTTTGATATTCATGTCGTTGCCATTGAACAGGCTGGCTAGGTTGTATAGGGGCCGCGGCAGCAAGTGGGACCGTGTTGACTTGAGGCGGGCTGGAGAGTTGTGACGCATAGTTCAGGGCAGGAAGAATATTGGAAATAGCTGGCGAGCTGCGTGGGCTGGCAGAGGCCGTCGTTGGGGATGACGCAGTTGAAGATGAAGGTTTCCGCGGGACGAGGCGGGTTTTCCCACCCAGAGTGGCCAATTCGTCGTCTTCTCGCTTTACGTCATTCTCATATTCTGGGGTCATCCTTGGGGATTGCGGATCGTTCCTCAACTGAAGCTCGGCCATGGTTGCAGTGGCACGTTCCCTTTGTTTTCGAAGGACGGGCTGGAGTAGGTGGCATCAGTCTAGCGTATGCCTATCACTGCGTCAAGACCTACTAAAACTTTGATAGCTCTTGAATTCTGCGAGACATCCTCGAAGAGCCGTAGCGCAGAATCCAGATGTGACAAGGCAGAACGAGCCAACGCCATCTTCGGGCACTTGATTGGTATCGAACCCAACACGATCTAAATGAACATATTAGAAGTTGAAGGCCACCTCTATGCTCTATGGGGGTTTTCTCACAGCGCAGGAGAAGACATGAGTAAACAAGAACCACATCCGTTCCGTCAAGACAGGTTGTTGGGAAAACAAGCTTCTGACCAATCCAACGAAGGAGCATGCACCATTGTATACAGCCAAGACAGAAGGCGCGTACTTGCTGCCGAGGGGGTCATCAGGACAGTCTTCGATCGCACGTGCGAAAAAACCGCGATGCATGTAAAATAAGGCTAATGAATGTGAGCGCATACCTTTGCGTTAGATTGACTACCAACTTACTCATTTCCCTGATCGCAAACCCAATGTACCTCTGGAGAGTGAGATCTACCGGGATAGTGCCGACATCTGTCATGGGCCCACCAAAGCCCGGAACCTGGAGAGAGGGCGGAGTATAGAAATCTCGCACTTTTCGGTCCAGTTGCTGCAGAACCTTGTAGTTTGGAGTGCGGGCGCCAAACACCTGGTCATGGATCACACTCATACACTGGGAGGAAAACCGGTACTTCCACAGTTGGACTCGAGAAAAACAGTCAGTATGTGATAAACCCATACGGATAAGAAAGATCTCACAGCCCATGTCCTTTTCACCGTTCTCGTCTGTCGACTCTTGAGGCATTTGAGTGTCGATGTGGAGCACAGAGAATGATGGAGGACGCCCATACGTTAGACTCTATCGTACCGCTGGTATGAGCACGGAAACGACAATAACTTCAGTCTTGCGAGGTGCCATACCTGCCACGAGTCATAGGTATATATTTCCCAGAAAAGTGCCCGTCGTCGAAACGTTTCTTGAGGGTCCAAACCCCACCTACCGCTATCTCGGTCTGGGAAATCCAATCAGCCGACTCGGCCGTGTGAGAAGATCATGCAAGACAACGCACGAAGACCGCACTAAAATGGAGACAATCAACAAACGTAAAAGTCGCGCGATGAGGGCGGGTGCTTACACTGTGCGCCAACTTCACGACGAGGCCCATAAGCGCCCACCGAGGACCATCGATATCGGAAAGGAACATGTAATGGGACATAAGGAGCTGTACGAACAGTCAGCGCCTTCGAACCCAGCCAAACGAGACCACATGCCAGAGCTTGAATAGCAGGGATCGATTGCTCCTCGAACATCGAGTCGACGGACAGCGCAGCACGTCCGAGCTGATAGTAATGGTTTGCATCATAGGAATGAGGGGGGGCATCCAGGTCGAGTAACGCCCCGATGGCAAGCATCATATACACTACGGCAATACGATGAGACTGAATACGATCGTGATCGGTGCCGGCTTCAGGGTCGAAAACGCGGCTATATATGGAGCCATAAAAGTCGCCCTGCTCGATTGGCGTGTACCTGGATGGCCGTCAGGCAATACATCGAAATGGAGATACCGACATCCTCACATCCAAGAACCGTGGTGCCAGTATATATCAAGCTGTCTGCGAACCGTATTTGAGTCGGGGAGGCTATTCAAGAGCATAGTGCGAATATCTTCGACATTGCCAGCTATGTTCGAAGCAAAAGGAAAGGCATAGCTCCTCCAAGGCAGAGTATTGGGCATCGGCAACTCGACAGAGCTAGGCGAGGTGATGTCATCTTCCTCTTCGCTGCCAGCTTCATTCTAGAAACAGTACGTCAAGTCCGCACGGCCGTCCGAAGAGCACGGTGTCTGACCTGTAGGAGATACTGTGTGGAACAAAAACTTAAACGACGGGGCGCAATCTGACTTTTAGAAATGAACCCACATATGAATTTGCGGTCTGACCATAAAAGTTCGTTCGACCGGTATCTGAGATCGCGCTGAGAGTGAGAGTGGGAGTGAGCACAAAAGCTTAACGTTTTTTTTTTCGTACTTACAGAGATCCCACAGCGTCGATGGCTTCCGCGGTTTCGGCCTCCGGTGGAGAAGGCATCTCGTTCCGGGATTCTCGTTCCAGGGGACGTTTGATTTGCAATAGCTCGTCCGACAAAAGGGGATGCCTTTCACCGCTATACATGGAATATGCTTCGGACAGTGCGTCTTCAAGCTGCCTGACGCGGCTGGACAGGACGCCAATCTTGTCATGAAGCACCTCCGTATTCGCGAGGATGAAACTGTGGCACAATGTCCGACGTGTCAGCGGTAAATTTTTCGCGACAAAGGGTTTGAAAAAGCGGACCGGTTTCCCTTGCCAGTGGTCAGAGATCCTGAGTTGAGGGGCGTGAGCGTGGCGGGAGGGTATGCAATAGCGCGCGATGCAAACCTTTGGGGCAGATCGCTGCACAGCCCTTTTTGACGCAACTAGCGCAAGGGAAAACACGACTGCATCTGTGAAAAGCGACCTCAGTTATGGAGAGGAAGTGGTTCGAGGCGGGAGAAAGGCAGACCTCAACTTGAGCCTTATGCATATGATATGATCAGCGAGTTGAAAGTACGTGGGCTAGAATGAAGGCTACCTTCTACACTCGGCGCAGGACAGCGCAGCGTTGCGACGGCGTTGTTTTGAGGACGGCGAGTTTGGGTTAGGATCCAGCGGCGGGGGTATGAAGGAAGAAGCCATGGGGGATGAAGAATAAGAAGGGACAGGCGCATTAATCCACCTTGATCCAGCTGAGGAAGAATCAATGCCCAAAACGAGCACGTAAGGCTTTACCAAACCAAAGATAGCGAGCCATGCGTAGTCTTGCTCTGTTTTACAATTCATCCTCACTCTCCCCCTCGATCGCTCTCGACATTCTTTCGTAAAGCCCGCGGGGCAATAATACTAGTACCATAGACAATAGTAGGGTATACTCACACATTACTGTAAATACCATTCCGCGATCTGGTGTCATAAAAACTGTCCTTGTCCTCATCATGGCCATCGTCATCGTCGTCATCGTCATATCACCAGAACGCCCGCCGAACCATCCTTCTCCTCGGTCGCAGTTCGTAGAGCGAGAAGCTCGGAGGAGGTCGACGACGTTTCACTGAGCACCCTTGTGATCGGCACACGAGATGTGTCCATCGGTGGGCTAGCCGGCTCTGTCGATTCCGCGGTCGAAGACGTATCTGAACCATGGTACATCGCGTCCAGGGCGACTGGCACTCCACGCGGTGTTGCCGACGTGCTTGATGAGAGACTACCCCTACCACCGAAAAGGCCGCCCAATTTCCGCGACAGCGGCTCGCTCGTAGGCGACGGAGAAGTACACAATGACGTCCCGCGGCTCGGTATCACCGGTGAGCTTGCCTCGCCAGCACGAAACAGGCCACCAAAGCCCCATCGTGAGCCTCCGCTCCCGTTAGCACTCTTCTTGTCCGCCTCATCGCCGCGAATCACGACGGTCCCGACGTCCGAGCGCACGGGCGACACTCCCACGTTGTGTTCTGCGATGAAATCGCGAAGGGTTTTAACACAAGTCTCTGATGCCTCGCGTGCTTCGTTCGCCTCCATCAGCTCGTGTCGTGCTTCCTCGAGCGCCGCCTTGAGCGTCTGGACTTCCCGCTGTAGCTTTTCCCTATCCACTGCATTAATACCAGGGACAGGCTCGGATTCTGGGGCCGAGGCGCGAGCAAATAATCCTGAGATGCGACGTGTGCTCGTGGGTAGATAGTTTGGCTGATGTGACACATCAGGGAGCGGGGCGGTCTGTGGGTTAGGCGACGTGTCTAATGACAGCCCGTTCGCGACCTCAGTCCAATTCACGTTTGAATCAGATACGGAAGATATCCGCCTGTGTAGGCGTGCGTTCGACGATCCGGTGAGGGGTGTGAAAGACATTCGCTTGGCAGAAGGTGGTCCTCCAAACGAGAACGACCCCGCACGCGACAAGTCGACAGACATGTCCGCACCGCGGCTCACGCGGCGACTTTCAGCTTGCAGCCGCATGAGACCACGACTTTTGCACATGACATACGATGAGAACGTGACACGAATCGAAGAGGGCAGGAGAGGACCAACCGGCTTTCCTCGACTTTGCTTCTCAGAAGCACGATGGATTCTTCATCATCGCGTACCTTTTGGCGCAGCCCCGCCAACTCTGTATCTCTCTCAACCTGGGCTTCCGTCAACTGGCGAACCTCGGAGGCGAGGCCCGCTTCTCGCCCCCGCGCGTTATCCAAGGTGGCTGACAGTTCACCACGTTCTTTGGTGAGCTCCGCAACGTTGATGCGCAGCGATGTGACGAGAGACGCGAGTACATGAGCATCGAGTGAGTGTGGGCGCCCCTCGGGTCTAGCGGGTGACGTTGGAAGGGATTCAGCCTCGAGTTGACGTTCAAGCTCTAGTGTAAGGTCGAAAGAATGGGGCCGCGTGGGGTCGTGCTCGCGTAATTCATGAACGTGGGCCTCTTCTTCATGGGTTGACATTGTCAAGATTCTTGGCGGGGTGATAAAAATGAGGGAATCAAGGAAGTAGGTAGGTAAGCAGGAAGGAAGAGAAAAGGAGTCTCGGTGATGCACCGAACTGGATGTCACTGGTGTCTCACGTGGCTAGCGCTGGCAGTGCCACGTCCGTCCACAAACCTGTGTCGGCGCTCAACAGTCTCGGAACAATTTGTTCGACAGCATAGCAAAAGATGGTTTTAAAACATACAATAAATGTGGTATGTGCGGTTGCCAACCATCCACAGGACATGGCACCCCGACATTTTGACAACACTGCAAGTAAGCCCAACAAACAGCCCCATAAAATAGTAGACCAATCACAACACATATTTTCGGACCTCTCTTTCTCCCCTTGTCTATAGTCCAAGCCACGCTCACAAATGGGTAACCGAGTCGACACAAATGAGTCCGTCGCGTTCGCTCCACGGATATCCCCACCGGTGCAACCACTCGCGGACACCCGTGGACAAGCGTTCTCGCGACGCAGCTCGAGCAGGGTCATGCGCCCCTGTATATTTTTCGTCACCAATAACAACATAGGCTGCATATAGTTTCAGTCGTCATGGACAGTTTCGTATTTCTAGTAATGACAAACTCACTTAATCCATAGAAACGTTCGCGTTCCACCTGATGCAGGTAACGTTAGCACGGGCCCATACCACGGTGGATCACACGTACCGCAAGTAAGAACTCTTCTAAGATCTCTGTAGCCTCAGCAGCGTGTATGCCGTGAAGATCTAACACGGATTCCGTTCGTTCTTCTGACTTCAAATCCCTTTGCTCCCCGGACACGTCTCGCCGAGCAATTCCCAAGATGATGCCCAGCCCGTTGCCACACATGCGGCCACGTGCACTGTGATCGCCTGGATCATCCGACCAAGTACTGTCACGCGCCTTGACTGCCTGCTCGATGAGTTTTGTCCGCTCGCGTACGACAGTTCCGGCTGACACTGTCAACTCTCCTGACATCTTTGCATTGAGGTCGTGGCCTTCGCGACTGAAGCGTTTTGCAGCTGAGCCATCTCCGCGCCGCCACGCGTCTGCCGCGCGAGACAAACACGCATTGCGCGCAGCACCCAATTGCAGTGCACGAGAACGATAAGCCACGTAGAGACCGTTCGCAGTGTCGCCCACGGGTAGTGAGGGTAACAATGTCGGGGGTCGCAACTTGAGACGAGGAGACGGCTTCGGTGCGATAATGGCGCTACGGTTGTGAAGAGAATCCGCAGCACTGCCCATGGCCTCTCTCCGCGCGGCCAATGAAACCGGATCCCTGGGTACGGGCAGGGTAGGAGGCTGCGGACTTCTGTTCACAGAGGGCCCGAACTTGCTCCTGCCTGTGTCGTAAGGTGCGGGAGCACGTTGATTCCGTCCATAATAGCTCCCACGACGTCCCCTAGAGTCCACAGAAGGATAATCGAGAGCTGGAAATTCGTCTAATGTTGGGGCACCAGTTGTAGAATTCTCGTTGAGGTCAGAACGACCCATCGCGGCAGTGATGCCAGCTACGTCAACGTCGGGTGGGATGTGGTGCAGAAACTCGCAAACCTCCCCTTTCGCGCATGTCCCTCGCAACCAGAAGCGACAAAGGGCCCGTTCAATCTCGTGGCTAAACCAATGCGTTTGATAAAGGTTGGAGAGTAATTGAGAGAACTCACCTGAAACGACAGTCAGCTCGCAAACACTCCCCTGCCAGGAAGTAGCGGCAAACTCGGGTTCCAGTTTGAGCCTGCCGTCCATTGGCGAATTTGGCCGGCCCTTTTGTTCCTGTATTTGGTATCCCAAATCCAGGCCTCCCACCACGCACATATCCTGCTGTACTAGGACTGTCGCGAGATACCAGCGTGATTCGACCACCTAGGCTTTGCGATCTCGGATGCTGGGGTCCATGTCCGTGCGTCGGGGTAGCACGCTCTACTAGCCATGCCATGGAGCGCTCGAAATCATAACCGTTAGCCGCAAGGGCTTCCTCAAGTTCGGAGGGTGCCAGGGAGGCTCCAAAGACAGAAGCAAGCACGTCGAAGGGGGTCATGCCCTCAGTAAGCATGTCTGCCCCCTCAGGCTCTTGATTCGGATAGTTATCCTGGGAAAGCTGGGAACCGCTAGGTGGGGAGATGCGGTCCATCATTCCCAAAGAACGATAGCCATCGGACATGGAGGAATTGGATGCGGGTGAGTTCACCCATTGCATGTCAAACTCGGGAAGCGATGGAGGGTGGAAAGATCTAGGAAGTGCTTTTTGTGAAAACGGATCAAAGGGATCGTCCTCTTCGTCCTCGTCTGGATGAACAGTCACGCGTAACGTCGAATTGGGGGTTCCAGAGCGCGATAGAAGACTATTGTCAGGTATTAGAGGAGCTGCAATGGCGAGGTTCGACGTCGCTTTTGAGCTGCCGTGTGCCCAATCGGGAGGTGGCGTGTCGGCTCTGAGTCCTGTCAACGTAGTGGGATTTGACGAGGCTGCGGAGAGTGGTCGTGGGTGTGGACGGAAATCTGAGGCTTTGGCGCTCAATACGCGATGTGAGCCTATGGGAGATGATGGCAAGCTGTTTGCAAACTGGGTGTGAGAACGGGGCATAGCATGAGGCAGGGTGGGAGAAGCGGCCGGGGAGTCGCTATTGGCGGTCATATATGAACCAGAACCTTGCCCGGTGGCAAGGGGAGAAGCTAGGGGTGTATGAGGTCTCCTGAAAACATAGGCGAGTGGTGAACTGGGAGCAGAGTTGGGAGTTTCCGGTCGGTTGGGAACAAGGCGGGAAGAATGAGAGGAAGCCCGAGAGGATGGGCGGGAAACAGGGCGGCGAGAGGCAGTCAAGAAAAAAAAGGGAACGCCCGCAACGTCGTCCCTGTGTTTATGCATCAAGTCTAGTACGTGCTGTTCGAGCTGGGGACAGGATGAGGATACAATTATTAGGATAAATTCAGGTGATCTCACCATATCATCGTCGAGGCCAGTGAAACTCGCTTTCAAAAGTGCCTTGAGCTCATCTTCGTGCTCAAGGTCGAGAAGGCTCGCCACTTTGGCGACCAGGCTTGAGCTAACGCGTGAATCATCGGCGTCCGCGTCATTGTCCCCGCTGTCCGCAGGCTTATAAAGTCGCGCTATCGCAGAAAGTTGTGCTCTGGTGTGCGGAAAACGCGTCGATGCGGGCGAGGGCACAGATTCGTGAGCAGAGCCGGAATCAGAGATGTTACCAGGCTCTGGTATTGGGCGGGGAACCGCAAGGAGTGATGACAACATCTATAATGTCGTTATGGCTAGAATTGAGAGGATAGCCCTCGTTGAGAGCCGCGTGGAGCATGTAACGAGCGGCGCGCTTTCCTTGTCGTGGCCGACGGAGTCTTTTCTTGCAAAGGGGAAACAGCCCAGCCACGGACTTTGTTGATTTCTAATTACATAATTAAAATCCGCGTAAATCTTTCGATTTACTTCCGGTGCAATTCAACGATCGTTTCGCTCGCATGCAACAACGCTTGGTTACTCCGGAGAAAGGGTCTTAATTAATGTTCGTCACTCAACCCGATCACACATTGCGGTGCAGTGAGTACTCATCACTCCGCCCCGAACCCACTGATTTGTTCTTGCATGCAGCCCTGCAGGGGGTTGACGTTGAGCGCACGCCGCATATTGAGCCTACGCTGATGGCTCCTCATTGTAGGACGCGTAAGGATGTTAATACGTTTCTTGGCTCTACAATTGTTTCCGGTATATTTGGTTGCCATCAATCGGGTGCTTTACTCGCGCTTGAAACCAAAACAATCTCTCACTGGACCCTTACTCTTCTCACCCAACCTGTACCGGCCTGCTAGTGTTGCATCGAGTCACGTTGGTCCTAGACTGCAGCAAAGCAAGCATTCTCTGGGTAGCTGTTGTCTACAACTCTCACTCACGGACGATATTGACAGCGCTGCATCCAGGGTGCCAGGCCGATCTAGCCACCATCACCCTTTGATGTGTTTTCAGGCGCTTGTCACCGGACTAAGGCTCCTGTCTTTATCGAAGGTATCACGTTTCAGCGACTCAACACTAGGCGTCTAAAGAAGTATTACCTCAGTCTAATCCCAACTCAATGTGTGTCCGTCGGTTCGTGAAAACGGCCGAGCGGTCATTATACCTTGCCGAACATTCTCTCGGATCGTTCGACAGTAGAACACTGTCACATACGGATCACTTCGAATTGCAAGCAACTCACCGGGCAGGATGGGCTCTTTTTCTCGGCACGAGCGACAGGAACGCTGGGAAGAAGGGGTTCCCATGCGGTGCCGCTACAACGCCCATACCGGGCTCGACGGATGCTGCTTCTACGTAGAACGTGGGCGCAGTATGCCACGGCTAGCCGACTCATGTACAGTCAACCCTGGAATTGCAGTCCACGAATCTGGTTTGATTTTCTCTCGAATATCTCCGCCTGTGAGTCTTATATACTTTCAAGGGCAAAAAGGAGGCGTTTTGGCGTTTCAGTCGTTCATAATCGGCGAAACAATCCGGCTAAGAGATGGTTCTCTTCCCAGTGTAGAAATGCCAAGGTAACGAAAGGTATGCGCCATGCCATGCCATTAGGCCCAGATGGCTATGTCGTGAAAAGTTCCGCTCCAAGGCTCCAACTTTTGCACTCCGTCGGGTACTAGACAATGTAGCTCGATGGTGGTATTCATCGAGACGGAATGGCCAGCTCGAATTTGCATTCTGATTTGTACACATCACCGATGTCCAAATCATTGATTGACCTAGGTTATCAGCTGCGACGGCATTGCACTAAAACCTTGAAGGTGACGCCATATTCCAGGTAATTTAAAGATGACCCGGGTTTCCAAATTGATGCGCGGTCCCGTCAGAACTAACGATTAACCTGAAATGATATCGTTTACTTGTCCTTGAGCGTCATAAGCCGTGTACCCCTACGCCCAGTACGTTGTTCACATAATTTTGCTGATCCTGATCCGACAAGTGCGCTTACCTGTCTGTCTTCATAGGCTCTATGACTAATCAGTCACATACGCACTCAAGAGGGGACTTGCGATGTCCTATGTGCTTACGCGAAACCTACACACGCTTAACAATCCCAACCGCAGCAAGAGCGAAACATTCTTGTATTATACATGCAAAATGACACGAATGACATCCTGAAGGCGTGTCGCCTAGCCCTCGGCCTTGCTCCGAGGTCCAAGGGTCATGTGCCCTCACCTATTACATAGCTCTAACAAGTCGTTATCGCCCTCTCGTCGGGAGGCTGTCACCTGCGAATTGATGGCCTCCCAAGCACATATTGAGATGGCCTTCTTTGAGTGCCTGTGGCTATCTGTGAGTGCCTGTGTGATGCAGTAGGACGGATATGAACTCACATGCTCCACAATGCTGCGCCTAAGACCTCCAGTAATCAATAAGAGCAGGCATTGCTGATCTATGAAAACCCTATATGATACCATAAGCAGAGAACAGTTTGTCAGCTGTCTAAATGAGTGATACCCGCAGGCACTTCAGAACCTCCCTCGTATATTTGGGCTATTGGATTTATGTCATGATGGGTTGTCTCCCCTCGATTATCGCGGATCGCTGTATCGGTCCTTTGGTGTTTTTCATGGGGATGTGCGGGTTTCAGCGGGCCTTCTCGGTTGAGAATTCTCATATGTTCCCTCGCTAAATGGGGCTCCGGTTTGAGTTGCTGTGCGTTAAAATTCGCCAAATTCCGTGGATCGGTGAGGACACACACACCCTTATCTATCATACATCAAGCTACAATCTACAGGTACTGGATCTGCTGGCCTTGCGCAGAAGGCCCAGACGCTCCCGCGACAGGCGGGGATCCACGCGTGTCGTGATATATGAAGAATGACGAAAATGGCATAGCAACAATATTAATGGATGGGGATGCGTAAGCTGCTTCACGCACCGCGTCTCCGAAAAGGCGCTCAACTCAGAACCCGTACAGCGCCGAAAAGCCGCATTCTGGGCTGTACTATACGAGAGGCCCGCACCTGGAGGTGCAGTGGATCTAACCGATCATTTAGGCAATTAGGGTGTGTAAGGTATACTACCAAGTGAGCTATTGACGCAGGAATGCTGTTTTTAATATTCAAAGGCCGCGGCCACGAGGATGTGCCTATCATCGGGCCCCCGCATCGCGTGGTCTTGGGGGGAGCCCAGGGATGCATACAAACAATGGTTTGTATCATCGATAATCGTTTTCAATACGCACAACAGATGCCTTTCTTGTCACCGGTGAAAACCGTCCGGTATCACTCCAACTACCCGGCCCGGGACTGCCGTGGATCGGTCGGAAATAGCCATTCGAAATGAACGTCCTACACGATGATAAGACCTGGGACGGATTGGGTCTCATAACAATGCCGAACAATTAATGACGCGCATGCTTAATGACGAGCTATTATGATATGGAAGGAGAAGGAAGCTGGGTGATGTATGTGTAGGTTTCCAACGTAAAGTCTGTCGAGAATGGCTAAAGATTCACTTGGACACGCTGCTAGCAGTTCACCGGCTGATTCGTAACCTGATAAGAGGTCGTTCCGAGTTTGCAATCTCGGGAGGATAAGGAGCTTCACGTTAGTTGTGTTGAACAGGCAATCTCTAATTTTAGCACTGGCTGTAGGTGGACTCGGATCTTCAGTTTCAATAATCCCCAGTAGGACGACATCGGCTAGTCGCTTACAGAGAGAGAATCGATGGCCGAGGTGTGCAGTGCAGGCAGTCAGTGGGATATGATCATCGACGGTGCACCCTGTCATCGCGTCTGGTCCGGGTCATGCATGAGCGTTTCTGGCAAACAACCTTAGGCTACCAGTAGTAGTCGCCCTAACGCCGCCCTTCGACGTCATGAGCATCGTATCATTCTCACTGGAAACCACGGCATCGCCTTCAGGAATCAGGCTACGATACGTATCGAGAATCGATGGTGGTCTTGACGTGTTGGATTTGTCATCGGTCACCATGGCCCTCAGGGTCTCCTTCGAATTTCAGTTGGAAAACGCACTCCTGCTTCCCAGGGTTCTGAACGATCTGAACCATTGATAGGTAGTACTCTTTGCAAATGACCCTCTTTACTCCTCACCTCGAGCTCTTTTTGTTCCGTCCGTCCTCAAATTTCGGGTTCTCTTCCTAGCCATGTTTCCGAGACCTACTTTTCTTTTTTGCTTTTCACTTTTTCTTGGTTAGAACATGGATACCCATGACACCAATCTTGTTGAAATTATGTCTCCTTGGTTCTTCGCAACGTCCACAGCATGCAAGCTCGCACCTCCAATACTGGCCGGGGGTTCCGAGTGGTTCCAAAATGGGGTCCCGCACTCGTAGTCCCCATCACTGGAGTTTCGTAGGTTCCGTAGTCCTCGCCTTGCCCATACCCGTACTCAATGGACAACAGACCTCCTGGGGAATTTACAAGCGACCTTGTGCTCAGGGCATCCCTTTACGGAATCCCCCGGCCTCTGGAGGTCATTGACCGGAACGGCATCGCGCGCAAATACAGTAATGCGAGTGTCAGTCATAAAGAAGGGAAGAGTGGTCATTGTTTCGGACGTCCTACTGTGCAACCTACTCGCTCGTTGATTGTGTCGCATATTTCAATTATCCCAGTGTACGTGCACCAGCTCTTCGGTCCATGCGCTTTGGTTATCTCTGTCACCGGTGCCAGTACAACAGTCCTTCTCGCAGGAAAACACGAGGACGGTGCCCCACTCCATGCCGCGCCCATCCGGGTCGCCTTTCAATAGCCGTTGAATAGCCTCTTTTCTGCGTTCGTCACTCGTAACATCCTCGCCTCCGGCGCTAGGATCTCTGCCGAGTATATTGATCAGATTTGGCATGAGCTGATATTCGAATACGCGGCGAGACCCGCATTGTGGACAGGAAGGAATAGATGCTGCATCGAATACACGCCTCGTGGGTGGGTTCTGGACATTGAAAGCAGCCTTTGTGACGGTTGTGGAAGTAGAACCCTCTGGAGACAAGGGGAATAGCCGTTTGGATAGGTCATCTGAAGAAAACGGCAAGGGAATCCCGCCGAGTTCGTACCTATACACGTGGTCACATCAGGGAAATGATCAATTACCGCGCAAACACGGAAGGGCGCACCGCACACATTGCTGGGGTTCACGAGCTGCGCGCTCATTGAATCTGTCAAAGAGGTGATCCATATGCATCGAGTTCTCATATTTTTCGGATGCCCCGGCATGACCTTCCGGGTTGAGTCCCTCAGCATCAAAGTCGCCGGCAATGGGTCCATCCGGTGCTTTGCTCGAGGGATGTATGGGTTCGCTGATGGTGGAAAGGTACTGCGGAGGATAGGATGGAGCGGACTGCCACAATGAGTCGACCAGTGTCGCAGACACAAGTGCCACAACAACCGACGACGCCGAAGACGACGAAGAAGCATGCTCATCATCGCTTTCTGTGCTTTCCTCGTCACGCGCTGGGCCGTGAGACGTGATTGTGCTACCCGAGTCGGGCGGTACTATTGAATTGAAGATATCAGTCCCAAGACCAGCGTGCGGCGCCGTAGCCACCTCTATGGATATCTGAGTGCTTAATCAGCGCGAAACACGCTATCCCACTGCGGTCCGCAACGCACAGCAAACGGGTTGACACTTTGATGCGCAGGGTTGTGGCCCTCTAACAGCGCTTTCGGCGCCCGATCATGTCCCTGCTTTCTAGCGAGCTTGCGCCCAAGTTTCGACGCGAATTTTTTGTTGTAACGCAGACCGCGCCAGGCCCTGATGCTGTGCGCAGACGCATGCTTTCCCTTTGGTCACCGCAAGTATATCCCGTATAGGGGAACATACCTTCCGCTCTTCCTCTGGCAGCTGCTCCTTGCGCAGCCCCACACATATGCTACCCTATCGAACGGGCTATCTTCGAAGGGTGCCCAAAGCTGCACCAGGAGCTCCATGGCGTTCTGACAGTTCCGACACCGGCTCGAGTCAAACGGAGCATCGTGGGAAAGCAACGCCTGCGAGTAAGGGTCGTGATATATTCAACAAGATGGAAGTACAAATTCGTGTAGGGATGGGTCGTACGGGCAGGCCACCAATCCTAGATACGGCCGCATCATTTAGGTCTGATGCGGACTCCACGGGGCCGTCAGGGACTCCCAAGTGAATCGATGTTTCGATCTGAGTAGCATCATCTTCATCTTCATCCGACCAATATTGTGTTGACGAAGCCATCGTTCGTGGCTAGAAGCTAGAAACATGATAGTGGCGATCAGCACGTGAATGAGACGAAAAATAATAAAAATAAACAAGTGGGTCAGAATATAGCATGAATGGAATTAAGTAGGGATCGTCAACGAGTAGTCCTCAAGAGGAGTATCTCGGACTCGTCATCTTGGTTCATCAGGCGGAGTTTTCTCTGTGAAGCACGAAAAATGAAGCTGACCTAATGTTGAGTGTGAGTGTGACGAATTGGAGGGTTTGACTGATTGGCGCTTTGTGAATTGGGAGGAAACGGAACAAGTTTCAGCGGAGTCGAGGGACGGGGTGTTGTGGGATGTGCACAGGAATTGGACACGGTCGGCCGACCGTGGACGATGTATCTCAAGGATTTCGGTATGGGAAAAAACTGTAGCCGACGGACGAACAAAACCCGGGCAAAGGATGGAAATTTTCAAATAGGGCGCCACAACGTTCCTCTTCGGGGCAGGTCCATGTGCCTGTTTTGTTTTCCCCGTCATCAACGACACGACACGCATCCCGTATTACATAATGGAACCCACATTTCCATCATCGACTTTGGCGCCTCGACACCGGTGAGGACGGGGCTTGGCCTCTTCACTGCCGCCATGGTGTTGCTCTTGGGGCGCAACAATATCACAACTCCTTACCCCCTCAATCTCACATGGATCACTCGAGGTGCCGAATCTGGGGAGCAGATCTGAGTCTTGCTTGGTTACACACCTGATCAATTTCTTTGCACGTTTGGGAAATAGGGAACACAAACTACCCATAACTCTGCAGTGGCCAGGCCAGCGCTGCTTTTACAACACATGCTGCGAATCTTGGATCTTAATCTATCATCATTCGGCCCCGCCCGCTCTAACTGAAACTGGACAGGAATAGAGAGGACCCGGCACGGGACTCAACGTGCCCATGTCGTACTGTATCGGTATTTGGGAATTAGCGATAATGCGACCCATCACCCCAGTTTAGAAGCTGCCAATCCGGCGCGATTCGATGTGAATTCCGTTGAGGTTTGACGTCCAGGGTTACTCATCCTCATCCCCCAATACGACAAGATTAGGCATATCAGATCCGAAAGCAGAGAGTGCAACGTCTGTGGGAACGGGTGCCTGTCAGGGCCGAAGAATGCAAGCAGCATAAACTGGGCGTTGATGGGCAGATCCAAAGATTCGGTAGTTCAATCCCATATAGACCTCGAGAAGGCGCAGAGATCTGACAATAGGGGGCCGGCACATCTCTCCCATGCGCATTTATAACCTCGCCATTCACCCACCTAATAATTCGTCACCCCCTTCCCATTTCCATGTCTTCCCCATCTCCAAAGAGGCGCGATTCGTCACCAGCGCCAGAACCAGCCAAGAAGCGGAGACGTGGTGCAACTCGACTTTCATGTGCCGAGTGTAGAAGGTCTCATTAATTACTATTCGTGCTTCTATCCACCATCCTTACCATCTTGTTCAGATTGAAGCTTCGCTGCGATCGAGGAATCCCTTGTGGTTCTTGCGTCAAGCGGGGGTGTGGGGCCATTTGTCCAGATGGTAATCACAAATACCTTCTCAATTCATTACTTGAGACCACCTCAGCTCACGGCCCTCTCCAGGTTCGCTCACAACTGGACAGGGGAACCGGTATGGTATTGACAAAGTTCATAAATAAGATGGTCCTGACTTAACGTAGGTTTGTGCTTGCATCTACGCAAGAGCTGCATGAGAAGATCACAGAATTGTGTTCTCGCGTCCGTGATCTCGAGGATGCGCTCAAAACTGCGCACACTCAGAACTCAAGCGAACCCCACCCGCTTCTATCTGACGAATTATTGCGCGTCAAGGCCCCTCTACAACGCGAAGCGCCCCCTATAAACCCGACCACGGTAAATCAGCAGGAAGAAGAGAACAACCCCGACGTGATAGATTCTTTCGGCACACTAGCGATCAACGTTGCAGGCCACACCAGCTACCACAGCCAGTTCGCGAACTCATGGGTGAGGAGCCAGTTAGCCACGCTGCGTATCAATGCGCTGATGTCTTTCGTTTCAACCGATAGTACTTCCTTCAGGTTTGACAGTCCCCTATGGCTTTGTCATCTGGCGACTTAAACAGTCCACTTTAGAATGAGATGGAAGATGAGCCAAAGCCTGAACGCACCCATGACCTTCGTAATATCTTGCCCGCCGACATCCTTCAGTTCAGTGGCTCGCTCCCACTCTCGCCAATCAACCGCCCATCTCTTGACACGGTAAAGGAGCGCCTGCGAAACCTACACTGGTATTTGCCCTCGGCCGAAAAAGCCGCGGAGCTCCGTGATCTGTATTACGCGTATGCCGCGTGGATGTGAGTCTTTCTACGTTCCGGCCCTACCTTCGTTCTGGGACTCACGATATGACCATTAAGGTACAACCCCATATCGGTCTCTGAATTCAATACCTCCATCTACTCTGTTCTTTTCAAGTCCCAGGGAGCATTGGCAACGAGCGACGAACCAAACGTGGTGATTTCATATCGGTTATCGGTCATGTTCATGGTCCTCGCCATCGGAAGCCTGATGGATACTCGCCTCCCTTCGTACAATATCGAAGCGGAGAAGTACCATCAACTCGCCCGCGCGGCACTCTTCCAGAACAATATCTTTGACGAACCCACCCTCGGGGCAGTGCAAGCATTGTACCTCATGTCCTTCTATCTCTTCTTCTCAGATAGGCATGGCACATCTGGGGGTTCACGCTGGGCAATCATGGGATTGGCCGTAAAGCTTGCCCAAAGTGTACGTTTGCTCATATGTTGCCATATGGTCTCATTTCTAATTGCGAACCTATTTCCCCTTCTTTCAGATCGGACTTCGTGAGTATTTCAAATTCCATTTCAGCGACAATTGCTAAGTGAATTCTTCCAATTACCGCAGACCGTGATACAGGCCGTTGGAAGTTGGATCCTTCTGAGACTCAACGGCGACGGGAGATATTCTGGGAACTTTATGTATACGACTCGTGGCAGGCAAGTTAATTCTTCCTGACTTGGATCTCATCTGACCACGGGTCGCTATTCAGTGTCTCACTTTTGGCCGTCCACCAGCGTTCACTACTGCCCATGTGGACTGCAAAATGCCATTCCAGGGAGAACATTCTATCGATGATTCCTGTCGGTCTCTCATGTTCCATGCCGGAAAGACAGCTGACTTTTGGACAGTTAATGCTTGGAAGCACCGGTTCTCTTCGGAATGCATGGCCCCTGTTCACGACCAGGTGTTTGGGGCGAGAACGCCCACATATGCCACCATACTGCAACTCGATAGGAAGCTTCGTGCTTATCAAGTGCCCCCGGCTTTGCAGATTGCCGGATTTGGGGGGACATCTACAGAGCCAAATATCGGATCCTACCCAGAGTCGATCCCCCTCACGCTGCAACGCCACATCGTTTTGGCAATCAGGGAAATGAGTCCGTGCCACATTCTCTGACACTGGCACCTTTGGATTTACTGACTACCTTGACAGATTTATTATATATGCACCGTGGCTTCTTTGCGCGGGCATTAAATGACCATCCAAAGGACCCACTCGGAAGTCCATATGGGACATCCGTCATTGCTGCCTACAGAAGCGCGGGCTCTTTGATAGCTCTGATGCGGAACTTACATTCTCAGATGCAAGAGCCAATGGAAAGAATGTGGTTCCTCTGGACCCACATGTTCTCTTGCGCAGTATGTTTATTGCCAGACTTGTGTTAGGAATTGGCCATTGACAGCATTTATTTACAGATTATCCTGGGATCTATTGTAACGCGTTGCCCGTCGCTTAGTTTGGCGCCGTCCGCGCTTGTACAACTTGATTCTGCTTGCACACTTTTCGCCAAGGCTGCCCGAGGATTCAATGCGGAGAAAGTTTTGGTACGGCCCATTTCTCTGTCTTCATGTGATGTGATGTTGACGAGAGTCGACATGACACGCAGGAAATTATGACCAAGCTGCGTGAGAAGGCACATGCGAGCCTGCAGGCATTCAAAGAAGGGAGAGGGTCGCCTCTGATCCGTACTGTTACTCTTTCCGACACCGATGGGTCGCTTGAAGACGACGAACTGTCAATGCTCGGTGGGAGGACTCGACTCGTTGGCAAGGGCTCTGTTCCTACGCGCCCCTCAACACCGGTCCTCATTCAACAATCGCCGACGTCGCACCAGCCTGTCATTCCATGCCCATTACAGCAGATAGACGAGCATGTGCACCCATCCGTGTTGGATTATTTGCGAACGTTTGGGCCTACCCGATCATCACCGCAGGTGCCATCGCACATCCCCGCTGCGCCCAGTCGTGCAAATAGCATGCTTCTTTCCACTCCGCCTTTACCAGATACGGCGGCGTTATTCGATATCGCCGCATCGTACCCGAGTCCACCCGGTTCCTCCACATTGTCCTCGGCGCCACAGACGCCACGGCCACTTGGGCTGTCAGAAAATGCGCTAGACATGTCGGTCTTCCCCACGTACTTCCCCGCATTTGACTATGGTGGGAACGGCGGTATCGGTGCGCTGTGCTCCCCCATTCACCTCGGTGCTCAGATCCCCGAGGAGCATTGTGTCCGGAACACAACACCCGAGGCGACCATGCAGAGTTCGTGGCAGGATTTCATTGCCCAATTTGGGTTGTATTGATTAGTCACCGGTTATTCATTCATTGTTTCTTTTATGAGCACACGTTTCATCATTATCCACACCTGTAGGATTACACATAGACTATAATTACGGATGCATGTGCTGGGGTTGATCTCCTCATATTTACCATGTACTTTTATAGATCATTGAGGGCGTCCCCATCAAGTACCTTGGGGCGATACACGTCATAATATACATGTAGATCTTAAAACAAAAATACTTATGAAACAGTGGTGTGTGTCATGGCTCTGCTGACATGACAAGGTGATTAAACCATAATGCTGCCGTCGGTTAGTACGGTTAGTTGTCACGGTAGCAAAGTTATTCGCCGGCCCGGGTGTTCTTAGTCACTGCATCGCGCTTGGGCATCATTTTCTCCAACAGTTCAATTACGAACTACGCATAGCTTGCAGCTTACGGCTTGATGGCGTTACTCTTGCCGTCACTGGCATGGATGAATGATGAAAGAGTCAACAGAGGTGGCTACAGCGGGCAGAAGAGACACAGCCTCGAAGTCGAGCGGGTCTGCGGGCACTTCGGGCTACCGTATAGCCAACGAGATGGATGTTCAATGGAGCGAGAAGGCATCAGGAGACACCTCATGTGCTTGCAAGAGGTAACTTGCACCGATGAGAGATAGTGACGGGATAATTACATCATTTTCTCCGCAATCCGGCCAGTTATCTCTCTGTAGTGCAGATTACCTATCGTGAGCAGATATGGCCACGAACGGGTAGATGATATCACACCGTCTCATGCCCGCGAGTATCAAAAATCAGTTAGGGATGTAGCAAATGGCGCATGCGAGCAGATCGATTGATCGGATACCCTTGGACCATCATAGTTAGCACTCATTTTGACAGACAGTAGTACTCTCGTTAGCTCAGTCCCCTAGAACCTTAATGTTTGTTTATATACCGTAGGTAGTTGACTCTCGTCACCTCAGTCCCCGTGTTTACCCACACGTTCTGAGGCCCAACGCGTGCCCGGAACTCACTCTCTTAGACTCGTTCAGGGGTTACTGAGGAAGCAATGGTGGATGGAAGCGCCGGCAAGTACACCCGGGCATTGGGAGTTAGAAAGGTGGGTGGGGCAGACGAATCAGGATAACTCGGACGCGAAATGGTATCCGATGAAACGCGGCAGTACTGTATCTTCTGTCGGGCATGCCGCGGGAATGCGTTGGCGCCTGACCCGCCGTCGGGCGTCGTGAGAGATGAAACTTTTGCGGATCAAATCGTGAACGGCACTGGAGAGTGGCCGAGCCATAGTCCATAGTGCGATGTGGGTTATGACAATGTGGATTTTGCTGAGTCTGGAAGGACCACACAATCGCAGGCTCGTAATGCCCAGTCAGCAGTCAGTCAGCAAACCGTAGATCACCGACCTACCAAACTCGCAGGTAGGTGGCGGTCGAAACGTGCAATAGAGCATACCAGCTCCTGTCTTGGGTGGGCAAAGCCTAATACGGATGGGTTCGTGGACGTAAATTGACTCGAGACAGGAGATGACCATCAGCCTGTGACCGTCCCGATAGTTAGTCACCGGTGCATGCAATCTGGCCATTAGTGTGTTGCCATGTGGAGAAAGCTGCTCTCATTTCCCAAACACTGAAGTTATCCCTTCAGGTCGGCGCACAACTTGTTTCTTCTCGACGTAATTTGTGTGAGGCGATGGCGTCTCGCATTTAATCACTTTCATCATTACCATTAACTTCGGCCGGCCGGCTAGTGTTGCTATGGTTTGGTTCACGACGAAGGAGCCCCTATCATGATCCCAGCTTGCAGCCAGCTTGAATCTATTCATGAGCCGTACCCAGTGAGACGATGTGTCAGCACCGCGGAGAAAGGGTGATGGGCACTGCGAGCACACAGCATGTGCCAAAAATGGTCGCATTGCGGAATGTGGGCGGCATGCGGCATGATACACTGTGCGACTAGTATGAATCGAATTTCAAGTCTCAGCGCTGATTGAGCCTCAGCCCCAGCCCGGGACGGTAATGGTGTAAGTCAATCGTGCCTGGCTACAAGTTTTCGAGGGACTCATTGCTGGGCCGGCTGGAAAAATGCAAGACAAATTCCAGAACGAAACACGTAGACTCGTGACACTGATCACTGATCAGCACTGCGCTGGAGTCAGTGATAGGGGACGTCACAACAACGGGTCTGAGCTTAGCTGTCGTTCCGGCGCTCCGAGTCAGTGCTGTAGGCTATGTAGTCACAGGTTGGAGAATGACCCGAACTGTGCGTCTGCACGATTGAACAGGAACAAAGATCTAGTCATGGAGCATCGAAAGGAGCATAACACAGTGCCTTTTCTGTTATTATCATTGCCTTGCCCGAGCCCAACTGCAGGTTGTAGTCCAAGTGTGACGGTGGTAATCATCATTGCGCTGTCACATGTAATGTAATGCGTGTGACGGGTCGTGACTACCCTTGAGCGCGCACGGACCCTTGATGCATTTGATGAAGTCAGTGCAACCGACATTGCTGCTCCCTTCAGAATTTGATATTGCGGTTCCTTCAATGCTTTATCATCTCAAATTTGTATTTTTTGAAGGAGAGGCACGTCACTGACGAAGGGCGAGGGTGTTGTCATATTTCTGTCACAGTTTAGCATTTTGGAACTCTTACTTTTCTTTTTAACTTGAAGCAGTTGAAGCTTGGAACCGCATTGTCAACCCCTCCATACACCAAGCTACCTTTATGAAAATATCCGGACGTTGCATGTCCTTCCTTTCGCCAGTTTCAGCTGTCAAATCCTTTGATTCCTGGCTTAAGTGGTTAAGTTTAATTGCATCGCATCAGGGATTTCCCCTTACTACCCCTTGAGCTCAAACGTCATTTTTTTTTCGCCGTCACAACACAACTAAAATAGATGGTATACATGGGTGTCACACAAGATCTCCTTCTTTTGCTTCCCGCAGACGGCAAGAGTGCAATGGTTGCAGCTGATATGATGAATGTGATTAACATACCATACCTAGTTTAGTTTCTTGATCACAATGCACGGAATTGGAAATTTAGCCGTTCCGACATGTGACTAATCCTCCTCGCTGATCAACATTTCTCTCAAGACGACATACCGTATTACAAACAACGAATCAAGTATAGTACAACCCTCGCGTCAATACGACAAGCGAAAGTGGTTGCGGGGACGCACATCTCACTGGAGGTGGTAAGACTGGTTTCGCCCCTACCCCTCCCGAGCGTGCAAACCCAAACAGGATGCCTCCAGAAAGCGGTAAACACAAATGGTTTAGACCGTGCCAAGGCCTTAGGATCATTCTCCCTTCACTACCTTGTCAGTACAGCAACAATCGACGGGCTGATGATGCCTTGAGGGGTTCTAAAAACAGAAAGGCTTCATAGCTGTCCCACGGGACTGTACAGGTCACGAGAGGGGACCCCGGCGATGCGGACAAATGATCGCGTCAACTCGACTCCCGAAACCGAGAACGCTCCCCAGGCTTCCCAGAGCCTGAACAGCTTATTGAGGCAAAGAAACGACCATTGCTGGTTCGGCATCGCATCCGATGTCGCGATACCGCCATCAGAGGTGGACCGCCCATGCCATGCCAGTGGGGCCCGGAGAAATGTGACAGACATTCCAGTCAAGCGAAGAGATCGGAGTTACAGCGACACGATTCTTTGCATGTGGGAGGTCCATTCAATGTCTGGCTAAATCACACGGTGTGTGAATTACGCAATCCACGTTGAGGCAGAGCTGATCTGATGAGCGCGGGACTATTCCTTGGGCGGTGATGGCAGTGTCCGTGAGATTCGGGTACGGGATCTCACTCCTCTTTACAGACTTGAAGCAGTGGTGCAAAGATGTAGCCATGGCAAGCCGGCGCATCACTCACTCCTCACTCACGTTTATAAGCCCCCCCACTTGGCACTCCAATCCTTTGTCACCCTTCTCCCATCATGACTTCTTCATCTCCCAAGAGGGAACGCGAGCCATCACCAGCGCCAGAACTCGCCAGAAAGCGGGGGCGTGGTGCAACTCGACTCTCATGTGCCGAGTGCAGAAGGTCATCCTGATCACACTTTCTGTTTCTATCCACCATCCTTACCATCCTCTTGTTCAGGTTGAAACTTCGCTGCGACCGCGGAATCCCTTGCGGTTCTTGCGTCAAACGAGGCTGCGGGGCTATTTGTCCAGATGGTACCCACCAACTTTTTAATTTGTTACTTGAGACCACCCCTGCTCACGATCGTCCCCAGGTTCACTCACCACTGGGCAAGGCAACCGGTATGTTACTGGCAGGCTTCATGACCAAGACAGTCCTGACTCTATGTAGGTTCGTGCTCGCATCTACGCAAGAGCTGCACGAGAAGATCACAGAATTGTGTTCTCGTACCCGTGATTTGGAGGATGCGCTCCGGACATCGCATTCCCACAACACAAGCGGATCCCACCCGCTCCTATCTGAGGAGCTATTGAGAGTCAAGGCTCCTTTACAACGCGACACACCCCCGAGAAATCCGACCACGATAAATCAGGAGGAAGAAGAGAACAACCCCGATATTATAGATTCATTCGGCACACTGGCCATCGATGGCGCGGGCCACACCAGCTATCATAGCCAGTTCGCGAATTCATGGGTAAGGCGCCAGTTTGCCACACTACATTTCAATGCGCTGACGTTCTCCCCTTTCAACCCGACAGTACTTTTTGCAGGTCCGATAGTCCCCTTATGTCCTCATCATTGGGTGACTTATACTCTTACCCTCTAGAACGAGATGGAAGATGAGCCAAAGCAAGAGACCACTCATGACCTCCGTAACATCTTGCCCTCCGATATCCTTCAATTCAGCAGCTCGCTCCCCCTCTCGTCAATCAGCCGTCCGTCCGACGATACGATCAAGGAACGCCTGAGAAACTTCCACTGGTACTTGCCCTCTGCCGAGAAGGCCGCCGAACTCCGCGATCTGTACTATATGTACGCTGCTTGGTTGTGAGTCTTTCTCCGTCCCGTTCCGGTATCTGTTCTACAGCCTCATGATATTATCTTTAAGGTACAACCCCATTTCGGTTTCGGAGTTCAATACCTCCATTTATTCTATCCTTTTTAAGTCTGTGGGATCAGCGGCAATGAGTGACGAGCCGACCTCAGTAATTTCACACCGGCTGTCGATCATGTTCATGATCCTCGCCATTGGAAGCTTGATGGATACTCGCCTCCCTTCGTACAATGTCGACGCGGAGAAGTACCACCAACTCGCCCGCGCAACGCTCTTCCAGAACAATGTCTATGATGCACCCAACGTTGGGGTAGTCCAAGCGTTGTACCTCATGTCCTTCTATCTTCTTTTGTCAGATAGGCATGGTACGTCTGGGGGTTCACGCTGGGCAATCATGGGAATGGCGGCGAGGATTGCTCAAAGTGTAAGTTCACTCATATGCGTATGGACGAACTCGACTCAAACTATTTACCCTTTTCAGATCGGACTTCGTGAGTCCCAATGCGACATCTATGCCCAATGACAATTCCTGACGGTTCTCGTGCTATCCTTATAGATCGCGACACAGGTCGTTGGAAGTTGGATCCCGCTGAGACCCAACGAAGACGGGAGTTATTCTGGGAACTTTATGTACAGGATTCGTGGCAGGTAAGTAAATTGTTAAGTGTTCAGACCTTATCTGATGGATTCTGAACAGAGTGTCACTTTCGGGCGCCCACCGGCGTTCACTACTGCCCATGTGGACTGCAAGATGCCACATCAAGGCGACCCTTCTATTAGTGATACCTGTCGGTTTCCCATGTTCCCGTGCCGCACAGAATGCTGACTTTTGATTAGTTGATGCTTGGAAACACCGGTTCTCTTCGGAATGCATGGCGGCCGTCCACGACCAGGTGTTCGGGGCGAGGACGCCCACATACGCCACCATTCTACAGCTCGACAGAAAGCTCCGCGCCTACCAGGTCCCCCCGGCTTTGCAGATTGCCGGCTTCGGGGGCACCGGTGCAGAGTCGCACGTCGGACCCCAGACCGACTCGATTCCCCTCACGCTGCAACGCCACATTGTTTTGGCTATCAGAGAAATGAGTCTGTATCATCTCCCCTGGTATCACTGATTGCAATTACTGACCACTGTGACAGATTTATTGTATATGCACCGTGGCTTCTTTGCCCACGTATTAAACACTTATCCTAAAGATCCCCTCGGCAGCCCGTACGGGTCATCTGTTATCGCGGCCTACAGAAGCGCCGTTTCGTTAGTCGGGCTGATGCGGAATTTGCATTCTCAATTGCGAGAGCCCCTGGAAAGAATGTGGTTCCTCTGGACCCACATGTTCTCTTGCGCGGTATGTTTACTTGCCGGAGTTGGTTTGGTGACGGGTCATTGACAACATTCTTGGCAGATTATTTTGGGGTCCATTGTGACACGTTGCCCTTCGTTGAGTTTGGCGCCGTCCGCGCTTGTACAACTTGATTCTGCTTGCGAACTCTTCTCCAAAGCCGCCCCAGGATTCAAGGCAGAGAAAGTTTTGGTACGGTCCATTCTTCTTTCTCCAGTGAAGATATGTTGATGAGAGTCGGCGTGACTTGCAGGAAATCATGATCAAGCTGCGTGAGAAGTCACGTGCGAGCCTGCAGGCGTTCAAAGACGGGAGAGAATCGCCGTTGGCCCGCACTGTCGCCCTTTCTGATGGCGACGTATCACTGGAAGATGACGAACTGGCGATGCTTGGCGGGAAGACCCGGCTAGTTGGCAGGGGATCTGCTGCTCCAACACGCGCTCCCACGCCTACCGTTGTTCAGCAGTCGCCGGCCGCGAACCAACTCCTCTTCCCATTCTCGTTGGAACAGGGCATGAACGAGCATATGCGCCCAACCGTATTGGACTACACGAACGCGTTTGTCCCACTGCCGCCTCTATCACAGTCCCCCGCCGCGATCAACTTGAACTTCCCCACCAATATGCATATCCCCTCGCCATCACCAGAAGCGGCGGCGTTCTTCGACATCAACGCTTCATACCCGAGCCCACCCATATCTTCTGCGGACTCCTCGGCCGTGCATACGCCACGGTCGTTTAGCCTGCCCGACGATACACTGGATGCCTCTATCTTCCAATCGTGCTTCCCAGGAATCGAGTACGGCAACACCACCGGTGTTGGGGCCCTGGGCTCCCCGATTCATCTCATGTCTCAGATTCCTGAGGAGCAATCCATGCAGAACACTGCTGCGAAGCCCGAGGTGACCATGCAGAATTCTTGGCAAGATCTCATCGCACAGTTCGGATTGTATTAACTTAACTACACCGCTATGAACGCCATTCTACGACCCAGTCTCACGACTATCTATTTCAGTATGCATCGAAAGGACATTACTTACGAACGCTAGTAATTCGGAATTCGCACTGTACTGTACTACCTTAGATGTACACTTTACTGTAATAGTAATAGACAGCATTTACTACTACTGTAGGTGGCGTGGGCGATCAGTTGCCTCCTAGCGACTAGCACGTGCCACTGGCGCGTGAGCTGTGCGATTGCTGTGCGTCACGGGCGCGCCGGCAAAAGAAGCCGAACCAACCGAAAATGGAATATACTGCATCGCGTTTCTCACACACCTGCCACACCCTATCCATCCCTTTCCCCCTCGTTAACGGTATGTCTTTGTGCGGCTCGTCATCGAACAAGCCATCTTTCGGAAGAGGGAGACCTGTACGCTACCTCTATTTCCCCGCTATTCCCTGGAAGGCGGCATCCCGACAACTTCTAATGGCGTGCGGCGACAGGTACAACGCAAGGTGGTTGTATGTGGGGATGGCGCATGTGGTTCGCCGGTTTTCATCATTCGTTTGCGGATGCCGCATCATTGACGGTACAATATAGGCAAGACCTCGCTTCTAAACGTATTTACGCGTGGCTACTTCACACAAGTCTAGTGCGTCGTCCTCCCTTTCCCGATTACGAACGGCGTCACTGATTGGAATGGCCTACTAGTGAACCCACCGTCTTTGAGAACTATGTCCATGACCTCTATGTTGATGACCAAGCGGTAGAGCTGAGCTTATGGGATACTGCCGGTACGTAATACTTTCAGTAATATCCGTACCATTGATGTCGAACCCATGTTGCCTTCCGCTTTTCCAAAGGCCAAGAGGAATTCGACCGGCTACGCTCGCTCAGCTACGCGGAGACCCATGTCGTGATGATGTGCTTTTCTGTGCGCTCAGACTCGCAGTGTTCGTTCTCCTATCCTTACGACTGTTCATTTCACAGGTGGATAACCCTACATCATTAGAGAATATCGAAACAAAGGTGAGCATCTTCCCCCCAAGGCTATCCACTTGTTCTCAACGTTTATTCCGCCTCAAGTGGCTTGATGAGATTTTAGAATACTGCCCGGGCGTTAAGGTGTGCCACCCATCTCTCGAACTTTAGATGAATGCGCTTTTATCGACGTACTCCTAGCTTGTGCTAGTCGGTGTGTATGATTTGTCCATACTAGCGGTTCGTTTAACAGAGCGATACTAGCCCTCAAATGCGACCTTCGTGATGATGCTTCGACAAGAGAGCGGCTTGCACGGTATGGCATGCAGGCGGTTCAATACGAAGAGGGTCTTGCAATCGCCCGTCGAATACGTGCCTCACGATACCTTGGTATGCAATCACTCCTCCCTTCATCTATCCCTTCCTTGATTCTCACATCGTCCAATGGGCAGAGTGCAGCTCAAAGCACAATCGTGGCGTCAAGGAGGTATTCTATGAGGTTGCTCGCGTATCCCTCACCACACGGCCAAGGGGCCAAAGTAGTGGGGGCAGGCCAAGAAATTGCGTTGTGATGTGATATTTACACCTCCCTTATTCGTTACATTTTCTTTTCCCTCTAGGTCCTCTATTCGTTCTGTCCCTTGGAATAATACTTACGCACACGCACGCTCTCGCAACCCTCTGTACTGATTCCTGTAGGTACCACATGCGTTACTTGAAACGTATTCTGCATGATAAAGTGGTTCATTCGATCTGGTGTGGTGTCGGGGAATCAGGTTGACATGATGCGGATCGGTTAAGGAATGTTGCATGTGGTGCCACACTAGTCGAGCTGTAATTCAGGAGGGCTGGACCACGCGCAATCATTGCACTTGCACTGGCAGGGTCACCGCATGGAACAACTGGAGGACCATGAGGATAGCCAATTCCCTCCAGGTAATAGCGATACCCGGCGGGAGATGCAGGCCGTAATTCCAGCAGCCCCGATATGAGCGCGATACGAGCGTTTAGAATCGCCGGAAGCTGGCGACATTGGCAACACGTAAGCAGATAAGGGGCGGGACAAAGATGGGGAAAGAACACCTAAATGACTGTACATGTGCGGCATGACGTCGGGTAAGCGGTTTTTGTTTGACCCGAAACGAACTTAAGGCACTAGCAGCAGCAACCAGATGGCCAGCGGTGTACTGATTTGGACGTTCGAAAGCTATGCCAAGTGATACAGTGGGTGCGCGCCAACGCGCCAAGCTCGTGTGCCAAGTTCAAACTTCCCAGAAAGTGGACCCTATCACAGGCGCTCCACTTGAACATTGATAAAATCAATACGGAGCGTTTCCTCGGCGCGCCCTACTATCACGCAATCAGACTCTGTGGGTGCAAAACAACTTCCCACCCCGCTTACCTAGACCCTGCAGCGACGTCGGATCATTGACGGTAGAAAGACAAAAAGAGATTGTTGAATTTGCGCTCTATATTTGTGTGGTGGTCCGAGAAACCCCCACAGATGTTTATGTGTCGGTGATGCCTAGCCAGTTGCCCGGTCATTGACTGAATTGAATTCTGTGTATTGAGCGGAATGCGATACGCAGACGCAGGGGCACTGTGCGGCGTGTGCGGGCGGCCCCTACGTGGCGATAAGACGGCAAACGCGACAAGGGTCAGAGATTATCCACCCACCGCATTGGCACCGCTGGCTGCCCATCCTGCGTCCTGCCAAGCCAGAGTGGGTGACGGTTATGACAGGGGCTTCACAACCAAAATTTGATCAAATGATCCAACAACACATGTGTGAGTGTCCAAAGACCGCGACCCCAACAACTCTTGGCACTGCTATGCCGGTTAGACGGAGAGAGGTCGGACACCGCAACAGCACGAAAATAGGAAAAAATAAGGGGGAAAGGGTGAGAGGGCGTTTGCAGAGATGTGGAGTCGGCTAATACAAGCCGCAAGTTACGCGAGGAGTAGGAGTAGGGAGCACAGTGCTGTACTGTACCTTGCCCTCCCCCCTTCCGGCCCCCAGACAAAGTCAGACGGTGTCGCGTCAAATTTCCCGTCTTCGGTGTTCGGGGCCAGGTAGGTCTGGTATTGCTGTCCGCTGGCAGTAAGAAAAAAATCCGAATCGACCGACCCCCAGCGCCGCCCGTCATGATTGAATGATGATGCACGATGCACGGCCGAAGCGACGACAAGAACAGGAATGGTCTCCCCCACGGCGCAAAACCGTCGTACGAGTACCGCATGGCTTTGTATCCAAAAAATTTAATCTATCCCCCTGCAGCAATAGCATCAGTCGTCCGTCCGCATGGCGCTTCATGATGGGGCACTAAATTGTAGCCACGCAGCCTCATCCTTGATTGTTACCAGTATTTGTCATGCGAGAGCGTCCGAATGAAACGTCATTTTCACTGTAGCCAGTCTAGCAGAGCTGCGCCACAAGCGAAATCGGGTAAAGCAGATCCTTCGACACAGCCAGAGGCGCCAGCAATCAGGGTTCAATCAGTAGATCAGACCACAGTCGAGTATAGTATAGGACAGGAGACTTTCTCAAGGGCCAAATCTGGAGGAGGGCACACTTGATCTACAGCACCGTGACCTGTTTGGTGGTACGCAACAATAACTCCGTGGGCAATCAAAGATGGCCATGAAAACAGAATTTCAAATTGAGCGAGTTGGCGAGAAACCGACCATACCATGTTCTCACGAACCCTAATTTAATTGTCCTTTTCTCTAAAACTAACACAGTACTCAAGTACTCAAGGTTCACAAGCAACCGGCTCCGTGAGAAAGCGTGAAATCAAAGTATGGAAATGGAAAACTAGGCATTACGACAGGGCATGTAAGTAAAGAGGAAAATATGAGGATCAGAATACGCCAAAACCAGTCATTTGCTTACGAAAACAATAAGTATCGGGTCGAATGTCAGAATATAGAATGACTCACTGGAGGAACCCCAAACGCCATCCCGGTTGCGCCGTTCACTGGAGGTGGAGGGGCTTGGCCAGCAAAACTGTCAAAGGCTTTAGCAATGAAAGAAAACGAGGATCAGAAGATCCTACCCATTTCCTTGTGTCAGCATAAGACGGCCCCCAAAACCACCAGGATTAATTATAGGAGCATCAGCTTCCTGTTGCTCCTTCTGCTGTTCTTTCTTCGACCGTTCCCGTACTTCCTTCTCTAGTGCCGACAATTTGTCAACCAGGGTTCGTTGATGCTGGATCTTGTATGGCATGTAGAAGTCATTCAAGCCATGCTGCCATGATAACTCCTCGACAACGTCCGAGCGCAGTAAATCGAAGCAAATGTATAGCAATGCTGCGAAGCACTCCTTGTTCCCAATATCCACAAAGTAGGAAAGCAGCTCCTCGGCGATTTCGGTGGAACTAGAAACGGAGGCTGTGATCATCGCGTCTTTGTACAACTTATCCTGCTTGCTAAGGGAGATCGACTCTTCCCAGCGGCCATTTTTCTAAAGTCGGGATATAGCAACTATATCCCGTTGATCAGATCTGAAGAACGCACCTTATACAAGTGTGCAGCAAGTCGGCGGAACTCGAGTAGTTCGTGCTTCTCTAATCGCTTGGCAAGACTAGTATTGTCGAAGTTGTCAAAGCTGTCAATGGAATCCCGCAGCGTTTTATAATCCTCTTCTTCAATAAGTAGGCCGTTATATGCATCATTCACAGCTTCGATATTGAACTGGAAAAGGAGTGAGTACGTATCCTACGGAAGGCGAACGGGACTCACGTGTTGTACGGCAATCAGATAAGAGCGGACGAGTGGTATATGGTCAACCTGACGGAACATGCGCACGACGCGTGAGTGATCGATGCGCGGGATGAGCACCGTCAGTAGGTCCGTCAGAAGGGGCGGTTGCTCCTGCAGGTAGAACGATAAGGCCTTGTAATAGCTGATCCAGGGGGGTTAGATCTGGACAGGAGGGATACGAAACTCTTGTGATACCCACATCTCAACGTTTGCAACGCGAACAATGACGTCTTTGAATTGATTGTGCTCCCAGGCATCAGCAGAGCGCTCAATCATAGCGAGGGCAGCATTGTCCTGTCATATTTTGTCAGGTATACCAGTGTCAGGTTGGCGATCTGTACGCACAAATTCGTCATATTTGACGTAGAGGAAAACGAGCTCAGGCCACAGGTGTGCCTTCTCTGCAGCGCGGATGACCTTCGGGATATTGATACGCGAGACGAAGAGTTTCAGATGCTCCATCACTGTAAACAGCGTTTAGCTTGCGTTAGGCTCCATGAATGGGTATCTCCAACTCACATTTCTCCGGGCGGTACTTGCTGTAGAGACTGGACAGTTCAGTAAAGATACCCATCTATCTCATAAGTGAGCTACGAGATCAACTTTACGATACGAAATGGACGTACATGAGCTCTCTCCAAGCTGAGGCCAGCCTCGAGGAGAGAAATGATTTCCTCAAAGTTGCCGTGACGCTCATAGCCTTGAATCAAAGCGGGGAGCTCCTCTGCGTGAACGATGATGTTGAGGCCGCAAATTTGAGCCTATTGCACTTAAATCCAGAGATAACAACACTCAGGATATGATGAGACTCACAAGACGGAACTCTGATTTCTCCAAGCATGCAGCATGTACCTGCTTCCAAACCCTGATGTATACTTAGCCTTGTGTCTAGTCGAAGAGTTACGTAAACTTACTGGGTATTTCCAGCTTTGCGTGCACTTTCTACAGCGGCTTGGTTCTCGCCAAGATAAATAAGGGTTGTTGCAAGGCGAGCCCAGTTCGAAATGCTTGTGAAAAGAAGTTTCGCTGCCTGGTACAATTCATCTTCGAAACACTTCTCTCCAACTTCGAGGATGTCCGCGACGTTGGTGAAATTAAGGAAGTCTTCCATATCGTGTAGGCGATCAGTTTTTGCATATGCATATGCGAGCTCAGTGTCGATCTTAGGCTCACGAAGGCTCTTGCGCGCCATTTGGAGGAAACGGACCAGCTCGTCATATTTACCAGCATGATTAGCGATTTCTATAACCTCGGCAAAGTTGGAAGGATCATCAGCCTTGATGTAGGAATCTAGCGACAGTTATTATTAGCTAACTTAAATCAATGAGGAAACAAAGCCGTACCAATAGAGTCACGGATTCGGAGACCATCAAGCTGGGCCTTAGCCAAGCGGCTCCAAACTTCTGGCTTGTTGACCTTGTTCGCGTAGTCCAGGCCACGGTCAATCGAAACGATGTATTCCACAAGCACGTTGATAGCGTTCACGTGTTGCTCATATTTTTTATAGATCGTTAGGGCCTCCTCGTAGAGGCCGTGATCCGTGGCGATCCTAGCAATTTCTCCTTGGTCGTAGTCCTGCAATTTGTTGATATAACCGACGACCTTCCCCTTATCGGCACGTATAGCCGTGAGCAACAGCAAGTTCTGGAGATTCCGATTGTCGCTGAATGGTGAGGGTTCGAGGATGACCTTCTCGAGTAATTCAATGAGCTCGATGGGAAGATCGGCGGAGAGGAAGGCCTTGACGGTAACAGAAACATCATCGGGATCGGTGCACTCGGGAACAGCAGTTGCGACCACCTGTAAGAAAACACTTAGTAACGTGAGGATATCCTGAAAGCTCGTAATGACCTGATCGATCAGCTGGCGCCGGTACATGTTGTCCGGGACAAGAACCTGTGCCCACAACTCAGGAAGGCGACGCTTGACTAGGTATCGTGCCTGTTGTTTAAACATGGTGTTATCGTTTGTGATCGCAATCAACTCCTCATCGCAAAAGCCCTTGGCATATGCAATGTACGCAAGGTAAGGATCGCGAGCCTCGCAGAATTTTCCAACAACAAGCGGTTCATACAGCTTGAGGAGTAGATGTCAGCGTTCGGATATATGAAAAAAGAGGGTACATACGTTGTTCTCCTTCAAAAACTGCTCAGGGTTATTGTTACTGTCGATAGAAATTTTCGCAATCGCGTTGTAGATAGCGGGATCTTGGCTGCCAGCCTGAACACGTGTATCTAACCATGGCAAGATAAGTTTCAGGCGATTACGCTGCTCGACCTCGTTCACTAGCTCATCAATGGGGAAGGTTCCAGTAACAGATGCCAGGAGACTCTTGATCGTTGCCTCGTCACAGTCGACATCCAGTAAACCACCGATGACTTGGGGCGTGCGCACGGAGTTTACGCGCTGCACGTACACCTCAATAAACTTCGTGAGACCGTTTTGGTACAGATACAAGACAAGGTCATGCACGAAGTCGAAACGGTCGCAAACGATTATGAGTGGAAGCTGATCCGCAAGCTTGGCCTCCTTCAAAAAGTTCTTGACCTTCTCGGGGTTATAGTAGTTGGACTCTCGGCAGATGCGCTCAACTTCACGAATCTGACCCGTCCTTGTGGCAGCCTGGATATACTTGAAGTGAACCTCTGGGTCTTCGCTCAGATTCACGACAGAGCCAAGGTAATAATAGAGACCTAACAGACAGTTAGACAGTCGATCAAACCCAGTGACATGGGTTCCGCTTACCCTCAAAGCTCTTGAACGATTCAAACATCTCGATGAGCTTGACTGCGCCAAGAATGTCGGAATACTTCGTAGCGATCTGGACCACGACCTGCAAATTCTGGCGAATGTTCACACGCAACATCTCTTGCATGCATGCCATCGATTGCTCCGTGGTGAGACGACTGAAGTAGCCGACCAGCCACTGGGTGTGCGAGTTAGCAAGTACATGAAATTCGAACGGACATGGCACGTACATCAGCGGCAAGGACATTAGTATGAACGATAGCTCTTTTGATATCCGCGAGGTCTTCGTAGTGCTCTAGAGCCTGTACTGATGGTCTAAGTTTCCTACGCTGGGGATATGCGAAATTTTTTACCCTCTGCAGAAGCCCAGCCTTCTCACATAAATTGGCGATGCGAGGGCGATCGTAATAGCTAAACATTTCATTGCCGAGAATCGCATCAGCGACTTGAGGTGCGTGAACGAGATTCATCTCGAGAAGTCGTGTCTGCAACGGTCCTTGCTCCGGTTTGTTCTCCTTGAGAGCATCCAACAAGAACGACGTGGCAGGTTGGATCATGTTTTGGGACATGAAAATGTCGACAACCTATGAAAAGACCGTCAACCAATTGCGTTGCCAATAAGTGAGGAATCACTGACTCGCTCAACGTCGACCAGGGGCCCAGTCTCGTCGTTGACCAGTGCTGTTGCAAATTCGGCACCTTTGTCAGGATTTGTGCGCATAACGTGCTGCAAGAGGGCGACATAATCCGGTTGATATCCAACCTTCTTTGCGTACAACACAATTTTTTCCGTCTGCCCCGTCTCAGCAAAGCATGCGATGACTTTGTTTGGCACGTTTGCACGCAGGTACACGCTCAGGGCAAGCGTCATATCATGTTGACGCACGATATCGCCGAGTTCTTCGCTGCAAGTGAGCTAAGAGTATGCTGATCAGAGGATAGGATAGGACAAGGTTCGTCAAAGTAATCACCTTGTTCTCCTTCAGCCATTTTTCAAGGAGTTGTTTCCTACCCTGCTGCAAGACTGGGCGGGCGAGCTCCACAGACTCGAGGTGATTGAGCTCTCCCTTCTCCAGGAGGATCCCGAAGTACTGGAGAATAGGCGAAAGACCCCCAGCAGGAGCAGGTGCCTGTTTGAACGACTCAATGACCTGCGCGGTACGCAAGATACCCTATCAATCAGGCATGAGCAAGTCCTCATAAGACAGCAAACAGAACACAATAACAAACCCTCGGTGAGTTCGCCGCAATCTTGGCGGCCTCGCTGTACTGGCCACTCTGAAACGTTGCTTGGTATTGTTTTATGTAGAGATCATCCGCACCAGGCAGGTTACCGCGACTTGCGAGTTTGAATGCAAGTTCCGTGTTATTCAGTGTCGTCAGAATATAAGGTACTATGGTTTGTTCGTCCACGCTAACTCCAAGTACCTGACCTTTCCGGTTGATGCACAGAACCCCGTTTGACGCTTCATGTTCGGTCGTCACAAAAATTGTCTCGCCAGAGATACGGTTCATGTAGATGCATGCACCAGATTCGAGGTCGTATAGGTGAATAAAACCGTACTTCGTCGCAAGGTAAACAACACCGTGTTTCTTGGATGCCTGCATGGCCACGGGGAAGTCGTTCGTAGCTTCAGACGGGAAGTAGACGTCGACGGCTTTCTTCGTAAACGGAGGGTCGGGTGCCTGATGGTCGATCTCCACGACGTGCAACTAGCAAGGCCAAGGTTCACCAAAAAAAAACACTCGGTGTAATAAACACGCGCACCTTAGCCCCATTGCCCGTCCGCACTGTAAACGTAAACAACTTCGTTACATGCTGGTTCCCATCAAGTTTGATTTCCGCGAATGCGGCAGCATGGCCCTCAATGGGCTGTGACACACCACGCTCGCGACTGTAAAGTTGCATAGCTCCCTTTACTTTGAAGGCGGCCGGATTCGCGGCATTGCTCGAGATGCCAACCAAAACCATCCACTTTTCGTCCGCCGAAGTGCGATAATTGATTATTTGGCAGCCTGCAAGGGTCGCATGACGGTCAAAGACCTTCTGTGGGGGAGACGTCGCGTCCGTTATGCTCCAGTGATACACCGAAGTATCCGTGACGATGCCTAGCGCAGACTCGGAAATCCACTTCCAGAAAACGACATTTTCGTTGTTCTCGTGGGCCTTGACTTTCTGTTTTGTGTCGATGTTAAAAACTTGCAGAGTCCTGTTGGCTGTGGTAGAATTTAGCTTTTGATCAGGTTCCAAAGATTCGTAATCAAACTTGCATTTCAATGCCAGAATCTTCTCAGTGGGATGCATGATGGCAGAATCGGCACCAATTGGTCTACGAAGGACATCGTGGGCGTTCGCGAGGTCGATGATGACAACTTGATTCTGCTCGTTGACCTTTTCCCGCACACAGATGAAATGGTCGGACTCGAGTGTTAAAGTCTGTACGATGAATGTCCGGGTGAATGAACGGTGAGAAACAGGAGCAGTGGGTCGCCCGCACCTGAAACGAAATTGACGCTGGTTGAATGCCGAGACTGGAGAGTTGTAGATGCTCGGTAAACGCGATGGGTTTAGAAATATCCATAATGAAAGAGTAGCGGAGGAGCGAACGCCGTCAAACGGCTCAAGGGGGACGCGTCAGAGGAAAGGGTTGTTAAAGCAAAGCTTGCCAAAGAAAGTGAGTGTCACTCGAAGTGCCTTGATTTGGGTTTGTTTGCCCCACGCACGCAAAGCACAGTATTACATTATGTCATATTTTAACTTTACTGCGCTCTCTAAAGTACTATTCTTCCGCTAATGCTAGGGCTTGCTCTAAATCATCTTCCTCTGCCAAGGTCGCAGGAGGTGGCGCATCGCCGTAGATCAATCTCTGCCCGATGATCGCTGGGGAACCATTGATCAGAATTCAGCCGAGATGGCACCTACACCTACCGAAATCCACTGAGAGCTGGAAAATTGCGCAAATTTTGAATTGTAGAGGCGACCCCTGTGCGAAGAAGTAAATCGTCCTGCATGCAATTCATGGATTTTTGAGCTGGTGAGATGAACACGGATAGAAATATGGCCGTACTTGAACAAGTCACCCCCGACCCAACCTATCAGTGTTGACGTTCGGAATCCATATAGAGACCGTTGCTTGTAATTACTTAGGCGAGGATAAGTAAGGAACAATGTTTAAGGAGGAACGTGACTAACCTTACAAACTGCGGAAGTGGTAGTGTGCTCTCTAATCCCAAGGAAAAGAAGCCAAGGATCCATACGAAAACGTCCGATCGGCCAAAAATAAGCACCAGGATGGTAAGGAGGACACTATCATCAATGAGACGACAACGACGACAATCATGACTCTTTGTATCCCTACATATATCCAGCCAGGAACTCGATATGTTGCGAGTAGGTCGTCCACTGCCAGAAGCCCAGTGGTCGGGAAGACGCGCCGACATTATCCGTGCTTAGTCGAGGGCGATAGAGAACGCAGATGTATAACAACGCCAGCTGAGACAGTTCAGCCTTCTTATCGGACGTGTGGGAAGAACTCACTTGGCATAGGATCATCAGAATAGATTGTATTAAGAGCGCGAACTCAAAGTGCTCTCCGAGCCAGAAGAAGCACCGAGTAATATTGGCAAGCAGCCTGAACCGCACAATTGGTCATTAAGCACATAAAAAGGGCATGGTTTGCGCACAGCACTGCACAAACATCTCGAGCAAACCCCGTAGAATCCCTGGACAGTGGGCTTGAGTGTGGATCCCGTGATGCAAGAAATGCCACGTACTTCTTTTTGATGATTGACGTGGTCTGATCAACATAGACGAGTGGTGGCCCAACAGCCATACCTATGGATGCTAGAACTGAGACCCAAGGAGGAGCCATCCTATTGTTTGCTCTACAGCGAGTAAGAATTGCGTTGTGGGTGGGGTTGGGTACACGTTTGGCTCCGGGCTCCACAGTACGTATCCGACTGTGTACGTAACTCGCGAGGCTGCGCCGCGCGACTGACATGACCGACATGACCGAAAGGTAACTTCCTTTCAAACTTTCTCGCTCTCGTAACGATGAGAGTGCTCCAGCGGAATATGTTTCTATCTCTGAACAGGGAAGCAAGAAACTGAACATTGTATGTCTATTGGTGGCCCGGGCCTGCACGAGGTCCGAGTCAGCCTTTGTTGTGTCGTCCTCGATCATGCAGCCATCTCCAGACATTGTCCCCACTCAAAAATAGTTGAAATAGTTGTTCCAACTGTCGCACCGATTCCATCTCACATCAGTTCTGTGCTTGTATCGTTAATATTAGCGCGACATGAACGTCGGTCAGCCCCTACTTTACAACACGCATACGATCAACTCTCGATCATTTGTCCGTCCGCGTAGGACTTTTCTGGCCCGCCATCGTGATGAAATTTGGAACCCATGTATAGATCATCTCGGCGGCGGGGAAGACTTCCTTGGCTACAGATCACCTACACTGTTAATCGAGAACATGTGCAAAACGATAGGTGCTGAACCTGCTACGTATAGATGATCCGCATGTGACAACACCTATCGTGTCTGGACACCCAAGTGCTACCTTGCCTTCTCACTTGTTTGCTTGGTTTTTCACCCACTTGGGTGAACAGCGCATCCAGGTAGTACTCCAACCATCAAACCCTGACTCGCAATACGTTTCCCTGACCCTGTAATCCATGGAAGTTACTTTACTTGTAGGGTGGATGGAATTTAGAACGTCTCGCGTAGGGCGGCGATCAGCGAGGTAGCCGACTAGAGCAAGAAAACTATCTGCGTATGCTAGCGCCACGTCGTACGGATGCTTTATGGCTCCAAAATTCGCATTCTGACCCTCTATTCCATGACAAACCCCGTGCCAGTGGACGAGTGCTGGATGGGTCGGCTACCATCACCCTACCCAGAATACCTCAAACATTCCATTGGTAATGTACCACCATCAATGCATCAGGTAAAAAGTTACGTGCCATGAGGTTTCTCGGTCCCCTCATTTATCCCTCAATCCTAGTTCAACTGCATGACAGCAGAAGGTCTTCATGTATCCGATCAACGGCCAAAGATGTCCTGACCGGGTATCATCCATCTCTCGAGAAGTTGTGTCTACTGATGACCCGAGCCGAATAGTCTGTTTCGCTGGGAGGCGAAGGACATCCGATTGTCATCGGGAAATGGTGCGCTGTTGCGGGTGATGTTCTTGTTTCTTAGCCTTTGGTACATGACTGCCCTCGTGATACCGCATCTAGTCCAGGTATTGAACAACATGCATCGGTGCACCCTTGTCTCTTGGTGCACCCCAGATAGGCACCCACTGCTTGGCGTACGCACATACACGTTCCTACTTCTGACGTAGACCGCTCCCCTTCTAAAGGTTTCTTACAGCCCCAAGACCATGTTTGGCCCCCTGAAAATACGTCCTAGGAGCCATGGTCAGTGAGCCAGCCATTGGGTTCAATCTTTGTGAGGGCCTCATGGCAGATCAAGCACACCAAAGTCGCTGACCTGTGGCTTGGGGGATGGTGAATCAAAGGCACCAAAGTCACCAAGCTCTGGCTCTGTGGATGGCAGATCAAGCGCACTGAAGTTGCCGACCTGTGGCTCAGGGGATGGCAGATCAAAGGCACCAAAGTCACTGAGCTCTGGCTCTGCAGATGGCAGATCAAGTGCACTGAAGTTGCCAACCTGTGGCTTAGGGGATGGCAGATCAAAGGCACTGAAGTCACCAAGCTCTGGCTCTGTGGATGGCAGATCAAGTGCACCAAAGTCGCCAACCTGTGGCTCAGGGGATGGTAGATCAAATGCACCAAAGTCACTGAGCTCTGGGTCACGCAAGGGAGGTCCAAGCATACCAAATTCATGTGTTCTTTCAGCAGGAGGGAGAGAGCCCATGCGTGCATTGGAATCCCGGCTTGGTGCCTCCATGGCAGATACAGCTTGTTGCTGATGTTTGGGAAGAGGGCAATGTGCAGTGAGGGGGCTGGCCATTGGATGTTGAGTGCAATTTCTCTACTTTGAGAGGATTTTTGTACTATATTCAGAAGATGGTGCAGGGGCGCCTTCCTGGGCGCTTTAAATTTTTTTGCTGAGTCATGCCAACAGGCAAGTTCAAACTCAGCAAGGGGCTGCCTTCAACACAGAACCTCAGCTGCTGAGCACTTTCTCCCCTCACACACTTCATAAATGGATGCCCTTCTTCAGATCACATCCAGAATTGAGGCTGCTGTTGAAGCCTACAAATCTGTTTGGGACTTTTCTGATTCATCAGAGTGGAAGAAAAAATTTGCTTGGGAGATGGTAGGTGCCCATTTACATGGCGTTTGAACACTCTAAAATTGGAAATAGAATGCTTTCTGCCATGAATTGCAGGGGTGTGGTGGTGTTCGCCCTCCTGTGCACCCCACTTTGCTTGCACTAGGCATAGTGCTAAAGTGTGATGAAGATCTTGGCAACATAAACCAGTCCCACCTGGACATGCGCCTGCACACACTTTATGACACCAACACTACATTTCCTTCAGACATATTGCATCTGCTGCCGCCAAGTGAAGGGCATTGGTGGGAGGCTCTGGGTGAGCTGTTATTGTTAAGGTTTCCCTGCTGCCCTGCTTACAATGTTTCAATGAAAAGCCAAAACAGCTTGCAGAGAGCAAGTGTCACAAACCAAACCACCCAACCCTTGTCCAGAGTTGCAAGGAAAACAGCCTTCTGCCAGTGTGCCTGTTCCACCACCAGAAGAACCAGAGAAGTGCAATGAAGGAGCGCTGATGGCAGAGGACAACAACAAAGGGGCACCAATGGCAGAGGACAACGACAGAGGGGTGCCTATTGAGGAGGACAACAACAAAGGGGCACCGATGGTAGAGGACAATGACAAAGGGGCGCCAGTGGTGGAGGACAATAACAAAGGGGCGCTGAGGGCGGAGGAGGGCAGCAAAGATGTCCCAATGGAGGTGGATGAGAAGATTAATGTAAGTCCCATGGTGACTGGTTTAGTTCTAACCGATTCATGATGTTTCAAAGTGTCTGTGCCATGGGTGTCGTGGACGAAGTCCACACCATCTAGAAACCCAACCCAAGCCCCCATGAGTCCCACAAGAACTGCCCCTAAACCAAGCTATAGCCAAATGGCTATCTGACGTCCCCCTGAGCCTGCGATAAAGCCCGGTCAACGACCAACAACCAAAGAGAATCTTCGACCACATGACCCTGGGAAATTCCCACCCTGTGACCAAGCACATGACCCACCATGTGACCAAGCACATGACTCATCACGTGACCTACAAGCCCTCAAGCAAGCATGTGACCAAACACATGACCTACCAGCACATGACCATGGGAACCTAACACATGACCTACCAAGGGATTGGTCATCTACATGATCACCTGATTGTGTGCGCTTTCTACATGCGTCTCATCCGTTGATCAACATGTGGAAGACTGTGGGAACAATCAACGGTTGATCAAGAATCAACAAAGTCACAAGACTTACTGCGGAACTGCAGCACAGTCCGCAGTTCATCTATTATTAGTTTGTGTCTATTCTTAGCTCAAGTCTCACCTGTCTCTTGTATTATTACCTGCCCTAAAGGGGCATGTGTCCACCTGTCTCTCTCTATTATGCCTACCCTTAACTATGCACAGACCCCCCTGTATTAGTATATAAGACCTGCGAATTTACACAAACAGTCCTCAGACTGTTCTCTTGTCACCCCTTACATAATAACTGCCAACAAGTGATTACAAGACTACAATCACCGTTTACCCTTTTTCCCCTTTCCCTCTTCAAGATCTAAGCTCTGTCTTCTTCAAACTTGACGTTGTCGACCTTTGCGGATCAGTCACCTTCAAACCCCCATTGTCGTTGTGTCCCACTACGTCCACGTAGTGCGCTCTCGACAATGGGAGACCAAAAGTTGCCAAGATGACTGCTGTTACAGGAAACAAGTGGAAGGGCTCATTTGGAGCACCTTGCAGCAGTACAAGGCACTGCACCCAGTCGAAGCAGGGCCCTGATGCTGCCAAACCGTCTCCAAGCAAGATCAATGCTGGTCCTGTCAAGCAGGATCCAGAAGATGACTACAACCCATATGAATTTATGGTATGTCACTGCTCTCTTAATTGACTCAGAGCTAATGGGAAATGGCAGTGCAAGGTATGCCTGAAAGCCAATCAGCTTTGTATAAATCAACCAAGGGGCCCTTGTGACTGTTGCTCAGACAAGAAGGTGGGGTGCAGCCTCATGCTCAAGCATGATAGTGGCAAGAAAGCGGATTGCTGCACCTTGACAAATGAAACATTCATTGCATTCCGCCTCAAGCAAGTGAAAAAAGGCCTAGCAGTACATGCAACACCAGAGAAGACAATGGGAGCAGTAAGTGGACAAAAGGGCAAGGGCAAGGGAAAGCACGCCCGCAACTCCCCTGATCCCAGCAAACCAGAAGCTTCTGGGTCAGCTCCATCACCCTTGGCACCACTTGCTTCCCTTGGAGAGATGACGCTGGAGAGTGGCCAGTCATCTGCCGCCGACACCACTTCCGACAACCCAGCAGCCATTCGCCCCTTGGTTGAGCTCTCTACCCCTGGTTCTTCCACCCTACGTGTTCACATCCCTGGAGGCTTGGGACATTCTACTAAGCCTGCCCAGAAGTTAGCAACTTTTGCAGTTGAGGTGCCAGCCACCTCAAAATATCTCCATACCAATAGTTGCTGGACCTTATCATCTCACACCAACACATCGCTACCAAGTGATGATGGCAGCAATTCCAGTAGGTACACCGCGCTAGAGAGGAGGGTGGTAGAGGTGGAAAAGCTGGTGCTTGGCATGGACTCTAGGCTGAAGAAGTTGGGCGGGTAGCATTTGGTTGCAGTTGCATATATGTGCCAGACTTGTCCAGTCCCCCTTTTTTTTTTATATCACAAAAATATCAGTGATTTCAAACAAGTTTATTGATGCTATGAAAGAAAGAACTACGAGTGGCCATCTAAACCATTC
>Ga0307510_10000353_pt1 | contig 43270 bp, 51 predicted proteins | sample 12_EM_MG_FD_207224 | JGI IMG/M metagenome (GOLD analysis project Ga0307510, IMG submission 207224) | Populus trichocarpa ectomycorrhiza microbial communities from riparian zone in the Pacific Northwest, United States - 12_EM | ecosystem: Host-associated > Plants > Roots > Unclassified | place... | reverse complement strand
GACTGTTTCGTCACACTTCCAACATCTCTTTTTGTGTGTCGGCGTTTGATGATAAGTGAATTCCCTGTCATGGTCCTTGTAAATCCAAATTAGATCTATGTATCTATTGAGGCGTGCGCCACATGGCCCGTTTGTTTTGTTTGTTTGTTTTATTTAGACACTTTCCTTTTCTGTATTTACCAGCCTATTGGTGAAGGCAAAGAGGGCAGAAAAGTTCTGTAGATGCTCGTCGTGGTGGGTTTCAACAATGGATACTAGTACTGTGGCCCACTGAAGATGCCGGAATAAAGTCACTTTCTTTTTCAGATTCCCGCTGCACACCCCACTTCTACACATCGCAAGCTCAGCAGACGTGGTCCCTTTGTCGACAAGATGGGAAATAGCGGTGTGAGGCAGGGGGAGAAATTGGCGGTACTCTTGACAAGTCGTGATGCTGTTTTTGTGCGGGTTTTGTAGTTGTATCAGCGTGGTGATGCGGATCAAGGTGTGGGTCTCAGGCTCTCGGTGTGATCTATCGTGATCTGAGGCAACCCTGCCAGTCCGGCCGTGACCCTGGGCCATGGCATGGAGTGGCGCTGAATGATCGTGGCGAATTCGGGTCGGGCTCGCCCAGCTCGCGCTTGCATGGAGCCTGCCACTAGAACCGTTTTCCTTGCACGATTACCTCCATTTTTTGTAGTGTATTCGCATTGTACATACCCTGACGCCCTGGCATGCGTTTGACTCTTCGAAATTATCCCCCGTTTGTATTCCTGGGGAACGATAATCGCGACAGACCATACCGCCTCCAACGCGGCCTTCGACCCACAGCACTTGATAGGGACACTGTGTGAGGGTAGCGATGAATCGGGAGTGCTCAACCACGCACACGCGGTAAAGACTCGAGAAAGTCCCGCCGAGGTACGCGTAGAAACTCAACAGAGAAAAAAATGAAAGTCACGTGCTAGTTCTTCGTCCACCTGCTGTTCGGAGGCGTCGGAGATTGATTTACGCGTCGTACGTTAACGCTTAACAACAAGGTTAAACCTACAGCACAGGAAAGGGTTAGAGGCCTGGCCTGTTGCACGTTGGGAGCAAGGCTGAGCTCAGAGAAGGCGGGCCTGGGTCATATGTTCGTGCTGTGCTGTGGTTTTTGGTGGAGGATGGTAAACACGGCCCATCAGAGGAATGAATTAACAAGGACACGGGACACAGGACCATTCCAAGGCGCGATATTTCAGAGGACAGCGTTGGGTAAATAGGAAAGTGAAATTTAGGAAGGAGATAAGAAAGGAGTGCAAGATACAGGAAGAGATTGAGTCTGGAAGGTCCCGGATGCCTACCCCTGCCGTTGCCCAATTCCTCAGCGCTTCTAGAGAAGTCGATATCACGCCCGAGTTCGTGATCACTTCACAAAGCCAATGCCATTGTCAGTGCTAAACATTCTTTACATTCAACGCCTTCTCCATCCTACACCACAACGCTAGTTTTACGATTGGATCTTCGAGAGTAATAGCACAGCATACAATCTCCTACGCCAGCCAACCATCGACTAACAGTCCGACACCCACAAAACATGGCTTGTTCAACGCATTTTTATCAGTGAGCCCCGTGGCTTTCTCAGAGACTTGGCAATGCCCAAGAATGTCTCCGCAAGCCGGATCTAGGTGAGCGCAACATCAGGGGATCGTCAGTACAGAAAATGCCATGAAGTGTCTTACCGTGTCGAGAGCGATGGAAAAAGAGGAAGGTACCGAGGCCGTTTGGGGTCTCAAAGGATCGCGAGGAGCATTATTCTGGATTCCGAGGGCTAGATTGGCCATCCTGCGGAGGGAAGCAGACGAAGCGTCCGGACCAAATGAGACAGAGTGGAAAGACAGGGGCGTTCTTTAAGAAAGGTCAGCAAACGGCTTTCACCGGAAGAAAGGTGACGCACCCAAGCCGAACTGCCGAACGACAAAGATCCTGGATGGGAGTGTCGGTTACTGAGCATTCGCCGTCAGACAGGAAGATCATGACTGGCGCCCTGAGTTGCAGAAATGTCAAAACAAAGGAATTGCACAAAGGCGGGATACAGGATCGCGAACCTCTCTGTGCTCCAGTTTTGTTCCATCACGGTTTGACCTGCTTGGAGAGCTGCCGTAAAATTCGTACCCCCACCCGCCTGGTGGCGAAGGACGATAGCTAGCAGTTGATCCGGAGTACTCGTGAAATCATTGGTTAGGACCTGCGTAGTTCTTCCTCCATGGAAAAGGATAACACTATATGCGTGGCGCCGTGCTCCAGAGGCTTGTCCGTTCGCCGTGACGGCAACATTGCAGGAGGACCAAAAGCTATACAGCGCCGAATAAACAGCGCCAAGCCTGTTGTTGGCCGATTGCTGTATTTGATAAGTCATTGGAGTATCAGCCAGAGGATGGCGGTCGGTAGAGGACATCGAATAAGATCTAAAAACGTAAGCGTGAGACGCCATACACGTCCATCAACATACTACCCGACCTATCAATGACGAATATGCTGTATTTTCTGCAGTATTAGCGCCTTTAATAGTACAACTCGAAAGGGCCTTACACATGGAAAGCTTGCTGTATCACGACAGGGCTGTTGCACTCGAATTGATGCCCATCGCTAGAAATATAGCCAACGCCATTCACAGGGTCGTTAGGATTCTTGAGGGGATGGAACATGGGCAACGTGCAATAGGACGGCTGTCCCGTGCCTGCTGCATGTTCAGGCCCTAGATATATGAATTTCAGCCGCTATAAGCCAACGATCTGTCGACACCATAACCCACCAGGGCACATGGCATCACTGGATTACGCGTGAGTCACTGTATTTCTGTCTAGGGGAATGGCGCACCATTTTGCAAAATTTGTTTGCTCGTCCCGGGTATATGGGTCTAATCCTAGACGTCAGTGCTTGACTCAGCTAGGGAAAGGTGACCATAACCTTTGAAGCCTAGGGACAATGGCTTAGGCTGAAGTCGAGGCAAGAGGGAAAAGGTCAACGTACCCATCCTACGCCAATAGAGGCTATGTGTGATGGCGTCCTTAGGATCGTTCGGATTTGGGGTTATCTTTTCGTTCATGTGTTGGACCTCTGCACCACCGCAACGACCACCGACTTCGGTTCGGCAATAATCGATATGTACGTGTCTGCCCATTGACGTACAAACGAGATTACACATCATCGGTGCTCCGTGGTCATTAGAGGAGAACTTGCGACCTCCCAACTCGAGAATGGTCCCGTCTGGTCCGTCAACCGCCCAGCGGGTGTCTGTCATGGAGCCATGACTAGTTTCGTGTTCTTGCTGAGGATGGCCTTAAAATATCGAATGATGGCCATCAGCATCTGTCTCACTCTGTGAGGTGGTACTTTACCTAGTGGCAAGGTACAGAAATAGCCACAACTCTCGCAGCTATACAGTGTGAGTATTCTCAAAGACAAAGTTTACGCTAAATAACATACCGAGCTTCGCAAAAGTGGAACGGCTGGCTGTCATTGCTATGGGTGTGTGGCCCCTCATGTGACGGTTGTCCTGGCAGAATAGTCTTAACGCATTGCAACCGTGTTGAAACTAATTCGATGTCAGCACGCGCCGCGATAATTTAACACCCAACAAACCTTGTGTATACTATTAAATAACCAGAAAATAAGTCGAGGGGAGACGGATGGTGGTACAGGAGTGTATTACCTTGGTATACTGAAATGTTTCGTGTCTACCGGAGAAGGTGGTCTGAATGGACTCGGGCTCCGTATCAATTTGACAGGTCCCCTGTCCAGAACATAGAACTGAGCACTCGTGCGTTTCTCTGTTCGTCACGATATTCAGTTACAATAATCCCTTGAAATAGGGAAAGCACTGACCCACACAGGTGATGCGTTCCTGGAGTAAGCCCGTGAAAGTGCGGCCCGTTACAAAGCCGGCTGCAAAGTTCACACGTCGATGGACAGAGTCTTGCACCACAGGAATGAGTGTCATGCACTTGATCACTATAGACATGAGGCTAGTTGGTGAATGAGGTATAGCGTATGATGGAAGATAAACCCACATAGGAATACTGCAACGTTCCAGACATGAATATTTCTTCCAACCCGGCATCGTTATCTCTTTCAGGCCGCAGGGCTAATAGATTCACGTGATCGTGAAGAGAAACCTGAGCGAGCGAAGATTGGACCGTACCTCGCCACACATATGAATTGACGCAGAACACATGTGGTCGTCTTCCTCAGCATGTCCTATGACCTGCAGGTACGTAAGCGACTGCTGGTCAAGAAAGCGATAGTGCCACTAACTTTCACACAATCCCCCAAGCAGCCTCGCTTTCCAGATCGTTTACAAGGTTCTCCGCATAGGTGGGCGTTGACAACGCAACTGCATGAAGGTGAGAGGGTAGCATTGGTGACCTAAGCACATGTTCCACTTACATATGCTTGCCAGGATGCCCGGCGCTGCACCTTCTTCAGCAACAAGGATGGATAGGGAGAAGATGACATACCGTGTGCTGCAAGGTTGAGGTTCATCTTCACAGAACCCACAAACGTGCGTACACTTGTGAGTAGTGTTACAATTATGGTCGTCTTCATGGAGCCGACCCTGAATACAGAGAAGATCGCACGAGGCACATTGCGCTCCACAGAGTTGGACATTCGTCCTTAACTCGAAGACCATATTGTCGAATCTTCTGCGTATATCCTCTATGGCTGCGTGACTCCCCTCGAACCTGGCCAAATTGCAATCCAGCCAAGATCGCACGTGATTGACACGGAGGTCGACCAATCCGTTGAGATGTTTTACAAGTTCTGCCACCCACTCCGAGTCAGGGATGAGTTGTCGTGGCGTGCTAGGGCTCCAGAACTCAAACAACAACGTTATGAGATGCATCTCGATGTCTTCCGGTGGAATCGGTTCTCCCCCGGAGATAGCGAAGTTTGCCATTGTATCATCGCTCTCCAGTATGAGGTCTGTGTCAAAGTCCTGAAAACCTAGTCAGAGACTGGATCTAATGCTTCGAGTTGATAAGCTACGGAACCTTCAGAGGCTCGAGCTGAGGCTCGATTTCCGAGAACCCAGTCGCAAGTGCGATCGGTAGGAGAGACGCAAGTGACTTGGCACGATGCTCGGCCATGGTCCCTGTTGTGAGAATAAACCAAAGAGTCAAAAGGGAAGAGTGGGTGACAGACGAGAAAGCGCTCCCCAATCATTTGCCTGCAAGTGGATGCTGAGAATAATGACACGAGTAACGGAAAAAGGGTGAAAACCTTAATCTTCGCCATGAGTGTTTTGATCGTATGAAGGAATTCCCCTGCCGTTGGATGGGATATATTTTGCAGGTCGAGTCGCCTCTTGAGGATCGGAAATAGCCTGTAGAATTCTTTCGATTCTATCACGGGCCATGGTATGATGTCCAACTTCCCACCATGCAGGCGAGAGATGAAGTTCGCATCTTGCTCTTCTGCGACAATCTTCTCGAACTTGAGAGAAAACCTACGATTCTCATTTCAACTGGGGAACCAAGCCGGGCATTCATAAGGCCTTACTCGCGGGCAATCTCTAATTTGTCCGACTCTACGACGTCCTGCCCGTATCACGTGATATAACAAATGATCGTCGTTGAGTTGAGTACATACCTTGATGATAATAACAAGTGTAGATTGGAAGAGCGATGGGTTGGCAGTAGGGTCCAGGACAGAAGCACTGGACTGGAATGATTGAAAGAGGCCGCTGATGTCTCGACCGAAAGCAAAGTTGTTGCGGAAAAGGACCTACTGGATCTTAGAAAAGGCTCGCTCTCAGAATACAGCAGACTTACGAGATTGGAAATTGCTGTGTTGAACAAAACGAGAAGGGTATCTTCTTGCGAGGACCTTTCGATACTGTCCACGCCTATATTTTTATCACATCATTAGCTAGGACAGGCTCAGATGAGGTCAGCCCGACCTTCAAAGTCCAGTGCTACGATTAGCACATCGTCGGTGGGCGTCACTGACATCCATACACCCTCTGTACACGTTAACTTAGTCCTTCATCACTTAAAATCGGCATGGACAATACCTGTCGTTCGCATGGCACTCCCCGCAAATGACGTATCCACGAGATGGTTCAATGAAAAGCTCTTTCCCACCGACTGCTGGCCCATGGACGAAACAACTTTGACAGGCTATGCATTATATCGTCAGTGATGACAGGCTCCAACGTCAACGGACACTGTGGGTGGTACCTTCGAGGCCATATACGACTGGAAAATGGATTCATACCATCCAAATGAGAGCCTATCCACAATCTGGCTAACATCTGCGCCGAGAAGAGACCGTTCTAAGTCAGAAGAGATAACTCCGTTTGCCAAGGGAACGAAGCGATTTTCGCGGCAGACAGCGATATGGATGGGAATGAGGCACAGAAGGTCGACAAGCCACTCCCCAACACGATATCGTGATACATTCCAGCTTGGGTCAAAAGCCGTTTTGTCACAGAACGATTCTAAATCTGTTGCGGAGACTTGAATATGACGTAGTTCATCACCGGTAGGCTTCTTCGTCTCTTTTACGAATCCCTGAATAAGATCCGAGAAATAAGAAGCAAACGGCAGTGTGGGGTTCTCAGTAATGAACGTTAGGCTCTTCGGGCGACGTTCACTCAAGGATGTGATAGTGCGGCGCTTCACCGCAGGGAGAACCGGGAAACGCGTCCAAACTTCCTTGTGACAGTCCAGTAAGTTGTTGTGATGTGCGTAACCTGCTTCGTTCTTTGACACGTCGTTTGCGCCCTTTGCTCGGAATATGACTTCAGTGACCTTTCTCGTGATGTCAATGGCCATGGAGTATACGCATTGTGCATCGGTGTCGAGGGTGAGAAGAAAGACGCGCCCTCTAGCGACCATCGACGTGACGACAGCGCCCTCGAGTGGGAACGACGGTATTTGCAAAGGTATCCCATTAGTGGAACCAAATGTTTCCCACTGGTACGCAGTGAGAGAGGGCTGCGGGCCCTGAGCGTGAAGAACAAGGAGGCAAGACCCATCTGGGGTTGAATATACAGCACTGGGTAGCGATGGGAGTTGCAACGATGCAGGTCTAGTATCAGGTGTCCAGTCAGTATAGCTGGTAGGCGATCCAATCTCTTGGACAGCGAGAACACTCCAACTCACCTGATTTGTTGTGTAATGAAGGAAAAGATCCGGACCTGCGCGCGGGAGTCTACTAATATCACCTCGTCGCTTCCACACACGGAAGACAGTTGCAAGATCGAGGCGTCCGCTTGGCGGTACCACGGAGCTAGGTTGATGGCACCACCCTGACCTTGAAGCGTCCTGAAGGTCTCATCGAACACAAACGCGTAAAGTTGCATCTAAGCGAATGACACAACAAGCTAAGATCCCCACATTGTACAAGGATATGTGTAGCACATACTTTCGCTGCAGCGCATACGGCCAATGTTCGCTTCGCTTCATCATACGCGAACAACACATCTTCGCCCATCTTATCATGATTGAGAGTTTTAATCGGCTTGTCCCGCTGTATGGCTGCATCCATCCCTGCCAGACGCTCTAGATAGATGCCATACTTGGCTTGATCGGAAAGAACAAGGAGGAGTCTTTCGTTGTCAAGGAGCCTGTGGAAGCTGATCAAAGATCTCACGAGTAAGTTGACGGACGAGCAAATCTGCGAAATTAGAGACGTACACGATACGGTGCCCAAGTGGCAGACGGAAGACGCCTGAGCGTCTAGCGCTCACGACAGGATTGGGTACGTGCTTGTGATTTAACTGCATGCAGTGCTTGTCGTCGCTCGTCAGGTCCATTAGGTGAACTCGGAATTCGAGTTTGGGTCCCTCCGATACTTCGGTGCGACCAATGACTTTGAACCCTGATTGTCCCGGGGACGTTAATTGAACAGATCACTAAGAAAGCACCCAAAAATACGCACCCGATGTCCAGGGGTTTCTCTTCTCAGGTTGGACGTCGTCGAGGTGTAACACGCTGCGCACAATTAGTCACCAATCTTGGCAGAAATGATAAACTCACGATGGTCGTCGTCCAACCGAGTTCTTGTTGACGTCCCGGATGAAATCCACCAGCACACCACCCAGCGCATTTCTTTGTCTTGTTTCTATTTCATGCTGTATATTCTTTTTGCATTCGTCCTGCTGCATCCGTAACACGGCATGAGTCAGCTTCTTCACTGTTACGTTGACCGATGACGACAGCTGAGTATTGGCAATAGCTACGGCCTCCTGAATTGGGTCCTTTAGGTCCTCATCCTCTATACCCCCCAGTCCGAGGAGAAAATCTGAGTCGGAGATGTTGTTCGCTAGCTTCTTCATCTCCTTATGCAGGGACTCCTCGTCCGTGTCCTTTGGCCAGGCCAAAATGGACGTGAATGCAGAGAACCAAGACGTTGCTTCGTGTTCTTTATTCATCTCTGACTTGTTAATCACTTGTTGGGCATGTCGCAGATCGTCTCCGGAAAGGAGGGCATCAATGAGCTCTGTGCGTTGCTTGGGGGCAATATCTCGATGTTCCCTCAGAAGGTAACAAATGAAGATCAGACGCGTCTTCAAGAACTTGAAATCGCGCCCGTTCACAACATCGAACTTGGCATTCTCGACTTGGCGCTTATAGATGGTATCAAAATCACGGTACAGCAGACGAAGATTATCGACCCGTGAGGGTTCTAGAAGTAGGGTGAGCAGAGGGAAGACCAAATATCGAACATCCTACGTGTGGTTTCACGGTTCGCATTAGATTCACTGTCTGCCTGCTCATGAGACGAAAGCTGATTACGTTCGATCGAGCTGTTCAGAATGTCCACCTTAGCATGCTGTACTCGGAGAGCTACTGATGGACCTACGGAAAGAGTTTCATTACGTCATCAACAACGGCATCCCAAAGAGCACGCTGTAAAGAAACCTCTTGGTCGTTCAGCTCTTGAGAGAGCGTATATTGTCTCTTTGTCATTTCTTCACGGAAATACCCGCGAGTATTCGTCACCGCAATGCGCCACTCGTTACACTGCTCCGGAAACATATCCGAGATTGCCATGTCAACGAGGATGCGAACAGCATTCCCCTCGAGGGACTCAGATAAGACTAGGGCATGGTCTCCTCTAAGGTGCTATGAGTGTTGTGTCTCGGAGGAATATTGAGTACCTACAGTACTTGCTTGAGGTGTAGCCGGCTGTAATGGGGTTGATCGAGAGAATTAATTCGAGTTGTTCGAGGAACATAAGAGGCTGTCCAGAATCCTTGAGCAGCTTCGCCATGAAGAAGACTAGGGGCGAAGATAGACGGATCCACGGGACAGTCTGCAGGAGCCACGTAGCTCGAAATGAGGCATGAATTCATCTTGGGTAAGTCAGCGGTAGAATTGTGTCTGATGAAGCGGATGTGATTACCTGAAACCCGGGACGTGACGATGCGCTCTCTTCCTGTTCATTCCGCTTCGCGACCTCATACGTGAATAGTCGGTCGTCATCGCCAGCATCCACATCCATAGGTTCGTCCTCGTCGTCCTCGTCTCCCCAGACTATAGACGCGGTGTGCTCCGCTGATAACAGCGCAACTACTTGATCGCATAGTTTCGTAAGATACCTGTACACGAGCATGAGATAGACCAAGAGAATGGGACGATCTGCAGTTCCTTACCGCATAAACGCGACTCTGTTCCGACAAACTGAGGAAGTTGCCGAGTCGTCCCAAGTTGTGTCCTCAGGCCAATATATGACATAATGGTGTTCCTGAATAGGATCCACCTCTCCGGCAGCGATGACGTATAGACCAGACGATAGGGCTGGCCTGGAACTACCAACATCAGTTGGCAGAAGTAGCAAATGACCACTGTTGACATGGTTATCCAAGGCGGTTTAGAAAAGGGGAAAAAAACTGATGCACATATCCTCGTCAACTGCGTTAAGCGATCGCAACAAGCGTACGAGCTCAATCTTGGATCCATATACGCCAACAGGTCTGATTGCGAAGTCGTCCAGAGCTTTGAAGTCAACTTTAGTAACTGATGCGTATGCCCCAGGACATATCGTGTTGATAAAGCGTTTGAGGGAATCCTGAGCGATGATGATCTTATCAACTACATGAAAGAAGATTAGCCCACAGGCAGCACGTCTGGATGGTGTTTATTACCGCAGCCATTACTGCCAGATTCACTGATGATGTCCAAAAGGCGATATATACCCGTTATTTCTTCGGCCAGGTCCGTAGAGGGAAGCAGAGGGGTTCTGTTGTTGGGAGGAACGTTTCCGCGTGCGTTTGATGTTTTTTCATCTATGCCAATGAGAACAAGGAAAGGAGGGTAACGAGTGACAGCAATGGTACTCACCAGGATTTCCCGGTGACGGAGTGCCCGTATTCAGGGATAAATGATGCCCTGGGGACTGAGGGAACATGTTAGGTGGAACGTAGGATGGACTGCTGTCCATTTCGATTACGAGATCAGTGGTGAGAAATGCGTGTTCGACCCTATCTCTCTTTTCTATTAATTGTACATGATCCTAGACGCCGGATGTCCCGTTTCCTCTTCAGAAAACAAAAGAGGTGCATATTCGGGGGGTTATCAAATGGGGTCACATGCCATGAATAGTTTGATAAGAGTGGCGGCATGTTGAACTCGAGGTGTGATCCGCAGAGGCGTACGATTGTAATGAAACCCTTTTATAGAAATCCTAATAGAGGGCGCCAGGCGGTGTAAGAAATCCTATTAGAGGGGTTGCAGCGAGGCGTACTTTACGCCCTGCGCCCACTAGCAGGGGCGTTGTCCCAAGTCCGAAACTTTGGTGGTCATCTTGATATCTTCTACAGTAGCCAACCACCACCACTGTCAATGGCATCGACGTCCCCCTTCAAGACGACACATCCCTACCGCAGTCGTCCTCAAAAACGATTACTCGAACCGGATACAAAAGCTATCGTCCACAGCGTTTTGGCGGACGGCGCCGAGCATGTTGTTTCCCATGGCGGCACGGGCCAGTACAGCGGAGACGGAATGGGCGCTTCGGCTTGCGGACTTGCGGCGTTGAATTTCGCGAGGGTGGCCTTCTCCATCGAACAAGGCGGTTTGCAGGATGCGGCTCTTCTGCAGGCAGTTTTAGCTCGCGAGTGCTCCGAGGTGCGACCATCGTAAAAACCCCTACCCGAGCACGGCCTTATTTCCCCAGGAAACTACCGCTATATGCGCATCATGGTCCGGTAACCTCCACCTTGACGTCGAGGATATCTGTCGCGTCCCATTGTTTGACAAGACCTTGAAGCTAAAGACGACCACATACGGCGAGCCTGGGGTCTCAGGGTTCAAATCCTTACTCACGTGAGTACACGGCACGATCGCACCTTGAACGCAGTAGCTAACAAATATCCCCGTATCAAGGGAACTATGCAACATCGACTCATCCGCAGTCGCCATTATCACTCGCCCCCCTGAAATCATCGCCTGCTTGAAATTACGACTCAGGAGCCGAACCGTCTTCATCATTTTCGACTCTCACCCGCGTCCATCTTATCCCAATGGTGCAGGGATGATGATCAGTCCCTCGATCGAAGGCACTGCCCGCCGACTTACCGAACTCCTTCCTACCATCGACCTTCGGGACAGTTTCCTTCAATGGCAGGCTCAGCTCCTAGGGAATTACAGTGGCCACGTGTTCGTGCCACACGGCATCGAGATGTCCACGCCGACATTATGGCAAGCGGTTCTCGAGTCCAGCCTGGCCCAATTATCCATGCAAGCAGAGCTTGCCGATTTACGCTCACAGAACGATCTGTTTCAAAGCGAACAGCAACGTTTGGAGAATGAAATCAAGGAGGCGGAAGTGCAGAGTCGACAGCAAGAGAGGCGCATTCGACAACTCGAATCGTCCGCAACCAACTCCAGATACTACCGTCCTTCCACGCCGCCAAGACAATCCTCTTCTTCATCGTCGTCGACGCGCTTTTCATCTCATTCGTCTTCCTCTAAGGCGTCTACCTCACCCTCTACATCCACTGGCACTTCTACCTTCGCATCCTCTTCCGCTGGCTCAGGATTCGATCGCACGCTTGGTCGCCATGGCAGCCCACCTACCCCACCCGTTGATCGCGAAGATGGCCTTATGTATGCTTTGCGTCTGCAGTGCGAGTATGATGACGAGGATCGCGCTCTCTCAGTACAACGCACCCAACTCGCTAAGTCCGCCCAGCGCGTCTTCGAATGCAGTATATGTATGGAGGAGATGCCCATGGATTCAATCGCCCGCATTGATTCCTGTGGACATACTTTCTGCCGCGAATGTCTCCGCGGACACATCAGCGCACGCATAGATGAGCATAGATTTCCTGTACTCTGTCCCACTTGTACTGCGAACAATGGCAATGAAAAGGGGAAGGCAGGCGGTACGTGCCGCTCGGTCTGGGTGACACCCTCCTCACGTGACTTTCTTCAGAGGTTTCACAATCACTAGCCCTAAACCTCGGGCTGACTGACGAGCAATTCAGTATATGGTCCGAGATGGAAATGGTCGTATTTTCCGTGCTCCTACACTGTACAAAGTGCGTCCTCCGTGTTCACCATCGTCCTCCCTGTGCCGATAACCAGAATCTTTCGTCGGAACAGGTGCCAGCGGTCAATGTTCGTGGCAAGAGACGAACACGAAGAGGCTTCTGTCATCGCTTGTCCGCTTCGGGACTGCAATCACGCATGGTGCAAGCAGTGTCAGCAGTCGATTGTCTTTGACGGGCCGAAGCACTCGTGCGATGGCACGTCGGAACTAGACCAGCTGATGAAGCAGCAAGGATGGAAGTACTGTCCGAGTGAGTCCGCATTAGCATATCGCCATCTTCGTTCTCACATTTCTGCAGCATGCAAGACGCCGATCCAGAAAGAATCTGGGTGTAATCACATGACGGTACGTTAACATGATCGAGATGTGTCAGCACTATCGCTGACGCCTTGTCCATCTACAGTGCATGACTCCTGCCTGCAATACGTAGGTGTTATATCCTTCGCCACTGTGGTCGTCGTCTCTAACGGGGAATATTTATCTAGTCACTTCTGCTACCGCTGTGGTGGTCTTATCGTGAGGTCCGCCCTACGCCAAGAAATCAAACAGGCGATATCGAGCCATTATGCGAGTAACTGCGAACTTTTCCACTACCCAGAAGCTTCTTAGTCGCCGAACTGCCGAAGCAAGCGGTGCTGTCAAGCGTTTTGTACCAATTACACCATTTGCGAAGATCCGCAGCCTAGCGACGGGGGATTAGAACTCATGTCCAGCTCTGTTTCTATATCATGTGCTAACACAACGCTTTTTGAATCCATGAGATGATGTACAAGTATTTCGGGAGTTCCGGTCTCACTGAGCTTGAGGGCACTCGGAACGTGCCATGCCAAGCAGGGTGTTTTGTGCCACTCTTCTGAACTCCTGGTTAATTCAACGTATAATCTACCCCCAGTCGGTTTTGAAGGGCAGATAATAGCGCGTAATAGCGGCTGAGCCTGGCATCTCCGAACTGTCTCCGTGCGATATCGAATCGAATCCCACTAGAACCTAAAATGCCAGCGTGACCAATCACAGACCGTCACTTCCGACACTTTCGTTTTGTCTTGATAGGTAACCCCCTGTTATGGTCATTGTATATCCAAATCAGGTATTTGTATTGAGAGGCAGACGGTCCAGCATGGTGGCGCGGGTAAACCCGTCCCCCCATTTATTTGTGTTTGTTTGCCTTGGACATTTCCCTTTCCTGTAATTACCAGCATATTGGCGAAGACGAAGGCAGAAGTTCAGACGTTCATCATGGTCATCCAAAATGCTTTTCACTTTAATCATGCTCAGTGAGCTGCATCGTCCGTCCACCTCGAATCAATATTAGTGCCCTTTTACCTTTTCTGCCGCTAACTACCCAGGGCCCTAGCTACAGCACCGTCATTCTACAAGGACACTCAGGTGGCAAGGACCCTTGAGCTGTACCCGTGAAAAACTGTGCCTACGCTCAAGAATGTAAATTTCTGCTCCAAGGGGGCCCGTAATGTACCATACTCGTGCTCGCCTCATGTCTGGGCTGCGGCCGCGGCTCCTCGTGCCTTCAGCCTGGCGTGTTTAGGAGCCCGAGTATTGTAGGGCCCTGATCCTGCCCGCCCTCCTCACCCTCTTAGTATTCAGGTGCGATTCCACATCTAGTCTTGTCCTCTTTTTTTCCCATTCCCCTCCCCTCGCTTTCTATACGTCTCATTTGCCCTCTATCCCCACCTCTTATCTCCCATGCAAAAATTATTCACAAATGTCAAGCTCACACTCGCCAAAGTCACCACAGCATCGCGGGGGGGCCCTCCCGACCTGGCTTTCGTCAACTATTCAGAGGTACGGCAACACGTCATCCATTTCCCCCCATCAGCCCGCCTGTGAATTCACCGCGAACCGTATCTTGGTCCCTGGGGACTTCCCTGGGAATACCCCTTGTCTACTCGTCACACAACAAGGACACCAGAGAACGTAACAAGGATAGTCGCGGTGGTAATCCGGTGGCAAGCATCCTCAACGCTTTCAACTTCCGGTTCCTGTCCCAGCGCCCCAACCTCGAAGTCACGCCTTTCCTCCTTCGCGATGACGACACCGCCCGAGTCGTATATGCACCATGCGCAGGTTCCATTCGGTCAGAAACGAAGGAAGATAGGCAACATGACCTCATGAGAATGATCGGTATTTTTTCCCTGCATTCTTTCTCTGTCACTCCTCGATTTTAACTTTTCTGTCCTAGGGGACTTAACCTCGACTTCGTCAGAGGACTGGGTGATGGTTCTCGATGCCTGCAAACGAGCATCAGCTACCGAAGCAAATGCCAGGGAAGCGACAGAGGCCCTTCGCAGACAGCTCGAGTATGCTCCTGCCGATTTTTCCCGTCATTCTACCTCAATTTACTTTTAACTCCAGGTGTGGCAATGCCCTGCAACAACTTTCAGCTGCAGGGGTGCGCTTCCTACCCATTGCCCTTCGTATACGTCTAATTTTTGCCATGCAGCTTTGGGCTGTTATGTTAGTGAACACATCTGAGCTTTTTGTACATCAATGCACAAAAAGCAAAGTGCTGGACACCCTAGAGGATGTATTTACTTCCCAGTGCACCCCACACTTTGTTCGCGAGAACCTGCGTATCGTCATCGATGCTGCAGCACGTGCGAGCTCTGGAATGTCATATGAAAATCAATCTAGAATTCACATGCTTTGGAGAAACACAAGGCCTGTTGTGAAGCTAGATGAGGTTGGCCTTTCCCCCGTGTATGTGGTGGCGAGTCATTTCAATATTCAAAGAAAGTTTTTCCTAGCGTATGCCTTTCGGTGTAGACGTTTCTATGGCCAATCCTCCTCCACCACGGCGAAGCACTGCACTCAATCCCCCTCCTAGTCATCCACAGGTACACCTTCCCCTTCAAGCCGCAGTGCCACCAGATGTGGGGGGTACGCGCCTACTGCGTGGGTCTGATGAGGACGAGGATGATCGCGCTCTCTCAGAACAAAGCATTGGGCGTGCCAACCACGCCCAGCCAAAGTTTGAGTGCTGTATATGTATGGAGGAGATTCCCACGGATTCAATCACACCCCCCGATTCTTGTGGACACGTCGCCGGGCTTTTTGACGAGTATGAGATTATTGGCCTCTGCCCGGCTTGTAATGCAGCCAAAGGCAAGGGAAAAGCCAGTGGTACGCAAGGTGGTACGTGTCGCCCGCAGATATGGACGCTGCAGCGGCTTATCATGTGAATTCTCCTTAGAGACTTCACAGTTCCCGGCGCGAAACCTCGGACACATCAACAAGCAATTCCGCATCAGGAAAGATGCCGTGATGAAGTCCCTTCCCACACAGCGAAGCACCCCAACTCGTCTACTCCCCCGTCCTCTACCCGTGCACCCAACATCGCATCTAGCGCCGGAGGACGTAGAAAATGTTTTGCATGGTATGCGCTTACTGCGCGAGCTAGATGATGAAGCCCGCGCTCTCTCAGCTCTACGCAGCGAGCTTTCCACCCCTGCTAAACAATTGTTCGAGTGCAGTATATGCATGGACAAGATGCCCGCGGATTCATTCGCCCGTGTTGATACCTGTGGACATACTTTTTGTCGCGAATGCCTCCGCGGACACGTCACAGCGCGCCTGGAAGAACATAGATTTCCTATACTCTGTCCCACTTGCACTGCGAACAGAGGCAAGGGAAAGAATAAAGCTGGCGGTACGTCTCGCTTGCGGATGGTCGTTACAGCGGCTTCTCACTCGGGCGCGTGATTCAGAGATTTCGCAATCGCTAGTCTTAAACCTCGGACTCACCGACGAGCAATTCAGAATCTGGACGGAAATGGAAATGGCCTCACACTCTATTCTCCTGCACTGCAGAAAGTACGTCTGCGGTTCTCATCCCACCACTTCCTGCGTCAACGGTGGGACAGGTGTCAGCGGTCGATGTTCGTGGCCAGAGATGATCATGAAGAGACAAGCATCATCGTTTGTCCGCTTCCGGACTGTAAACACGCATGGTGCAAACAGTGTCAACAGTCAATCGACTTTAGTGGGCCGAAGCACACATGCGATGGTACGGCAGAACTAGACCATCTGATGAAGCAGCAAGGATGGAAGTACTGCCCGAGTGAGTCTACCTCACGATATTGCTATCTTTGGTCTCAATTTGTTTGTTTTTTTCAGCATGCAAGACGCCGATCCAAAAAGAATCTGGATGTAACCACATGACGGTACGTTAGCTGGTATGGCAGAGAAAGGTGAGGGCTGCTGCTGATTCTTCTTCATCTACAGTGCCGGGCTCCTTCATGCAATACGTTCGTCCCGGGTACTTTACGATTGTTGTCATGATATCTGATGAGGAATCTTTATTCAGTCACTTCTGCTACAGCTGTGGCAGTCTCATCGTGAGGTCCAGCCTAGGGTATGTGATAAACCAGGCGATATCAAGCCACTTTGCGGGAAACTGCACTCTTTTCCAATTGCTCTAGTGACACCCCAGGTCTCAATCAATGAGGTCAACGGTATTACTCAAACTTCTGCCACCATTTGTAACAGACCTGTAGAGTCCAGCGATGGAAAATTTGCATTTCATATCCGAAGAAGCTCTGGATCCTTTATTATGTATGCCCTATTGACAAACACTTTAATTTCCATGAGATTATACTATTGTAGTATTTTTTTTCCCCTGTGTTCCTGATAGAACTCAGGTTTTGGACAATTGCCTCACTGATATCAGAACTCTTAGTAACGCATCATTTTATGGATATTCTGTTCCACACTTTTCCACTCAGTCTAATATATTTCCGCCCTCATTCAATTTGAAGGGCGCACCCTGGCTCTTTGGAGACCAACTCTCCGTAGTCTCGCTTCCTCAGATCAGTACGGGATTTCGCCTCTCGAGTTCTCTGTCATATCAGTACCGCATCAGCCATATGCTTTCCCGCTTGTATCTGGGTCCGGTATGTTATTTTTATTTGGATTTGATTACTGTAGTTCATTGAACCCGCCGACGGCGCCGAAGTCCCCTTCCGCGGGTTTCCGAAGCAATGCCAACTCTCGAACTCGGATATTCTCCCCTCGGTACAGTGATGCACTATCAAGGTGCACCGCTTACGATCTGCTCGCCCCTCGTCCTTGTGGTTAGGAAAATGTGCCGTGAATTTTCATCCTTTGGCAAATGGTTGTTTTCACGGCCCGGCTCAAAGCCCGAAAGCCCGGGCAGCCGAGCCCTAAAAGCCTGAGCCGGGCCGAGCCCTGGTGGCAGCTTCGACGGCGACGACGGGCCCAAGGCCCGGCTCGAGGATTCTGCAAGCCCGAGCCGAGCCCACAAGCCCGGGCTTACACCACCTAATTTATCTTACCATGACCAGTGGCTCGACGTGTTCAGTTCAGAAAGGCCGAACAAGGAGATGAACATCAGCGCACAGTACAACATCGTTTCGGACGCCTGATGGGTGCTCGTCGTGATCACAACAGTATACGGTCTATTGTCAACGATTCTCTCGTTCGTCCATTACTCCTCCCCCTGATCTATGTGACCATATCTTCCACGGTTTTGGCAACTCCGTCTCCTCAACAGTCCCATATTCTCAACCTCCTTCATTAGGCCTAGCATATACAACGGGCCCCTCCCACGTCTCAAACCCCAACCAGACCTCTCAGGCACGACCCACAAACGCCGCGTCGTGCGCGCCCGGCGTATTGAGCTCCTGCGCACCCTCCTCTCACATCCCGAGGACTTCCAAGCCGAAGCAAACTTCGAAAACAGTCTTGCAGCAGCAGTGACGAAGGACGATGACAGGCGACTCCTCGAACGTTGCTTCGGCGGACTACGCTTGAACACTTGCTACGCGCACCTCGCCTCGCGCCCCGCGCAGATCCAAGCAGCCTTCGGGCGTGATGCCTTGCGTGCCGTGAGGCCTCCGCCGCCGGAGCTCCTGCGCCAGCTGAAGGCCGCACGATGCGAGAAGGTCGAGAACAAGACACACGAGCGCGCGTCAGGTGAGGACTGTTCACACATGGCGTTACCACTGGCGCAGTTTATCAAAGCTACGAATCGATTTAAAAAAAAACCCCAGAAACATTCGACTAGTAAATTAGTGTTCGCATCCCATTCTTACACCCCCTTTCCCCCTCGTAACGTCAAAGCGTGCACCGGACCTGCGCAAGCGCTATCAAACCCTCGAACGATTTGGCGACACACGGGCGATTTTGGCCTGCGCGGTCGGTAGCAGCGCCTCGCACGCCGTGGGCAAGTAGCACGTGACGGTGCTCGTGCTCACAGTGCGCATGTGGAGCGGGCAGGAGGCCGCTGCGTGGCGTATGGCCAGGATGGCGAGGGCTTCCAGGGTGTTGATGGTGAGAACTTTTTCGTTCAGACTATTGTGTAGGGACGCATTTAATCATTTCTTACTCTGAAGCCCGAGCTTAAGGCTGAGCCCAGCAAAACCCGAGCCGTTGACCAAGGCTCCAGGTTTTTGTTTTGTGAGCCCGAGCCCTACCAAGCCGAGCCGGGCCCTGCAAATCACCACCACTACTTGAAATGGTCAGCACTGGTAACTCCTGAACAATACAAACATCGTTCAGGAGGGTGATAGGAGGAGCGGCCAGACTGTTTAGGGCTTCCCCGGCTCTTAATCCCCAGGTGCCCCTCTTCTCTCTTCTCTCCTTTCCGCATATAATTCGCACCTTATCCCTACCGCATCTCTCCCATGAGAAAATCGTTCACATTTGCCAAATACAATCTCGCCAAAGCTACCGCGGCGTTGTGGAAGATCTTTCTTGATTTGGCTTCCGCAAACTCTTCAGAGGTATGTAGAAAAAAGCCCCTTTTTTGCTGCCAACCCGCCTGTGAACTCACCACGAACCGTACCGCCATTTCTGGGAACGCCCCTCCCCCGATGTCTATCCCGCAAGGACACTAACACTCACAGCCACGATGTCCATGACGGGCAACATAGCCTCATGGGGATGATCGGTATTTTTTGCCTGCTTTCACTTACTACAACTCTTAGTTCTAACTTCTCTACTCCAGCGTCGTTGACTGCGACTCCGTCTGAAGACTGGACTGTGTTTGTCCGTGTCTGCGGACGAGCGTCAGCCACAGAAGCGAGTGCCAAGGAGGCGAGTGAGGCCCTTGGTAAAGCGTTCAAGTGCGTTCCCGCCAACTACTCCCGCCCTCCTTCCTCAATTTGATCCCAATTTCAGACAAGGCGATGCCCCACAACAACTCGCAGCAACAAGGGTGTGCTTTCCGGCCATCGCGAATTGTATACGTCTGATTTTGATCATATAGCTTTGGGCTTTCATGTTACTGAACTCATCTGAGCTCTTTGTGTCTCAATGCGCAAAAAGGGAGTTCTTGGACACTCTGGAAAACGTTCTGACTTCGCAGCACACCTCACCTGTCGTTTGCGGGCGCTTGCTTGACGTGCTCGCAGGTGCGGCGTACGCAAGCGCTAGAACGTCGTATAAAAATGTCTCTGGCTTTAACATGCTTTGGAAAAAGGTCAAACCCGTTGGGAAGCCAGATGAGGTTGATATTGACCCGCTATATACGAGTTCCTTCTAATCAAGACACTTTTTCTACAGGGTATACCCTTAAATCCTGACGATGTCATGGTAAACCACCCTTCGCCACGGCAAAGTACCGAAATCAGCCCCACTCCTAGTTATCTGCCCACGTACCCACAACCAGGCCAAGCCGCGGTGCCGCGGGATAACAACGGTACCTCATTTGCTATGCGCCTGTGGCGTGCGTTTGGTTGGAAAGAGCGGCCATTCAAATGCAGTATATGTATGAACAAGATGCCTGTGGACTCAATCTTCCGCAATGACTCATGTGGACATATCTATTGCTATGGATGCCTACGAGGGCAGGTCACGCCTCACCTTGACAAGTATGGTTTTCCTATCCTTTGTCCAGCTTGTACTGCGACCCAAGGAAAGGGAAAGGTGTTTGAGTGCTGTATATGCATGGACGAGGTGCCCGTGGATTCGATCGCCCGCATTGATTCTTGTGGACACACCTTTTGCCGCCAATGTCTCCTCGGACACGTTACAGCGCGCCTCGAAGAGCGTAAATTTCCTGTCCTCTGTCCTACTTGTATTGTGGACGGAGACAAGGGAAAGGGGAAAGTTGGCGGTACGTGTCTCTTGCGCGTCGATAATCGCGTAGGCTTCGAACTTGACTTCTCCTAGAGGTTTCGCCGATCCTAGCCTTAGACCTCGGAATTAGTGATGAGCAATTCAACATCTGGTCAGAGATGGAAATGGCCCCATTTGCCGTTCTCGTACACTGCCGAAAGTGTGTCCGCTGTGTTCTCTCCCTACTTGTACCAATGATCGGGACAGGTGCCAGCGGTCCATGTTCGTGGCCAGAGACGAACACGAAGAAGTAAACGAGATCACTTGTCCGCTGCCAAACTGCAACCACAGATGGTGCAAAAAGTGTCAGAAGTCACTTGGCTTTCTCGGACTGACACACTCGTGCGATGGCACAGCGGAACTAGACCATCTGATGAAGGAGCAAGGATGGAAGTATTGTCCGAGTGAGTCTGCATCTTCACATGGCCATTTTCGCTGTTAAATCCTTTTTCTTTTTCTCTTTCGTTAGCGTGCAAGACGCCGATCCAGAAAATATCGGGATGTAACCACATGTTTGTACGCCAAAATGTTCGAAATATCTCTACCACTGCCGTTGTTGACCCCTTGACCAGTGTATCGCTCCCGGATGCAACACGTGAGCCCTAGAGACCTAGATAGTTGATACCACCCGTCTGACGAAGGACGTTTTCCATCAGCCGCTTCTGCTACTTCTGTAGTGGTCTCATCGTAAATTCCACCTCGGGCTGGGTGGCGACATCAATTTACTATGCGAAGAAATGTAGGTGTTGAATTTCCGTGGCCAGGGAAAATGACTGCGGGTGGAACCGAGTGTACACTGGTGTATCGACGCCGGTACGGTGTACTCATACTACTTCAAGTCCGGGGGGGAATTGGACGTATTCTAAATGTTCCTGACTGTCGCTATACCTCCACGTGCGCAAAAGCCGCCGAACGAGCTCAACCCCCGAGTCTCAACAATAGGTAGTGAGCTTTTTGAGAGAACGCCAGGTCTCAGTACTTGAAGCCATCGGGACTATTGAGACATATTGTACAGACTCCGTACTGGCCACTGGCACCAACCAGTTGGAGATCCGGTCTTGCACACCTTATAAATAAGACTTACCACCTTGTCTGCAACTTTGTTAGCCTTATTTCAGGGGTAAGCAAAAAATAAGCCATTATGAGTTGCCAGCAGAATGGGATAAGTTTTGTTGGCCCGAAGTCAACGGGACTGCCCAAAAATTTCGTATCCTTAGTCTTTTGATGAAGGATAGTAGTAACTCATGCGTAAAAATGGCTCTTTATCATCAATCGTACATATTGGTCGTGTGCACCAATATCCGTGAGATTATGTGCCGATCCCTTTTGCATTTTGACCGTCCGATTTGGCCTTGTACTTGTGCGCTCTCAACATGCGGACCTCGCGCGTTTAGACCGAATAAACCGTGCGTTCGTCTTACCTGGTGCCAAAAAATCGAAAGTAGCAAACCTGGTATTTCGAGACTGTGACAGGACGCGGCAAGGTCGGATCCATTAACCGCAGAGTAAAATGGACCAGACTACCAACTTAGATTGTAAATCGTGGACCTAAGTTTTCACGAATTGTAGCCCCAAGCCTCAAGGCTGGCTGTCTCGATCAACACAACTCGGTTTTCCTTGCTCTCCTGAATTTCCTCTTTCCCACACCGTTTTCGTATAACAGAGCAGCCTCGTTTAGGAACGCCAAAGGAGGTGCAGCAGGTGAGTTATCTAGCTTTCCTTGGGTCGCGGGCTAAATCTACACTAGTACCGGGCCAACGCAAAGACAAACCCCGCCCTATGAAAGAATTGTATGCAAAGTAGCTTGGTGGCTGGTATGCTGTAGTAAAGTGCGGCGTGGTGTCACCTGGAGGAAAACCTAGACAGGGTAAGAAGGTGACGGACCCGTGACCCGTCCTGCACAAGGTCCTGCAGACAATAGTAGATAATGTGTGAAGCTCAAACACTCCGAGCCCGAGTCGGTTTCTTGGGTCTTGAGATGTTGAGAGCTTGAGATCCTCAGAAGGCTGAGTGGACAGATCACAAGTCAATTTGTCACATGGCATCCAACGCCCGCCTCAGGCTCCATTATAACTTACCAGTGCCCGTGTTTGCTTGTATGTGTGTGGTCACCCGCACGGCATCTAACCGGTGCACGTGCACCGCTAACACGGAATCGGAAACGTGGTGCCGACTCGGCAATTAATAAGTTATTAAATATTCGTTCGATTCGCGTTGTAAGCTTCGACAACTCGCTCGTCCTTGTAGGTGCCAGTGGGAGGGAGGATTCCACGAGTCAGCACCTTTCTCAGTTGCCATACTTGTACTGCTCAGTACAGTACAACTTTTAGAGAATGGCTGTTAGCGCTCTTATAAGTACTGCCACCTTCTTAACGCCCAGGCGTAGTCCCAAATAAGGTCTTGTCCTCTTCCCCGTCCTCTTCCCCCCACTTTTGATCCACATATCCTTCGTCCCTCATCTCCAACCCTTTCTTTCCCCATGTTCAAGTTATCCACACTTGCCGCCATAGCTACTGTATCATTGCTGAGGGCCTCTCTAGAGTCTCTACGTTTGGATCCCGCCAACTCTCCGGAGGTATGGCAATATATCACCTCTTTTCTGCTACCAATCCGCCTGTGAATTAACCCCAAACCTTGTCTTCGTTACCGGCAATGTCCCCGACCGCTTATCCGACGATAAGGGCACCCGAGAGCGTGATGCGGACATCCGTGATATGCGCGACAGGAAAGTCGGACAACATGACCTCGTGACGACGATCGGTATTTTCCTTGACCTTGCTCTTTGTCTCCCTTCGTTCTGAATCCTCTGTCCAAGAGTACTTCACTGCGTCTCCATCAGAAGACAGGGAGATACTTCTCGCTATCTGCGAACGAGCATCAGCTACCGAAGCGAGCGCTGAAGAAGCGACGGAGGCCCTTCAAAGAGTGTTCATGTGCGCTTCCCCAAAAATTTCCCATCTTAATTGCTCAATTCGATTCTAATCTCAGATGCGGCGATGCCCCGCAACAACTCTCAGCGACAAGAGTGCGCTTTTCACCCATCGCCAGTAGTGTTCGTCTAACTTTGATTCTACAGCTTTGGGCTCAATTGTTATTATACTCACCTGAGCTTTTTTTGCGTCATTGCGCAAAAGCCAAGTTCCTGGACACTTTAGAAGATGTTCTTAATTCACCGTTCACCTTACGTGTCGTTCGTGAACGCTTGCTTGACGTGCTTGCAGGTGCGGTGGACGCAAGTTCTAGAACTTCGTATCAAGGTGTATCTGGCTTTGGCGTGCTTTGGAGAAAGGTCAAGTCCGCCGGAAAGCCAGATGAGGTTGGTCATTACTCGCGGTATGCGAGTCTATTGGATTACTGAACATTTTTATAGGGTGTACCGTTTTGTCATGACGATGCCATGAACAACCTCCTATCCCGCCGAAACACCGGAAATATATCCAATTCTATGCGCCCGCGGCGGGGCTCTGGCGAGGAGGATCATGCTCTATCAGCACAGCGCACGGTCTTGATCGAATGTTGTATCTGTATGAACGAGATGGCTGTGGGTTCCTACGTCCACATTGACTCTTGTGGACATACCTTTTGCCGAAAATGCCTCCACGAACACGTTACCGCGCGCCTCGACGAGCTTAGCTTTCCAATCCACTGTCCCGCTTGTACTGCGGCCAAAGGCAAAGGAAAGGGAAAAGCCAGTGGTACGTGTCACTTGCGGGATGCAGATGGTCCCGTTCACTCTCATGTGACTTCTCCTTAGTGATTTCGCAATCCCCGGGTCTGACCCTTGGACTTTCTGAGGGTTATCCACCATCCATGAAGGAGTCACTGCACGCCACGACGCCGTCGGATATGGACAGTATATTGTATGCTATGCGCCTGCAGCGTGCGTTTGACGACGAAGACCGCGCTCTCTCAGCACAACGTACTGGGCTTGTCAACGTTGCCCAACGCTTGTTTGAGTGTAGTATATGTATGGACGATGTGCCCATGGATTCAATCGCCCTCATTGATTCCTGTGGACATTCTTTTTGCCGTGAATGCCTTCGCGGACACATCGCCACATGCCTCGGAGAGCATAGGTTTCCTGTACGCTGTCCCACTTGTACTGCGAACAAGGGCAAGGGCAAGGGGAAGGAGCAAACTGGCGGTGTGTGCCAACCAGATCTCAGGTCTCACGGTCCCTCACGTGACCTTTCCTCAGAGGTCTCGCAGTCGCTAGCCCTGGACCTTGGACTCACCGATGAGCAACTTAACATATGGACTGAGATGGAAATGGTCGCATTCTCTATTCTCCTGCAATGCAGAAAGTACGCCCGCCGTGTTCACCCCCTTACTTCTTGTGCCAATTGTCGGAACAGATGCCAGCGGTCAATGTTCGTAGCCAGAGACGAACACGACAGTGTTAGCGTGATTGCTTGTCCGCTCCCGGACTGCGACCACATATGGTGTAGACAATGTCAACAGTCAATCGACCTTAACGGACCGAGGCACTCGTGCGATGGTGCCTCGGAACTAGACCATCTGGTGAAGGAACAAGGATGGAAGTATTGTCCGAGTGAGTCCCCACCTGCACGTTCTCATCTTCGCTCTTAGACAGCTTTTCCCATTTTCCCCTTCTCTTTAGCATGCAAGACGCCGATCCAGAAAACATCGGGATGCAACCACATGACGGTACGTCTATATGATTGGGGCAGATTGGCTAGTGCTACCGTTGACGCTTTGACGCCTCGTCTACAGTGTATCACCCCCGCGTGCAACACGTGAGTTCCAGGCACTTCACCGTCGCTGATAATCGCGCGTCTGACAATGACTTCTTTTCGCTAGCCACTTCTGTTACCTTTGTGGTGGTCTCATCGTGAAAACAGCCTCCTCCCAAGAGATAGAGGAAGCAACATCGAGCCACTATAAGAGGACATGTAGGCTTTTCGAGGTGCCCGAGTGAACCCAGGGTTTCTCAGTAGCAAAAGTCACTAGGACTATTCCAGCTTACCGATTCCGTACTGACCACCACCAGTCGCAATGACCCTCGGTTTTGCGAAGGTGAATTGCAACCCGTAAATCCGTACCGCCTACGTCGTGCTATCACAAGTCACTGTACACTTATGAGATTGTATACTAGTATTTCTTGCCACGATCTGGCCACGCCCCTTGATGCAGCGTGTCCCGATGATTCTAGTCGGTACCAAACTGGAAAGAACCACCCCATTTTAACTGATTACGGACCATTCAGGAGTGAAAATTGCCTTTGAGAGTAACCGAGTTTCCGTGGCTGTCGGAATGGTTTTGATTCAACGCCTTCTCCGCCCTCCATCAAACTCAATCTTTACGAATGGACCGTGACAAACTGCGATACTATAACATCTACGCCAAAAAATCACTAACAGTTGAAATATCTGACTAAACGGATCACAGCAAGAAGCGCTTAACGCATCAGTGAGCCTCGTGGTTTCGTCAGTGACTCTGCAAAGCCCACGAATGTCTCCGCAAGCCGGACCTAGACGATCAACACATTAGGGGATTCTTATCGGGGGACATACGGCTCAACGTGTATTTTCTCACCGAATCGAGGGCGGCAGAGAAAGAGGAAGGCATCGACACTGTTGGAGGCTTCAGAGGATCGCGAGGAGCATTATTCTGGATATCGAGAGCCAGATCGGCCATCCTGCGGAGCGTAGACGATGAAGCCTCTGGACCAAAGGAGACGGTATGGAATGATAGAGGCATCCTTTAAAAAAGGTCAGTAACCAGCTCTCACTGGAAGAAAACGACGCACCCAAGCCTAACTGCCGTAGAACAAAGGTTTTGGGTGGCAGTGTCAGATACTGTGCATTCACCGTCAGACAGGAAGATCATGACTGGCGCTCTGAGTTGCAGAAATATCGAAATATATTAGTTGTGCGATGGCTAGATAGAAGGTTATGAACCTCTCTGTACTCCAGTTTTGTTCCATCACATTTCGACCTGTCTGGAGAGCTACCGTAAAATCCGTACCCCCACCAGTCTGGTAGCGAAGGATGGCAGCTAGCAGTTGATCCGGAGTACTCGCGAAATTATTGATTAGAATAGGCGTGGTTGTGTGATCGAAAAGAATAATGCTATACGCGTCGCGCCTAGCTTCATTGGCCTGTCGGCCCCCCGCCACGGCATCATGGCGGGAAGACCAAAAGCCATAAAGTGCCGAATAAACTGCACCAAGCCTGTTGTCGGCGGATTGCCGTATTAGGTCCGTCATTCGTGCTCCAGGTCGCGGACAGCGGTCGGAGGAAGCCATCGATCCGGATCTAAAGCACAAATATGAGATACCGCACACGATCGTCAATACACAATTTGACCTGTCAATTACGAATATGCTATATGTTCCATAGTATCAGATCCCCGAATGACATAACACGAAGAATCTTACACATGGTAAGCCTGCTGCACGGCAGGGTTGTCGCATTCGAATTGATGCCCATCAGTAGAAATATAGCCAAGGCCATTTACGGGACCGTTAGGGTCTCTAGGGGGATGGAACATGGGAAGTGTACAATAAGACGGCTGTCCTGTGCCAGCTGCTGTCTCTGAGTGTTCAGGCCCTAGATATATGCATTTTAAGCCACTAAAAGACAGCGATTAACCGACACCACGACACACCGCGGCACATGGCATCGCTAGATTACGTGTCAGTAATTTTTATTTCTGTCCAAGAGGAACGACGCACCATTTTGCAAAGATTTTCTGCTTGTCGCGGGTATATGGGTCTGGTCATAAACCTCAGTGCTTAACTCAGCGAAGGAAGTGTGGTGGCTGCAACCTTTGAAGCCTAAAGACAACGCTTGAGCCCAGGTAAGTGTGAGAGGAGGACGGCCGACGCACCCATTCTACGCCAGTGGAGACTATGAGTGATGGCGTCCTTGGGTCTGTTCGGATTTGGAGATATCCTTTCGTTGATGTGCTGTACCTCTGCATCATCGCAACGACCGCCCTTTTCCGTAGGGCAGTAATCGATATGTACATGCCTGCCCATCGACGTGCAAACAAAATTACACATCATCGGCCCTCCTTCGTCATTGGAGGAGAACTTGCGGCGCTCCAGCTCGAGAACGGTCCCGTCTGGCCCGTCAACTGCCCAGCGGGTCTGCGTCATGGATCCATGGCTAGTTTCGTGTTCTTGCTGGGAGTGGCCTTAAAATAATGAATGGCAACCCTCAGCCTGAGCATCTACTGTAGTTTGTGGAGCGGTACGTTACCCAGGGGCAAAATGCAAAAATAACCACAGCTCTCACAGCTATATCGTATAAGCATTCTGAGACAGAGTTTTCCCTAAAATTACGTACCAAACTTTGCAGGTATGCTGGTTGTCCTTGCTATGGATGTGTGACCCCTCATGTGACGGTTGTCCTTGCGGAATAATCTTAACACACTGTAACCGTTTTGGAACTTGCTCGGGGTCAGTACGATGCCACCAAGTTTGGCACCCGGCAAACCTTGTGTATACTTTGAAACAGGGGAAGATATAATTAGAGAACTGCAGCGGGTGACAATACAGGAACGAATCACCTTCGTATATTGGAACGTTTCATGTCTGCCGGTGAACGTGGCCTGATTTGCCTGTGGTAAGGGTTTAATTGCACAGATTCCCGGACCTGAGCATAATTCTGAGCACGGGTGTGTTTCTCTACTCGTTACGGTGCTTAATTAAAATTACTTTTTGAGCTAGGGAACGTACTAACCCACACAGGTGATGCATTCCTGGACCAGGAGTGAGCCCATGCAAGTGCGGCCTATCACAACGCCGGTTGCAAAGTTCACATAACAACGGACAGGTCTTTGTGTTGCACGAATGAGCGTCATGCACTTGATCACTGTAGACATGAGGCCAGTTGGTTGAGACGATGGAACATAAGAAGATAAACCCACATGAGTTCACTACAACGTTCTTGACAGGAATAGGTCTTCCCATCCGGCAGCACCATTCCTTGGAGGGCGCAGGGCTAGCATATTCACACGGTGAAAAGAAGCCCTGACTATTGAAGAGTGGCCCATACCTCGCCACACATATGAACTGCGGGGCACATGTGATCATCCTCAGCATGCCCACGGTCCTATGGGTACGTTAAGTCCTGCCAGTTACAATAAGGAGGGAACTGTCTCTACTAACTTTTGTACAATGCTCCAGGCAACCTCTCCTTCCGAATAGTTTGCAAGGTTCTCCGCACCGGTGTACAGGGACGGCGCAACTGGATGAAGGTGAGAAAGTAGCATTCATTGTCTAGCAATTTATTTCACGTACATGTGATCCCAAGCATGCCCGGCGCTGTGCCCTCCTCAGTAACAAGAACGGACAGAGATGAGATGACGTACCGTGTACCGCATGGTTTTGGACCACCTTCACAGAACCCACAAATATGCATACACGTGTGATTTGTACTACAGCAATGTTCGCCCTCGTGGAACTGACTACGGGTGCAGAGGAGATCGCATGAAGCACATTGGGCGCAGCAGAGTTGGACGTTCATCCGCAACTCGACGACCATGTTGTCAAATCTTCGGCGTAAATCCCCTACGGCTGCCTGGCCCTCTTCGAACCTCCGCAAATTGCGCCCTAACCACGATCGCACGTGATTGACGCGCAAGCCAACTAATGCGTCGATGTGTGATACGAGTTCTGCTACCCAATCCGAGTCAGGGATGGATTGGCGTTGCATGATTGGGCTCCAAGACCCCAATAACGCTGTGAGGTGCCCCTCGATGTCGTGCTGCGAAACTGGTACCCCATCGGAGATAGCAAATCTTGCCGTTGTATCATAGTTTTCCAGGACGAGGTCTGCGTCGAGGTCCTGTGAACTTCGTTAGAGACTGGACTTCATACCCCGAACGGATATGTTACGGAACCTTCAGGGGCACGAGCTGAGGCTCAGTCTCCGCGAAGCCCGTGGAAAGGGCGGCCCATAGGAGCGTAGAGAGTGTTTTGGCACGGTGTCCGGCCATGGTATCTGTCATAAGAATAAATTTAAGAGTCAAAGAGAAAGCCAGTGTGACAGACGAGAAATGGCCCCCCAGTCGTTTGTCTGCATGTAGACACTGAGAACAATGATGTCCGCAACGAAAAAAAGGAAGCATACCATAATCTTCGCCATGAGTGTTTTGATCGTATGAAGGAATTCACCGGCGGTCAGGTGGGAAATCTTTTGCAGATCAAGTCGCCCCTTGAGAATCGTGAATAGTCTATAGAATTCTTTCGTTTCGATCACAGGCCATGGTATGATGTCTAACTTCCCGCGATGCAGACGCGAGATGAAGTTGGCCCCTTGCTCTTCTTCGACGATTTCCTGTAACTTGAGAGACAAGCTACGAGCCTCACCTTAAGTAGGAGATCAAATCTAGCCGTCGTAAAGTCTTACTCGCGGGTGATCTCAGCTTTGTCTGACTCAAACGCGTCCTGACAAGAATTCACATGAGATTGTATTTGTGGGACGTTTGGGCACATACCTTGATGATGATGATAAGCGTTGATTGGAATAGAGATGGGTTTGTTGCAGGGTTCATGATAGACGCGCTGGACTGGAATGATTGAAAGAGACCGCTGATATCCTGACCCAATGCAAAGGTGTTGCGGAAAAGGACCTATTTCACCCGTCTCAAAAAACGGGCTGTTTTTTCCGAAGTATTACCGACGTACGAGATTGGATATTGCCGTGTTGAATAAGACGAGAAAGGTAGCTTCTTGACGGGACCTGTTAACGCTGTCCAAGCCTGAATTTTGATAGCGTCATTAGCTAGGACAGGGCTAGAAGTGATCAGCCTGACCTTCAAAGTCGAGCGCCACGATCAGCTCTTCGTCAGTGGGCGTCACCGACATCCATATGCCTTCTGTATATATAATACATTAGTGCTGTGTCAACACGAGTGACAAGGCCATACCCGTCGTCCGCATAGCGCTCCCCCCAAATGATGTATCCACAAGATGATCCAACAAGAAGCCCTTTCCCACGGCCTGAGGGCCTACCGATGACACAACTTTCACCGGCTAAGCAACAGATCGTCAGTAATGAAAGACTATATGACCAACGAATGCTGTGCTCTATACCTTTGATGCCATATAAGACTGGAAAATGGACTCATACCATCCGAAAGACAGCTTGTCCACAATTTGGTTAACGTCTGCGCCGCGAAGAGACCTCTCTCGCTCAGCAGAGATGTCGCCATCTATCAAGGGAACAAATCTACCCCCGCGGCAAACGGCGATATGAATGGGAATGAGACAAAGAAGGTCGACAAGCCACTCCCCAAGGCGACATCGAGATACATCCCGGCTGGGGTCAAGAGCCGTGTTATCCCAGAATGATTTAAAATCTGTAGCGGACACTTTGATACTACGGAGTTCATTCCTTGTAGGTTTCCTGGCTTCCTTTACAAGCCCCTGGATGAGATCAGAGAAATAAGGAGCGAACGGCTGTGTGGGATTCTCGGTAATGAAAGTCAAGGTCCTCGGGCGGCGTTCGCTCAAGGATGCGATGGTACGGCGCTTTACAGAAGGGAGAACAGGGAAACGTGTCCAGACTTCCTTGTGACAATCAAGTAGGATGTTGTGCTGTGTGCGATCTGCACCATGTTTTGGCGCGTACTTGCTGCCCTTTTCTCGGAATTTGAACCCAGTAACCTCACTTGTGATGTCGATGGCCATTGAGTGTACACATTGCGCGTCGACATCAAGGGTGAGAAGAAAGGTGTGCCCTCGACTGACCATCGACGTCACAACGGCGCTATCGAGGGGGGATGTCGGAAGTTGTAAGGGCCTACCATTAGCAGAGCCAAACTTATCCCAACGATACGCAGTGAGGGACCGCTGCGAGCCCTGAGCCTGAAGAGCAAGGAGGCAGGAACCATCAGGAGATGAATATATGGCACTGGGGAGCAATGGGAGTTGCAAGGACGCAGGTCTAGTACCACGCATCCCAGTTAGTGATTGAAAAGTGATATGAGGAAGAAAAAACACCAAGTTACCTGATTTGCTGTGTGACGAAGGAAAAGATCCTAACCTGTGCGTTGGAGCCAACCAACATTACTTCGTCTCTTCCACATACGAAACACAGTTGCACGATTGAGGTGGCTGTGTGGCTATACAAGAGAGCTAGATTAATGGAACCCCCCCGACTTTGAATCGTCTTGAACGTTTTATCGAACACGAACACGTGAAGCTTCATCTTGGCCAGTGACACAGCAAGTCAGGACCTCTATATATTGACAAAAGAAATAGACAAACTTTTGCTGAAGCGCACACGGCCAATGTTCGCTTCGCCTCGTCATATCCAAACAACACATCTTCACCAATTTTGTTCCGGTTGAAAGTTTTAATCGGCTTGGCCCGCTGTATGGCTGCGTCCATTTCTGCTAGGCGCTCGAGATAGATGACGTGCTTGTCCTGATCAGCAAGAACAAGAAGGAGTCTTTCATTCTCGAGGATCCTGTGAAAGCTGACAAAAAGTTCACGAGTAAGTTGATGGACGAGCAACTTCGCGAAATTAGATGCGTACATGATACGGAGGCCAAGTGGTAGATGAAACACCCCTGAGCGTCTGTCGCTTACGACAGGATTAGGTACGTGCTTGGGATTTAACTGCATGTTGCGTTTGTCGTCGCTCGCCAAATCCACAAGGTAGACTCGAAATTCGAGTTTAGGTTCCTCAAGTACGTCTATGCGACCAGTGACTTTGTAATCTTTCAGTCCCAGACACATTAGCAGTGAAGATCGCTGTGTAAGCAAATAAAAACGTGCCCGGTGACGAGGAGCCATCGCCTCTCCCTCCCTGTTGAATGTCGTCAATGTGTACCACGCTATATGAAATCAGTCAAAGTCCTTGACAGGAATACCAAACCCACGAGGTTCTCCGTCCAGCAGAGTTCTTGTTGACATCCCGGATGAAATTCACGAGGGGGCCATGTAGCGCATTCCTTTGTTCCATCTCGACCTGCTGCTGTATGGCGTTTTTGGATTCATCCTGCTGCATCTGCAACACGACAGGAGTCATCTTTTTCACTGTTGCATCAATCGAAAGTGATAGTTGGGTATGAGCAAGATCTACGGCCTCCTGAGTCGGGGCTTTCAGGTCTTCATCATCTATGCCCTTCAGTTCAAGGAGAAAATCTGCGTCGGAGATGCTATTTGCCATATCCTTCATCTCCTTTCGCAGCGACTCCTCGTCTGTGCCCTTTGGCCAAGACGAACCAGCTGTGAATCTCGAGACCAAAGACGGTCTTCTAGCTGCTTTATCTTTGTCGGGCTTAGGAATGACTTGTCTGGAATTGCGAATATCATCCTTGGAAAGTAGAGTTTGGATGAGTTCTGTGCGCTTTTTGCGGGAAAGATCTCGATGCTCCTTCAGGAGATGGCGCACGAAGGTCAGACGTTCCTTCAAGAGTGGGAATTCGGGTCCTTTCACAACACCGAACTTGGCATCCTCAACATGGCGTCGATAGAGGGAGTCAAAGCCACGGTACGACTGACGGAGATCACCGACCCGCATACGTTCTGAGATAAAGATGATGAGCCGATCAAAAAATCACGTATTGAATTGCCTACGTGGGATTTCATGATTCATGTCAGGATCAGTGTCGGCCACATTTGACAAAAGTTCAAGGCGTTGGATCGAGCTATGCAGAAAAATCCACCTTAGCACGCTGTACTGTGTCCAGAGAGCTGCGAAAGGACAAACGGAAAGAGCCCCATTACGTCACCGACAACGGCATCCAGAAGAGCACGTCGTAAAGAAGCCTCCTGGCTGCTGAAGTCTTGACAGGCTTTCCCTTGTCTCTTTCTCATTTCTTCACGAAATGACTTGCGAGTATCCGTCGTCGCAGAACGCCACTCTTTACATTGCTTTGGGAAGGTATTCGAGATTACCTCATCAACGAGTATCCGAACAGGCTCATCCTTAAGGTACTGCGATAAGACCAGGGAGTTTGCTTCGCTAAGAGGATATGAGCACTGTGTCCGCAGAAAGAAGGTGTACGTACAGCAACTGCTTTAGGTATAGCTTGCTGCATGGGTGCTGATAGAGTGTAGTAGTTCGAGTCTTGGAAGGTACGTAGGAGGCCGTCCAGAATCCTTGAGCAACTTCCCCATGAAGAAGGGTAGGAACAAATATCGAAGGATCTACAGAACAGTCGGCAGGAGGGGCGCCACGCGAAATGTAGCCTGAGTTCATCTTTGATGAGTCAGCATCAATTTGGGCTCGGGCTGATAGATGAAAGCATCACCTGAAAACCGGGGCGTGACGCTATGGTTGTTTCCTGCCCATGCTTTCGGACCTTGTATGCGAACAATCTGTCCTCGTCGCCAAAGTCCATGTCAATGGATTCAGTATCGTCATAGTCTTCGTCCCAGACTATGGAAGCGGAGTGCTCCGCTGATAACAGCACAACCACTTGATCGCATAATTTCGTGAGATACCTGGTTATGAGCATGAGACGGGACAAGAGAATAGGACAGCCTGCAGTTCCTCACCGCATAAACATGACTCTATTTCGGCGAACTGAGGAAGCTGCTGAGTCGTCCCACGTCGAGTCCTCTGGCCAATATATGACGTAGTGGTGATCCCGAGATATGTTTGTATGCCTGGAAGCTATGACATACAGACCGGACGATAGAGCCGGCATGGAACTGTCATGCTCAGTTGGCAGAAGCAGAAAATGAGCACTACGAGTCTCTAAGTACCCAATAGATGTAGAGAAAGAACGAAAATTACACACACGTCCTCGTTAACTGCATCGAGGGACTGCAAGAAGCGTACAATCTCAACCTTTGATCCATATATGCCGATAGGCTTGATTGTGAACCCATCGAGGGACTTGAAGTCGATTTTTGTAAGGGCCGTAAATGTCCCAGGACGCATCGCGTTTATGAAGCGTTTGAGGGAATCCGCTGCGATGGTGATCTTGTCAACTACAGACAAAAAATAAAATCAATCCTTATCAATGAATCCTAAAAATGTTCATTACCACAGTTACTGCTCCCGGATTCACTGATAAGGTCCAAGAGACGATACATCCCCTTGATGTCCTCGACCAAGTCCATGGAGAGATGTGGTTGAACTCTGCCGTTGTATGGATTTGAGGTAGGTTTGTCTACGCCACCGAGGATCTCAGAAGGGAAGAATGATGATAGCAACAGTACTCACCAGTATTCTCAAGCGGCGGTAAGGAGGACGTACATAACATGCCAGTGTTAGGCGGAGAAAGTTGAGAGTGTGAGGTACTGAGGTCCCTTTGGCTTACGGGGACTGTGGTGAAAGTTTCTACTGATTCCGTCTCCATTTCTATGACGCACGGCCCTAGACGCCAGCTGTCCAGTTCCCTTTTACTCTGTGGTTCGAGGGCAGATCAGTATGAAGACAGGTGTGGTTTCACGAGGCCAAAGCGACGATAGTGGGGGCACATAAGACGAGGTAGTCCGTTACTGCTTCCAGGGTCATTTGACTGTGAGTGAATGCCATTCCTGGGTGCCACATCCTAAGACATGTGGACCCGTGACCAATGATGAAGCGCAAAAGCAGCGCGATAGTGGCGCGATTCGCCGCGGCCAAGCTGTCATGCTGTCACGATAAGCGTAGAATTCACAGGCACGCGCTTGATTCACCATTGTTGAATATTCGCGGTACAATGCGGTGGATATATGTAGAGTCATAACTGTAGATCAGGTGCCTGACTCATGCTTTGGACGGAACATTCGCCGCAGCATGCACCACACTGTTCCAAACTCTATCTTGGCCTCGCCTCAGAGGCACAACACCAACTTTGCGCCCTCAGCCCGCGATGGCATCTAAGCCATTCTCGCTGGACGATTCACAGCTCATCGCCGACCTCCACTCTCTCCACAAAAAATCGCCCAAACTCGTCAAGTCTGTCCAGTATGCCGCCCCTGCGCTACCAGAGATCGCTGTCGAGAGCTGGAAGATGAACGAGTTCAAGTATTACGACATCCCATCGCCCTTCCCTACTCTCGCCCGGGGTCTTTTCTCCGTCCACGAGGACAAGGAGAAGGACGGTCAAGTGCGATATCGAATCGTCGCAAGAGGATACGACAAGTTTTTTAACATTGGAGAGGTTCCATGGATAATGGTACGCTCTCTTCCTCTTGCGCCCACTATCGCTCAGTCTTTCTCTGACGTTTCTTTCCTTTTGCCAGTGGTCGTCTCTGGAATCTCACACAAAGCCGCCATACACTCTGACGCTCAAGTCTAACGGATGCATCATCTTTATCGCCGCGCTCTCTCCATCGAAACTTCTTGTCACGTCAAAGCATTCTATAGGGCCTATTCAGGGCGTCCCTGAGAGCCACGCTCAAGCCGGTGAACGCTGGGTGCGTCATCATCTCGAGCAAGTCGGAAAGACAACGGAGCAGCTCGCGGAGGTATTGTGGGAGAAGAATTGGACCGCGGTAGCCGAGGTGAGTCACCAGTTCATACTCTTTGATTGAACGTTTTTACGACCTGCTCGTAGCTCTGCGATGACAGCTTCGAAGAACACGTACTTCCCTACTCCACCGAGAAAACGGGTTTACACCTGCACGGTCTCAATGATTGCTCTAGGCATTTCAAGACACAGCCAACTGCCGTCGTCGACGCGTTTGCGCGCGAATGGGGGTTCATCGTCACTGTGTCCCACGTACTATCGTCTATTCCCGAAGTCAGGGACTTTGCGGAGGAGATCGGCCGTAGCGGCAACTGGAACGGCGAGGCACTCGAGGGCTTCGTCGTCCGCTCGACCGTCTGCACGCCACCCACGGACGGAAAAGCACGCAGTGATGCGTCTCCCTACGCTCCCGGCTCTTCATTCTTTTTCAAAATCAAGTTCGACGAACCGTACATGATGTACCGCGACTGGCGCGAGGTCACAAAGTCGCTGTTGTCGCGGGGCGAGAGCGCGAAGCTTCCGAAGAACAAGATGAAGCGTCCCGAAACGAAAATTTACGTCGAGTGGGTTCGGCGGGAGATCAAGAACCACCCGGAGCTCTTTGAGGGTTACACTAAGGGACACGGGATCATTTCTACACGCGAACGGTTCCTCGATTGGCTGGAGACAGAGGAGGGAAAGAGGGGGAAGAAGAAGGCCGAGACAGAGGAGGAGGTTAGCCAGACATCCGACAAAACGTATGGTAAAACCATCATAATGCCTATCGCGGTTCCTGGTGTCGGTGCGTCTACTCTCCCCCTGCTTGGCGTCGTAGGCTCAATTTGACCTCCATCAAGGCAAAACCTCAATCTCGGTCGCCCTTGCAGAGCTTTTCGGGTTTGGGCACACTCAGAGCGATGATGTCCGAGCGAAGAAACCTGCGCCTCTATTTATTCAAAATGTCAAGAAACTCTTGCGAGACCACGACGTGGTCATCGCTGATAAGTATGTGTTCTTATGTACCTTTTTTGTGTGAGAGAAGCTCAGGGAACTTCAGGAATAATCATCTCCGCCAGCACCGTGAGGACCTGAGGGACGGCACCAAAGCCATGCGCCCGCCCGTCCGCCTCCTCGCGCTCGACTGGTCCCTTGATCGACCATTTGCAGAAATTCACCGCACGTGCGCGGACCGCATCCTCGCGCGCGGTGCGAACCACCAGACCCTCCACGGGGACGCGGACGCCAAATCGCATGAGGACGTCCTGTGGCAGTTCTTGCGGAACACCGAGTCGCTCAATGACGGCGAGGCAGACGAGACGCTCGAGATGGATATCAGCGAAGACCTCGAACAAACGCTCGCGCGTGCGATCGACGGCGTCGTGCGCGTGCTAGGCCTGCCCCGCCCTGACCTGGAACGCGTCGGCGTCGCGCTCGCCAAAGCGCGCGCGTACAAGCCCACACTCACGGACACCAAGCAGGCCAAGCAAGCGGCGGCCAAGGCGCATGCTAAGCCGCGTTACTTCGGGCTCCTCCCAGAGGTCGACCTCGTGGACGCGCTCGACGCGCAGATCTCGTGCCACCATGAGCGAGGCATGCCCCTGCGCGATTTCTGGGAGGCGCTCAAGGCGCCGGAGGGAGCACACGGCCGCATCACGCGCACCCCACACGTGACGATCGTGCACAGTAAGGAGCAGCAGCAGCAGGATCGGGTCCCGGAGAGTGTAATGCTGTGGGAGCGCTGCACCGCGCTCCATGCGCTGTCCGCACCCCCGATATTCCGCGCGCGTCTGGGGCATGTGGTGGCGAACGAGCGTATCATGGCGGCGACGGTCGAGGATCTGTGCGTGGATGATCCCGAGGAGGACGCGGGGCAGGAGGGCGCCGCGTTTGTGTCGCAGCTCGATCACGAACTCCGTGAACGACTACACATCACGATTGGGACCAAGGATTCGTCCGTGCTTGCATTTGAGGCGGGCGGGCTGGTACGATCGTTTAAGAAGGGGGAGAAGAGCGTGGACAGCGTGCCACTAGAGGGCGTATACGTTAAGGGAAGAATCAAGGGTCTTTTCAGCTAAAAGAGGAGTCATCACCTATCATTTGTTGTGCTATCATTAATCACTGTCTCTCTACACGTTGTACATCACCATCACTCCGCATTACATACGTATAATAGACACCAAAAATTTTGCAGCATTCTCCTCAGGTCGGGAATGCATCGTTTCATATGTTCATGTCCATCGTGAGAAGCTCTCATTGGTATCGTCCACCCTTCGTGTGATGTGGCCGCCATCGTCAAAGCAGACGCATGCGTAGGTTGGGGTCCCAGATCTTGAGACCAAGTCGTGACGTGCAAGGCACCGGGCGCTACAAGTACTGGTACGGTCTCTACCTTTAATCCATGCCTTTTGCACATGTTCCCCATTGTACCACACAAAGTTCAGAGCCCCGCTCTAGAAGAAAATAGGCCTCTTCTGTGTTGTCGAAGGACATGACAGATTGTCAACCCGTTGCGCGACAAGAGTGGGAGGTGATGTACATCCAAGAGGTCCCCACGACTCGATTTTTGATGTTTCATAAACAGTAGACTCATATGACGTTGGTTACTCAGTACTCAGGACTAAATCACCCTTGGAGGATCATGCCGCATGTCAATGTCATATTTGCACAACGGTGATAGAGAGAAGGGTGGCAATGCGCATACTGCAGCAAACAGGCTCGCGAAGATCCGCCCGACGGCCGCTCCAACCAATTTACTAAACAGCATCGCATCATCCCTCGTATGATCAAGCCTTGGCGGCCTTGACCACCTTGCGCACTTTATCGCGTCGCGACTTTTTGTGAATCATGACTTGGAAACGTTCAAAATCGCAAAGTGTCCGCCGCTTCTCTGCCGCAGCCCGCTTCTTCGCCCATGCTGTCGACTCCCATTTGGCAACAACGCCAGCTTCCTCGACATATTTTTTCACTGTCCCAGAGCCTGCGCTCCGCGGAAGTTTGGGGACGGTCAGAGACGTTAGGGTAAGGTGGCGATAGGGAAAGGCCTGGCGAGGAACGCCAGTTGTGGGGCCATCGATGATTGCCTGGATAAACGGCGTGAGGATGAACGAAGTGAATCGTAAATTATCCACTCACCCTATTGTGGTCTATAATTTCTGAAATAACGGCGATATGACCCGCATGAGGACCAGATTTGAGCAGTACGACTATGTGTGCTTGGTTAGATGAAATCTCGGTGTGGGAGAAAACATACCTCTGCCGACCTCTACGAAGCGAGCAAAATTTGAATCAGACTACAACGAGTAATGTTAGAACACCGTTTCGAGGTCATTACAAGGTTTGTTGCAACGGTGTGGGCATAGATGCCATTGGTAGCCCATCCGGATCCACCGAGTCGCATCCATCACGACGAACAACTCGCATCACCGCAAACCAAACGCGATACCCATTGCTCTGCTTCTGCGGTGCAAATGCATAGGAAATAATACTCACAGGCATGGCTCGTGTCTTGAGGGTTCGTTCGTTGTTGTCGACGGCGTTGAGGGCTTGATTTTGCTCGAGGAGAGTTTGCGGAGTCTTAATCTAAGTACATGTCCTCGGAAATTACCGGCAGGCCGCTCCTTCCGGTAACTTCCGAGAATAGAGAATATGCTTGCATTGAGACTAACTCTCCTTTGGTGGCGTCATTTGGGTTCTTTGCTTCGCACTCATGAGATCCGTTTCTTTTCTCAAGTACGAGTCCCGTTTCTCATACGACACAAATACAGATAGAAACGGGATGTGATGCAAAGCCACCCAACACCCCTCCGCCTGTATTTTCTCGATGTGCACTATATGCAGGTGCCACCGCTTTAGTGCCTACTGTGGATCAACCTCAACATTGTTTTACTGCAACAATAATGATCAAACTCACCTTGATAGCGATCATAAGAGTGATGCATACTTCTGCAGTGCGTAAATGGCGATGTCTCCAGTCCTACCCGCCACGCAGAATTGTCACCCCCGCGATCATTCGCTGGGCCGTCAAAAAAACCCAATGTTAGTGAGGGGGAAGCCTGCCAGCTTCACGCGACCCGATCTACCTCCTTCCTCTGCCTCCCCCCTACCCAGAATAACCGGGTTTGGCAAGGGACGATCGATCCGCAACCTTTGATTCAGCTGCGTTGGTTACTTCCTCATCAATAAACGAATATATGCTCAGAAAAGCGCGACCCACTGATACACGAGTACAGAAGGCAGCGGGATGTGTGGTGTCCTTTGCGACTGGGTAGGGTGCGGTACGTGTTAGTTTCCCTACTAATCTGCCATGCCCTCTTACACTCTATTGTAGGGGAACCCCCTGCGCAACGATCTCGAAAATGCAAACAGCAAGTTGTGCCGACGGGTTCCGCATACACCTCGTGGAAAGATACGCACTCTCCACTTCGCCCTGTCGAACTACACAAGTCAGCAATTTGTAGACGTCGAAGGCTAGCATTGCCCCTTAAGTTGGGAGCTATGCGCCGTATCGGTACTATCCGCCGTGTGATAGCAAAACTCCCTACCTAGATTATTGGGATCGAAGCGAAGCAGTAAGTTAGGACGTTTCCGCTGCGTTTCTGGGTCAAGCCTTACCTTGGAAAGTGGAGCGCAGGGCGGCAACTTGCAACGCAGGTAGCAGTCCGGCCGAAAGACTGTTATTGATGCTCTGCCGTGGGTGCTTTGCCCCGACTTTTATCCCCGCAAGGCGCACTGGAAACTGTCAGCCGCCATAGAACTTGTCTTCCCTTGTTTTGTCTCCCTCTTGAGTTTTGCTCCCCTTCTGGGGTCCGTTATCTTTCACGTGCATCCCGCTGATTCCCTCCTCTCCCAGAAGGCCGCCTGCGCTACAAAAAACACGCCTCGTCTCTCTCATCCCTTCCCCAGCATCAGTCTGACTCATCTCTGGCGACCTTCAAGCATATCTTACGCCTTATTCCACTCCCTTTCACCCAAGGTTCATGTCTTGTTCATGATCGCCTTGAATTCAGAGTATAGGGCCTCTTCATAAGACTCGGACTCGTGCACGAGCACTGGCGAATAGCGAAGCGTGCTTGTTCCACTCTCATCTTCGGATGTCACCAGCGTTACCGTTGATGTTGGAGGGCAAAAGACGATCGAGGGTGGACTCGGTGCAGTGCGGAAGTTGCACTGGTTCGTGGTGGACGCAAGCGGTAACCCATCTTCGCAATCTAAGGTCGAGATAAAGGGGCCGTCTTCTGCCACTGGGTTGTTCGACCCACCTTCGCTCTCTACCTCGAGGCGGCTCATGGTGTGGTCATCGCCGTTCACGACGTCAAGTATACCCTCGTACCCGATGTCGCAGGTCCTCCATTCGTTCGCGCTTTCTTCCACTTCTGCCAGAACGTCGTACAGGGACTGGTTGCGACTAGGATCTTCAGAAAACGTCGAGGCATCTACTTCATTCCTATGCCCGTGGTCGGCTTCGGAATCGGCGTCGTACAAGTGGCATGTGGTGTCAGGACCGTCGGGATCCACATCCCAGTAGGTATATACCCGTGTGCGAGGGAGGACCTGGCCAGAACACGTCTCCAAGGTTTCGATGACGACAGCGTGCGGGGTGACAAACACCTCATTTTTAGTGTCCACCGGCATAGAAGGGGAAAGCGCAGGCTTGGCCCACAGCCTCATCGTTTCTCCTGGAGAAACAGATAGTTGAGAGAGCTTTTCCTGAGACAATGGGAGGGGATGGGAACTGACCAAGAACTCGCAAACCCACGCCTTGGGCTCTGTCGAGCACCGTGCGCTGGGTCTTAATGGCCTGGAGTCGCCTGACGAGGTCCTTGTGAAACCTGGGGTTGTAGGCTGGCGTAAGGTTTTCACGCCCTACAGGAGTCGTGGCTGGGGGCCCTGAACGCGCAGAGAGCCTGACCGCAAGTTTGGTGACAGCAGAGTGAACAGAGGTGAACATGCTTCGCAATGAAAAGTATGTGTGTTGGGAAGAGGTTGGAAAGTGGAGGTCTGAATTGAAGCAAATGTGGGGCAATGTGGTGGGTTTTCAGTCTGCTCAGTGGTAGCATTGGTTTATGTGCGCAAATCGTCAATTGGACCGTCAGTCTAGTTTCCCACCTAACTTAGCACAACTCCTCCTGAATGGGAGCCAACTGTTGGGTTCGGTCTCATTTTAATTTTGTCAGCGATGCGTTGACACGATGAAAGAGAATGATGGACTCTGATCCAAGTTTGGTACACCAGTGTCGTGTAATATCGGGATCGCGTCTCGCGCTAGGGTTTATAACCCGACCATGAATCGGGATGGTAGGTGTTCGTCATGTCATGGGTGGCGTGCAGATACATCATGGCCATGCATCTATGCCTAGACATATCCAGGGAGGGAGGGCGGGGCATGGATGCGGTGCTTCAGAAGGCTATGGGGACAGAGACACACCTGAAGCAGTCACAGAATGGGCGGGTTCAACTCGGGTTCGTAGCCCGAGTCGGGGACTGTCGTGCAAGCACTGCTCGTATAGTGCGTATAGGATGGACCAGGGGCTCCCTCTAATCTGGGTTGGTATTCGACTCGAAATGCGGGCATGCCGTCGCAGTGATAAGGTGCTTGAGCCTCTGCACGACGGGAGTTGCCATGGGTACTGAAGGGACCCCCGGGCAGTACTTGGCTGCCACACTTGCAATCCCCTTTGGGTCTCTGTGCCCTCCCCACGCACCGGGATATAGCGTGCCATACATTTGTATCAGTAGCAGGAACCATTACAATTTTTTTTTCATTGTCCCTCATGTTCCTCTGTAGAAATTTAATCAAAATCCTTCGTCGGTTCACCCCTCTAACATTAAAGAAATCTTCCGCGTATTTCTGGCCTAATGGGTATGCGAGATGCGATGTACATTAGCTTGGAAATTGATTTTTGGTGCAGCGCAAACACGGGGCTGGACGTGAGTGATTCTTTGCCTATTGCAGCTCTTGTCCCATCACGGCCACGGCGAAATCTGTCACACGACAGTACAACGACATTTCGGCTGTGTTCCGGTTGTTTGTTGGGGCGGTATCTGACTATGACCTTCGGCTGTTCGTCTGCGATGTCTGACTATGGCCTTCAACATATAGGACTCAGGTACTTACCCGGTCTCCCAACGCCGGGGCGAGTTGGCGGTCCCCGCACGGTTTGTGGACCGTCCTCGTCAGACTCGCTTCGGTCGCCACCTTTTCGTTCACGTCAACAGTCGGTCGTAAACCATATTCCGGTGATTGTAGCAGAGAATATACGCACGACGTTCCCAGCCTCCAGTGACG
>Ga0307510_10000352_pt1 | contig 43288 bp, 53 predicted proteins | sample 12_EM_MG_FD_207224 | JGI IMG/M metagenome (GOLD analysis project Ga0307510, IMG submission 207224) | Populus trichocarpa ectomycorrhiza microbial communities from riparian zone in the Pacific Northwest, United States - 12_EM | ecosystem: Host-associated > Plants > Roots > Unclassified | place... | reverse complement strand
TACCCCTAAGCGACTAGAGTTGATGGTGACCTCAGGTTAGTCATGGCCTCACTCTGTGAATCTTGCTCTCAATGTCATTCGGCATTTCAGTGGATGATTTTAGACCCCTGGTGAACGCTTATCTACTTCGCGGGTTAAAAAAAGGAATACCGTCTCTTTTCGTTGATTTGAAACCGTTGTATCAAGATTCTCAAAAACGTGCTATCGTGGAGGAGCTGGTAGATGGCTACCGGCAATCTTTAGAAGCAGGATACCTCCCGGATGAGTCCTCGAACGATACCGGGACAGAGCCAGACGGTGATGTACCAACGACTTACCTCTGGACGTTGTACTTCCTTGCCCAGCACTTTTCTCATGTTGGTCAGCACCCGCATGCACTGTCTCTCCTATCTCTAGCCATTACCCATACACCCACACTTCCCGAGCTCCACACCCTGAGAGGTCGCATCTTGAAACGTCTCGGAGATTTCCATGGGGCCTCAATTGCCGTCAATGAAGCCCGGCTCTTGGATGGCCAGGACCGCTTTTTGAATACTAAATCAGCTAAATACAAACTCAGGGCTGGTTTTATCGAAGAGGCTAATGACACTTTTGGCTTCTTTACGAAGGTATCTCAAGCGCCTTCCCTATGTCTATTACTCATTCCGTGTGTTCCAATATCAGAAGGACGCTGTGAGCCCTGGTGCTGACCTAGAAGAGATGCAATCTCTGCTATATCTCATTGAAGAAGGAAATGCACATCGGCGTCAAGGTAAACTACATCATGCTCTTAAGAAGTATCATGCCGTGCGGAAGGTCAGTTGTCTTGATATAACAGGATATTAACCTTTCCCCTCAAATCCCTGCGTGCGCAGATATTTGAGGAATTTGAAGATGATCAATTCGATTTTCACGGGTATTCCTTACGAAAGTTTACCATAAACATATACTTGAAGTATGCACGTCAATGTTGGCCCAAATTGTCGCTGACTTAATTACACAGCCTTCTTTCTTGGGAGGATCGGTTATGGTCTCATCCTGCATATATTCATTGCGCCATATCAGCGTCACAGGTAGGATTCCTCGACAGCAACGGGCACGATTGGTAACAGAACTAAACGTCATTGCGCCACCACGCAGATTTATGTCCAACTATTTGACAACCCGTCTCGCGCGAGGGAAGTGTTGTCGACGGGTAAGGGGTCCGTTTTCCCTAGTCCGGACAAAATGACGTTTCGTCCTCGCAGGCTTGTCGGCGGAAGAGGAAAAGAAGGCGAAGAAAAAAGCTAAAAAGGCACAACAGAAACAAGAGGAGCAAAAGAAAGGTACGAATGAGCCACTCGGTAATAATGGTTATCACTCACCCCTTCGTAGCAGCAGCGGCTACGTCAACAAATGAAGACAAAGGTCTCGATCTGGCACCTCAGAGAGACGACGACCCCGACGGCACCAAGTTGCTGACAAGCCCCGAACCACTCGAGCGCGCATGGAAACTACTATCCCCTTTGCTACGGCTACCAATAAGCAACATTGATCTGTGGGTTACGGTATATGATGTCGCCGTTCGGCGAGGTGGGTCAAATGGACCTACATACTTCCTCATTCTGAGTTATTATAATCCAGGCAAAAACTTACAAGCCATTCGAGCGCTCAACCGTGCAAAAGTTCTCGGTGCTGAGCACCCCGAGTTGCATGTTCGCCTTGTCCACTTCCGAAAACAACGTCTGTGATCTCCTCATACAATTGAACCTTCCTGACCTCTATCTTCAGAGGAATCCCTCTCGTCCTCTCCCTCATCTCCAGTCCAGACTGTAGTTTCTGATGCCCTGGAAGCTCTGATTAGCAGTGAGGTGACATTAGAAGCGTACAACACACACTATCTGCAGCGACATTCAGTCGATGCCAGGGCTGTGCTAGGAGCAGCGCGTGCCTTACAGATCCTAGGTAGCCCCAGAGATGAGGTCGAAGGCATTGTGCTAAGTACTCTGAATCCCGAGACAAACCTACCACTCAAGGTGAGGGATTGTCTACGATTGAAGCTGGCATATCAGCTCAATGCCTTCCTCGCCCATAGGCAGCGCTAGATGTGTGGTCGTTCCTGAAGGATATCGGTTCGCCACGAGCCGACGAATTTCGATTGGCTTGTGATAAAAAGTTTGATCTGTCGACAGTTTTCAAGACAACAGACCAACTTGTAGTCATACACTCACAGCAGCAGGGTACCGTATCGAAGGCCCAAGGCGTTGATGACTAGATTCTGGCATTGTGTCAGGGAGTGGCAGCTGTGCGTTGTATATGGTGATCCACCACTTTCGAGAACAATCTGTGCTACCCAACCTCCCACTGGAACAATTCCTTTTCTCATCCACTGCTGCTGCTACAGCTCTAAGACCCTGTATCAATTCGAGTAAGTAGGCAGGCGATTCACTGAGATGTAAGCAAAACAAGTTCTTTGTCGCATCCACTCCGCAGCGATCGGGCAAGTTGCCACATTCCTAACCTAAGCCTGACGAAGCCGACGGCTAACCGTTAAACCATCATTCATTCCCATCAGCATTGGAATCTGACACCTCGGTCGTGATTCAAGCTTCGGAACACATTCCTATAACAATGACGGTTACGAATCACAAATCTACCTCCGGCGTCGTCTCGGATGGAATAATGGATCTCCTTTGTTGGTGCTATGCAGCTATGGGCGTTTAGATTGCAGCCGGTGCCCATGAAATAATAGCCGTGCGTGCCGGGAGGGCGCTACTCCGGGATCAACTCATACCCGACCCGAGGGCTGACTACGGTGCTGCAGTTGAGAACAAGGAGCCATAGGAAACCCTGCGAATAGAACTAGCCCCCTAGATTTGTATTAGTTCTATACCATGCGCCAAATCTTCAGGTACTGTCTCCATTGAAGGCACCACCCATCGAAATGAGAGCGCTCACCTCTACGATTAATGATAACGACGCGGGGTTTGAACTCAAAGTGTGAAACTATGCAGTCCACCAGGCCAGCGGAAGATGCCGTATACACCACTCGACAGACATTGATCATATCCCTGTTGTATCTCCTGGCCGCTTTTCGCGAAAAATGGTCAATATTCCCAAGTGCGTTCATCCAGGAGGCCCCGCTTTCTTGTTGGATAGTTGAAACTAACCGAATTGGCATCGTAGGACACGCCGGACATGTGAGTTCGTCTGAAATTCGCAACAGGGAAAAACTTAATCACGGTGCCTCTGACAGTCTGCGCACACAAAGACTGCAGAAAGCACACGTATGTCATGAAAGCTGCTTTCTATGGTCTGCTCAAACTAGTCATGTGCTTTCATTGGCAGCCCTCACAAAGTGACACAGTACAAGAAGGGTAAAGACTCTCTTGCCGCACAAGGGAAGCGTCGTTACGATCGCAAGCAGTCGGGCTATGGAGGGCAGACCAAACCCGTTTTTCATAAGAAGGTACGTCATGTCGCGTCTAAGTGTTGGCGGTGAATGCGTTAAGCATCTTCGAATGAGTAGGCCAAGACAACCAAGAAGGTTGTCCTACGTTTGGAGTGCACTGTGTGTAAATATAAAATGCAGTTAGCCCTCAAACGCTGCAAACAGTGCGTCTACGATTTCATCTCCTCTTGTGATGCGCCAACTGAATGTATGCTATAGCTTTGAGCTTGGGGGAGAAAAGAAAACGAAGGGAGCAGCTCTCACTTTCGTAAGTGCTATAAACGCTCCTTGTGATGAAGGTGCTGAACACAATTCGAATTTATATAGTAACCGGTTGCCTTGCCCCGTTGTCTTTGACATTGGCTTCTCTGCTTTGACCGTGTATACAATCCGTAATGAGACGCAATACACCTTATGCACAGGCGAGAGCCAGCACTGTGTGCCTTTCTTACTACTCTGCGAAAGCTTTGCCTTTTGGATGAACTCCCATCATTGTCACCTTACCTGGGTTAGTCTGGATTAGTCAAGTGCCACAGATAGCTACTGAATGCCAGGATCAATTTGTCTTGCTTGCCACGACCGAAATCCGAGATCGCAACCGTACAATCTCGCATCCGGCTATTCGGTTTCGGTTACGATGAATGGTGGATACCGGAATGCATGCTGAGATATGAGGGTATATCGATAGGGATTAGTACGATGCCGGAGTGGAAGTCCAGTCTAGGAACATAGCAAGGTCTGACGTGGAGAAGGCATTATGGAGGCAGTGCATATCGCCGAACAGTACGCACTTACATATTACCGGCAACCGTGCGCCGGCAATCGTGCAAAAGGTCAACAGGAGGTCAATCGAACGATGGTAATTGTTCGGAGTGTGATAAGTGTAACAGAGCATTATTGATGGTACAACCAATGATATCGTATCGCATACGCTTTGGAAGATTTGGACAGAAGGTGACCAAACTGGATACCGCGACGCGGATGGGGACCGTAAAATTATCTCTCAGGAACAGAGAAGATACGAGTGGGGTTGAATGGCAGATCGGTAGGAGCGAGACCAGATGGAGAAGCGAGGTGTACGGATCAGGTTAGGGAAGTGGATGAATGCGGTGGGCCGATGAGTGAGATGTAACCGAGTGGCGTAATCGGCGACACTCACGGGAAAGCTGCCAACGGACTCTCCGGGGTCTTTGTCAACTTCAATTCACAATAAATATCTATGGTCCCTTTCCCTGTCGTTCCACTCTCTTCCCCGGGTTTTCTCGTCCTCTTTTCCCGTTCTCTCTCCATACTCATTTCGGTCCATCGTACGACCCACTCATACCTTTCTTTTTTTTTCTTTCTTACTTTTTATTCATAGAGAAACGTTGTCTCTTAGCAACGGTCAGTCTCTTACCCCAACCACGGCCTCCCTGCATATTGCGACCCAGTATCGAATCAGCCTTTCTCATCCTTTCCTAGCTCCCCAATAGCTGCTAATTCCTGAGTCCCCCTCTTTGGCGCGTACGCTCACCGTTTGCCCGCAATGAGGGCCTTAATCCGCCCAATTTCGATCCATGCCGCGGCTTCGCCCATAGAAACTATCGTGTTCTTTTTCGTTCTCGCCACACTCTCCTACTTCCATGTCCTCTCCGCCATCAAGCATTCCTCTTTCTTCGCCCCGTCTACCCTCCCACACTTGCGCCCATCACATGCGCTCTTGCGTAGCAACGAGTGGGTGGCCGTTCCGGAGACGGAGTATGAGCCCAATCGCGTCTCTGTCATCGACCTTCAGCAACTATCCATGTCCTTCGATAGTAGGACAGCAAAGAAGGTGCGTGCAAACATCTCTCCTAGCTTTTATACGCGTTGACCCGTTCACGCAGATTGCCGAGAGTCCGAGACTGTCATCACAGGTTGCCAGCTCCTTGGAAAATATAACCCACTTCCTCACGCACCGTTTCCCTACGTCCTCTGGCAAATCCTTTACAAATATTTGCCACTCTGTCCGGAACGACCAAGATGAAGAAACGTGTTTCACCTCTACCTTTTCGGAGATCCCGAAATCCGAAACACTCACACTCGCATTTGCTGCGGGCGGTCGTGAGGACTTCATCAGCTCTCTCACAAGGCAAGGCACTTTCCTTTCGGATGCTTTTGGGTCCATCAAATACATTGTCGAGAACCCCGAACAAGAAGCAATTGCAGAGATGAAGAGTGGCAAATGGGTTGTGTACGCTGCACGCACCCTAATGGTTCGATTCTGGGACCTCACCAAGGTCAGTATAATTCTCCCTGGTCTCCTGTAGATATGGCCTTACCATATTCCTTACCTTAGAAAGCAGACAATCTGGATATTTTACTCGTCCTTGCCGGATACGTATTGATGCACACGACATTCATCCGCCTGTTTCTTGCGTCTCGCAGCTTGGGCTCCAACTTCTGGTTAACCACAGCCATCCTCTCATCGTCAACTCTTTCCTTCATGGTCGCCTTACCCATTGCTGGTTACCTTCGCATCCCCCTCGATCCTGTGAGCCTAATCGAAGCACTTCCTTTCTTGGTCTGTACAGTCGGATTCGAGAAGCCCCTTCGCCTCGCTCGCGCGGTATTCGGCCATCCCCATCTCATGCAGCCCGCCATCCAGGAAGGCCGTCTGCGTGGTCAGATGAAACCAGCCCCAGACCTCATCGTCGAGGCGCTTGATAAAGTCGCCAATATTATTGTTCGGGACTACGCTCTGGAGATTGCCGTACTTCTCATTGGTGCATACAGCAAAGTCGGCGGGCTAAAGGAATTCTGTGCTCTCGCAGCCTTACTTTTAACAGTAGATTGTGCGGCAACTGCGACCTTCTACGTCGCTATCCTAAGTGTTATGATCGAGGTATGTTCCAAGTCCTTCGACATCACGTGCGACGGGGTTTTGGGGGGGTTGCCTTTGGCCTGTCTGTGATTAATTCTCACACTATGTCTTATTGTTAACAGGTGCGCCGCATCAAGATGTTCCGTGTCTTGTCATCGCGGAGATCATCCATGTCGAATGGCAAGCCCCCCGTGATCGTGAATGGCCAACTTCAGATGCCCAAACTTAGCCTGCGGCAGCGAACCTCGGCTGCATTGTTAGGCGTAAAAGGCTCATTGCTTAGGTCTCAGTCCAAGGAGAAAGTCGGGAAGGAGGAGAATCCCGTTGCTCGCTTAAAGTTATTACTAGTACGGTTCCCCGCACATTCTCTTCATCAGCATTCCGAATTAACGCTGCCGTCTAGATTGTCTCATTCCTCTCGCTTCATCTATTGAATCTGTGCGCTACATTCACCCCTGGAGCGGCTGTAACCCGCCTTCAGCAAGTACAACACCCTGGTTATACTATGGATGCCCTACCTGATTTCCGCACCGTTGATATTACAAGCCCCTCGATCCAGCGATCCCTCTCTAGTCTCGCGGCCCTTCACAACGGACCTGAGCTGTCTGTGCGTATATTAGCGCCGGTTCATGTGCGCATGGTGCCTGTCATCTCGCCACTCCTTCATAAAGAGTCGAGGACCAAGGGACGCGATGCTGATGATATGATTGATAATTTCATGTCTTCATGGACTCGTCTTGTCGGTGATCCTATCTTATCCAAATGGATCGTGCTACTCCTTGGTGTCAGTGTCGCGCTTAACGGCTACCTTCTCAAAGGTATTTCCACCGGAACCGGCTCTACTCGCATCGTCCAACAGGCTCAGGGCGTCCGGTTCAATGCCGTCGACCGAACCCAAGAGAAGCAAACGATAGTCCCATACTCTCATCCCGCTCCTATTCCAGCCCTCCCAGAATCTCGCACAGAAAGTGTGGTGGTCTATTCTGCTGCGCCTGCAGTCGTCCGACCTATCCCCGTGCCAGCCGTTCGTCGTCCGCCTTCCGTAAATGGAATCTCGTCACTCCTGAATTCGGTTGATGAGAAGCTCAAAGCGCAGCAGTCTACATTCACAACAGGTGACGAGTCCGATTCCCAAGACGAGGAGCCTAGTACAAAGGAGACATCAACACCCATACGTTCGTTGGAAGAGTGTATCAACATATTCGAGAATGGTCCTCGTCCGGTCTCCGTGTCACTCTCGTTACTTAATGACGAGGAGGTCATCCTCTTGGCTCAGAATGGTAAAATACAAGCGTATGCCTTGGAGAAAGTTCTAGGCGACTTGGAACGGGCAGTTTTGGTTCGAAGGGCATTAGTCTGTACGTACACCCACCAGTTGGTATCGGCATCGTGACTTAATTGAGGTTGCAGCACGGTCGTCCAAAACGAAGACCCTGGAGAATTCTGACGTACCCATGTCAAACTACGATTATTCCCGGGTTATGGGAGCATGCTGTGAGAACGTTGTCGGTTACATCCCCATTCCCCTCGGCATAGCAGGTCCTCTCAAGGTTGATGGCCAAATGTTCCCAATCCCCATGGCTACAGCAGAAGGCACGCTCGTGGCTTCGACCTCCCGTGGTTGCAAAGCACTCAATGCTGGAGGCGGCGTCGCTACTGTCGTCACCTACGATGGCATGACACGTGGACCTGCTATCGATTTCCCATCTATTGCTCTGGCGGCAGCTGCCAAGGCGTGGATTGACTCGGGAGAAGGCACTGCGATACTGAAGGAAGCGTTCGAGAGCACGTCGCGTTTTGCGAAGCTACAGAAGCTCAAGACTGCCATGGCCGGTCGGACGCTATTCGTGCGATTCGCAACGAGTACTGGTGATGCAATGGGCATGAACATGATTTCGAAAGGTACTGAGAAAGCGCTAGATGTCATGAGCAAGTACTTCCCGGAGATGATCGTCCTCGCCCTCTCTGGTAATTATTGCACGGACAAGAAGCCCGCCGCCATAAACTGGATCGAGGGTCGTGGCAAGAGTGTTGTTGCGGAGGCAATTTTACCTGGTCATATTGTCAAGTCAGTGTTGAAGACCACGCCAGAAGCGCTTTGCAACCTCAACACGAAGAAAAACCTGGTTGGTAGTGCGATGGCAGGCTCCATCGGTGGCTTCAATGCCCATGCCGCAAACATCTTAACTGCGATATTCATTGCCACCGGACAAGACCCGGCACAGAATGTGGAATCGTCTAACTGCATGACCTTGATGGAGTTGTGAGCCGCCTTTCTGCCATGTCCGCCGGGGAATGCGCGCTGACTTGAATATACTAGAACGAATGAGGGTCGAGACGTTCTTGTCACCATCACAATGCCTTGCATAGAAGTTGGCACCGTCGGCGGTGGTACCGTCCTTGCCCCTCAGCAATCCGTATTGGAACTGCTAGGTATAAAAGGCGCGCATCCGACAGAGCCTGGTCAGAACGCACAACAGCTCGCTCGCATTATTGCTGCCGCCGTCATGGCAGGCGAGCTCTCCCTTCTCAGTGCCCTCGCCGCTGGCCACCTCGTCCGCGCGCACCTTGTCCACAACCGCTCCCAAGTTCCTACGCCGGCCTCATCGCGGCCGATCACACCAGGGCCTGAAACACCGCCAAATGTGCTCTGGGTACCAGGGACCCCCAACCCAAAGTCCGTGACGAAAGCGACGGTAGGGCCATTGACCGCATCACCGTCTACGATGTTCCTGGCTGGTTACAGTATAGATCCGAAACCCTGAGATGAGTTACAGCAGTCCACCATTGGTTATTCATCTCTCCGGTCGACTATTGCATCTTTCCTCTACATTATTCATCCCATATCTAGTCCCCGCAATTAATTCGCTTGAGGTTGTAGTTTATCCCCACACATTTCGTGCATTGCTTTTTTATAACAGACAGCGAACATTGCCCTCAGCATGTACAATTGACTGAGAAGTGCATTTACAAAGATTGTCATCACATACCAAAAAATAGACCCGAACCAGTTGCCTGTCGTCATGGTCTAGTGATCTTATCTCTATTCAAATCCCGCTGCCCGCCTAGCTCAATCGGATAGAGCGTCAGACTCTTACTGCGGGTGCACAGTTACTTAACTGCAATCTGAAGGCTGCGAGTTCGACCCTCGCGGTGGGCTACTCCTTGACTTTTTGCCATCTCTGTCCACTGGCATCTATTTCTCTCCAATTATATTTATATCTTAGGGAGCGGCAAGCGACGTGCACATTTAAAATAGGTCGCCAGCGGCTTCCATGCAGCACGGAACGGAAGCCTTCAACACTGAATATTACTGAATCCTGGCCCCAAGGTCAACTTGACCCGGTTGTATATCATTCATCGAGCAGAGTAGCACCCGTAGCGAAATCCTCAATCATTTTTTTTACTGCCCTCGATACTGAGGCGAACCCAAATCCAAGGCTGATACCACCACCCATCGACCTCGCTTCGAACCGCCCATTCGCTTTCTTGTGCTCTGCTACCAGCTTGCACAACGCAGCGAGTGTCGTCCATTGTGGTTCATAACCTAGACCACCTTTCTCCGGAGACATTCGAGCACGCGAATCGTCCCAAATGAGGTGTACCATGGTAAGGAAGAACAACGAGGGCTGGAGATTGACGAGATCCCCGTTGGGCGCTGGGATAAACTGTCCGAAGCGACGGAGGAAAGGACTCGACGAGGACGCGGCGAAAGACCGTAAGAGGTATAACCACTCAAGTACGTGGGCGAGCGTGAGCATGGCCGTGACGGACAGCCGAGGGAATACGATTTGCCCATCGGTGAGGGTTGTAAGCACGGTGTAGACGTCTCCATAAGTGACGGGTGGGCCGGCATCCACGATGCCGAACGTCTGCCCGCCGATATCGGGATTGGGGGATCCACGCGCCACCTCGATCAGACGTTGTTCGTAGCAAAAATGAGCAAGCGTCGCGTTCTCCACATAAATGAAATTCTGGAGGATGTCCTGAGCCCACGAGGGATTGACCCGCCGCGCGAGGTACGCGCCGCACAGGATGTCTCCGCCCGTGCCGTAGATCCCATTGCCGGGTCGGAGACACCCCGTACGAAGAAGTCGTTGTCGTTGTCGTTGTCGTTCGTCGCCCTTCAAGCTCCTCCTTCCCGCGGATGGTGCCGCCAGCGGGGTCTTGTCGGCCTGCCGGACGAGCCTCTCGGCCTTCATCTTGGACGCGGCGTAGTTCGAGAACATGTCTTCGTGGCGTCGCGGCAGGCGAGCGTCGTCGTCGTCGTCGTCGATCGTCTGCACCCAAAATTCCGGTCGCTTCTCCCACGGCCAAAGCCACAGTCGCGTGCGGCGTACGGACACGGAGCCGCTCGAGGTGTAGATGAGGACGCTCACGCCGACGCTGCGCGCAGCATCCAAGACGTTCTGCGTCCCCTCGACGTTCACCTTGTCGGACAGGTGCAGCAGTCTGGGGTCGCGCTCGTAGAAGCGGATATTCGCCGCGGTGTGAAAGACGGTGATGTCGGCGTCGGCGGACAGCGCGGACGCGGTGGGGTCCCCTCTGTCATCCTCGCGGAGGTTATTGATTGGACCCGAATCTCGATCATGATCGGGATCGGGGTGATTCGGTGCTGTACTGGCAAGTGGCCAGGGCGCACTGAAGGCTTGTTGGACCTGCTCTCGGTTGGATATATCGACGAGATGAAAGTCGACGTCCTGGGCCAAGCCGGTGGTCAAGTCGGTGCGCGTGGGGGCGCGTATATCCAGCACTCGAATATGTTTCGGGTGTTCTCCGCGTTCCAGTAGATGGCGGACAATCCAGCCACCAAGAAAGCCTGCCTGTGATGGGGTTTTGCAAGGAAAAGGGGGATGGGTAGTAGGCAGGTCAGTGGCGCCGACTTTTCCTGAGCCACAAAAGAAAAAGATATGCTGGCTGATGAACATACCCCGCCGACGACGATATATCTTCTTCCCGTTCTTGGTGGGAGGAACGATTTTGCATCCATCGTCGTTCTCTCCGAGATTGCGGCTGCTTCCAAGGCATCTCTTGCGCTGAGCCTCTTGGGAGAAAAGGCCTTGGCCACCTCATGAGGCAGCTGCATGAGTTTTGCATCATTCAAACGAACGTACAGGTACAAGATGAGCACAAAAAAGAGACAAAGGAGGGGAACGGTGTGGCTCATTCGTGTGGATGTAGTCCACTGTAGAGGACAACTAGCATGCTTATCATCGCTCGCTCGGGGCCAGTGTCGTACGATGACCTGGAATTCTTACTTTGCCATACCGTAAGGATCGACCGCATGACGGTCGCCAAGCAAATCCACATATATTGCCACGCCCAACGGCCGCAAAGCACATGTACAGATGGGATCTACAGATTGAGCATGTAAAGTAAACAACAGCCACGCCCCTAGGCCGGAGGAGGAGGAGGAGGGGCTGGTTCGCTGGGAGGCGGGGCAGGAGCCGCTGCACCAGCACCCGCAGCGGCGGCATCAGAGTCCGCTGTGTACCCCTGAGATGCATAATACTGCTTGTATTGTACCATCTGGCTTGCCTGCCATTCTTTGAATTCTGGCGAATTCACGTCGTATCCATATGCAGCCCTATGAAACATTGTAGGGAGGGGTGACCCGGGTCTCACAAGGAACAAAGACGTACCAATATGCCGTGTAGGCGTCCAAATCAGTTGGGGCCGGTGCTGCGGGCGCGGTGCTTGCACCGCTTGCGCCTGTCGTAGATCCATCCGAAGGCGGTGGCGGTGGTTGTTCACCGGGCGGTGGCGGTGGTGGTGCCGCTGATGGAGGTGGAGGCGCGTAACCCTGGGTGAGTAATATCGTTAGAAGATAATAAGAAGATAATAAGAAAGAATCAAAAGGAGACACATCGAATACATTGTGTACGTACAGTCATCATACCGTAAGAGGCATACTGCATCTGGGCTTGGTGAAGCTCCATCTGTTGCTGGTGCAACATGGCCTTGACCTTTGCGTATTCCCCTCGGACGACCTCAAGGAGATCATCAGTCAACGCCTTTGCGCGTGCGACCTGACCCTCTTCGGGCCCACTTAAGAAGCCGTCAGAACGGTTTTTAAACAAGGCGTTGAGATAAAACTCACGTTATGTGAATGTGCATGGGCTCTTCCGACTCCTTCCCCGTCTCCTGATCCACAAACCCTGATCCTTGACCTTTGATCTGCACGCGAGTCCCCGTTTCTTGCTGGATGTACTTGACGAACATGCCCTGCGGATAGCCCGTGAGAAGAATCCCGTCTCAAAGCACCGGAGACTTACAGTAGGGCCGACAACCTTCGCTCGCACGTTGAAATTACGAATGGACTCCAATCCGATGAAAATTTTCTCCTCCGGCCACTTACGCTGAGAGGCCGTGAGCGCGCACAGTTCGTCCCTATCTTGCAGAACGAAAACGCACCTTTTCACGCTTTCCCTTTTCTTCTACAAGAGAACCCATGTCGACTGCGATGAGTTCATTGACTTTGTCAATGGCACGCTGCAATACTTCTTTCGTGTTTGCAGATATGTGTAGGTACAACGGAGGGTCCTTCTCCGTGGCCTTCAGACGATCCGGGTACCATACTCCTTTTGTGCTGACAGAGGCCCCGGTTTCTTCGTGTATCTAGAAGGAAAATGTATACGAACGTTTGTGAGATATGTCCGTCGTAAAAAGGAGGGGTGTGACGCACCTGCTGTTGCGTGGAACCCCTGGTTAACATATACCGATTTCTCACATCGTTGATGTCAATGTCTTGTGTAAACTCCCCATCATGTATGTCCTTGGGTCCGAGCAACCCGTTGCCGCCTCCAGCCCCACCGCCACTATACTGAGCAGCGATTTTGGCTGCAATGGCTGCTGCTGCGGCAGCCGCGGTCGAGGCGTTCTTTCCTTCGTCCGATTTTGCAACCTTTGCGGGGGATTCGGGGTCGTCTATGAACTCCTCCGGTGCGGCCTGGTCCCATTTTCGTTTTGAGGACATTGCGACGGATGAGGTATACGACGAGTAGCACGGTCACGGGTTGGTGGTAGGAAACTGAACAAAATGTATTATGTAATCCGATGTCGTTGACTACTGTACTGTCTGTGATGACTGGTGCTACAGGATGAAGGGACGTAATATCATCATCATACAACCTCTACAAAATTGGCAGGAAATGAGCCTTCCCGACCGTCAAGTTTGCCCTTCCACCTGGGTAGATAGAACAAAGTCAGCACGTCGTAATCCAGACTGGCAACGCGCAATATGATAAACTCACCACGTATCTGTCGAATCACTCTTCTCCGTGATAGTGATGACCTGGCCCTTCGAGAAGGACAGATCTCCGGGCTCAACCGCACGAAAATCGTATAATGCAATTGCACGACCGACACCCTCCCCTTGTGCAAGTGGTCTACGAAACGCACGATCGCGCTCAGCTTCACGGTACCGTGCAACCGCAACATCCACAGCTCGGGTTCCCGGCCCAAACGGGTTATCATCGTCCTCAAGAGTCGGTGCGAATGGCGATGCAATGTCATAGCCATCACTTTCACGTTCTGCTTGCGAGTAGAACGGATTTACAGCGCTCGCGGTGCTGCTCGACGTTCGGGAATGTGCAGGTTGCAGTCGGGTGGCGGAACTAGTTCCAATCGAAGAGTCGAACGACTGACCGGGTATGTGTCGCGCACGCGAACTTGAACCGGGGGTAAAGTCACTTTCGAAGCGGGTTTCGAACGGAGGAGGATCATCGATTCGGGGGGGATGATCATAGTCCCAGGTTGAACCGGAAATGGCTCCCTCTTCGGGAGGTCCCAAGTGACTGCCCGAATTCGTGCGTACGCCCCACGAATCTGGAGGAAAAGCGGGGGCGGTGGATGGTTTACGCTGCTGCTTACGCAATGATGACGGAACTTGGGCGTTGGAACTTGCTATGCCACCAAACGCATACGACGAGCCAAGTGAGGACCGGTCGTCTGTCACCCACGCACGTCCGCCAGGTGGGCTGGTACAGGACTCAAGCGTGCGGATAAGAGACTGCGCCCAGTCTGGCGGTGTGACGCCGCCACTAAGGATTTGCTTAGCACTGACGTTGGCATGATATGCTTGCGAATTCGCGTCTTGTCGCTCAACAATCACGGAGCCCTCGACTGAAACGCCACCAAAGAGGCCGCGTGTTTTCGAATAACTGTACCTGGAAGGACGTCAGACAAACGCTAATAACGAGCACAACAGCGTGTGCGCACATTGCAGCGAGTTTGCCTTGTGTGTTGAGAGCGGTTGAGGCTTCCCCATTACGACCCAGAGGGCCAACAGCCAGGCTCATGTTACCGCCGAGAGTCAGTGAGCCCGCAGCCATGAACGACCTCTGTCAAGACGTGAGATAAAAGGGGTAAACTTTCGGTTCTATGCATGATCGGTAGGGTACGCACAACAGCCTGTAAGAAGGAAAGGCAGTTCCGAACACGAGCCACGGCGTCGCATTAGTCAGCACTGCGCAGTAGGGTTGAGGGGAGAGGGGAGGAAGACTGACTGAGCGGGAATTGAGCACGATGAGGAAGTCCGTCATTTCTGCACCAGCCTGGCCACCGACACCGACACCCGCAAGGCCGATGGCGCTTGGCGCGGACCATGCTTGAAAGCGAAGGATCATTGTCGGTCAGCAAGATCGACAAACGAGAGGGACTCACATCCATTGTCCAAACGCGCAATCACAATTCCAGCTCCACCGCGCGCGGAGAAAAGGAAGCCTGCCTTGATGATGGTGAAGATAGCAAAACCACTCGCACGCTCGAGGATAGAGCGAGGAATGACCTAGTCAGAGAACTATTACTTGAACAAGCAGTAATCGTAGGATGATGAGATACGAACGCCATCAAGGCCGTTATTGCCGCTGTCGACAAAGCTCTTGACTTGGAAGGTATTATTATGAGTATAAGCATGAACAAGACGACGCACAAATTTTTGCCGCTTTCGCGCACTCTTTGGGAAGAGCCTGGGGAAGAGGATTCACAAGCTTTGGCATCGGAGGGCAAGGGAGAGATTGAGTGACTGCGTAACGGATTACGGACCGTCGGATGAAGAGCCGGCAGGCATCGTCCGAGTACTGTACACGCGCCCAAACTTCTTGGTATTTTTCTTAAACTGCCAACACCTTATCACTCCTTCCCTGTTTTTTTTACCGGGTGGGGGACATTTCAGAGTGGCATAGAGCATATTCTTCGCTTTCGCTAGCAGCACTACTGTGCCATTTGGCATGATGACGGTCTTCTAGATAGTAGTGTAAGAGACATTTCATCGTAACCACGCTGGCCATAACACCGTTTTCTATTAAGAACGGCAAAAAAGAGAGCGAGCAGAAACTGGATGCATGATAACGGGTACTACACAAACAGTGATACGACGCTTTATGCTCCTCCCCTGGCAGCAGCTGCTTTGGCCTCTTCCGCAGCAGCCACCGCAGGATTGACCTTCTTGCCATCTTTCCACCGAACGCGGGGCGGGGGCGCGCGGTTGCGGCGACCTTCACGCGAGCGAACACGAACGACTGCAAGGACATGAAGACCAAAATGACGCAAGTAGAACAGAAATGCGCACCGTGTGAGTGGATGGCACACGATACGCAGTACGCGATCTTAATGTAGAGTTTTGGAATAACGTATTCTACACAAAGGGTAATTCAAGTTGAGACCACGGACAGAGAGAAGACAAAAAAAGAGGGCAATGGGAACGCACCGTTGTAGACGGATGCCTCGCTGATATCCCGCACTGCAGCGCTCTCAACCATGTTCCTCACGGTGAAACGCTTGATTGCTTTATCCTTGGGGACTGCACGCGAGCAATTTGAGCAGCGGACGAAGGTGACATGTCCACGACCCTTCTTGTTGCGGCCACCATTTCTTCTTTTCTTTGTCTGTAGAGAGAAGCATACATTAGCATCAGCACCGTGCCATGAGCGTGCGAGTGGGTCGAAGGGAAGAGCAGCAAAGCATCCGAGAGTAGCCTGGGCCATCCATCCCGTTCCACGCCTACCCGTGAGATTTAAAGGATATGGAACGGTACATGGACATGCATAAATCCAACTCACGATGAAAAGCACTCACCATGTTGGATGTAAGTTAGAAGCTTTGATGCCTGGTACTCCTGATGCTGTATATCTTACAGTACGTCGTCCCACCAAACAGGGTTCATTCGGCAACCTCCATCAATTTCCCACGATTGCCATGTGGCATTTCTCATTTGTCTTTTGTTCACCTCGCTTGGCTTTGTGTCGTAGTATCGTGTTGTCCTGTGCCGTGACCCGACACGTTCTCTTGTATTCGACCGCTATAAAGTTGGGCACATGTTCCCCCTCCCAATGTCCACCTTTTTCTCATTTTGCGATTCCTCCCTCGAGCCTGGAGCTCTAATACCTTTAAACGGCCTGGTTGTCGATAATTTCTCGACATCTCATCGATCTCTCTCATGGCACCATTCACCTTCGCACTCCTCGCCATTCTCACCGCTTCATTGGCTTCTGCGGGTCCTATAGCTATTGATAATGGCACCCTTCTCTTCAACGGTCAACAGTCGCTGGTTCTTAACTGCCAATTTCAATCCCTTCAGACGACAGACCCTTGCAACTGTACGTATTGTCCTCGCGCGATGTCTCCGCCTTTGTCTACAATGCTCATTGTGGCACACGACAGCCGGCGAAACTGCATGCATACAGGGCGAGTCTGCCACCTGTGTTGACGGCACCTGGCAGACGTTGCCATGTCCGTCACGTAAGGCGTGCTTTGCCTTGCCCTCTGTCCGATCAAACGGCGCCGTACGTACACATCCACACTCCACTGCCTCGTAGTCCTCTGAACCTCGGACGGATAGTTCGTCGCGTGTACAAGCCCTAACAACGCCGCCTCAATCATCACTGCCACCGGAATTCCAGCTGACCTCGGGAATAACTGCTCCGCTCTCGCTGGCGCCGCTTTCCCCTTCCCCACGCTCAACAACACTGCTCCTGGAGATAGCGGGCAAAACACCACACAGGGGGGTGACGTTGATGGCAACCCAGATTGCGGAGGCTCGTCGTCCCTTCCAGGACAGAGCTTCACGACCACTCAACCTGCAGTGACCCTTCCGCCAACCACAACGACCCTCTCTCCCGAACAAGCGTCATCGTTGTTCTCGTTACTCTCACTGAATTCCCCGTCCTCGGTCCCCAGCTCTAGCCCCAGCGGTGTTCAAAATTTGGGCGGAAACACGGACGATGCACCTCCCATAATCACGCTCACTTCCGCGCCTGTCTCGCCTTCTACTCCGACTCCGACACCCATACTGCTCTCGGCCGTGGTCTCGTCCAGTGGTGGATATTCGTACTGAACATGTTGATTACGAATCAAATCAAGCGTACTATATGCAGTCGGCTTAATGGGTTGTATATTTTGCAATGAACAGCTGTAGCTTTCTGGCACTCTCAATGTTGTAATTTGTAGCAGCGATGTCATGTTAATCACGATCACGACCTGCACGTCCTTTGACGCTTGATGACATTGAATAAGACAAGACAATATTGAGGCATATGGTATTATCGATCACAGTACACGACATGCACATAGGAAAAGAGAGCACGCGGATAGCAACGGTAGAAGCGGAACAACACCACAGGTGATGGGAAACAACAGCGCGACGGTCGCATAAACGAGATAAGTTCAGTCTTCCTCCTCTCCCTCATCGACAGTCTTAGCCTTCTTGGCACGACCAGAAGCTGGTTTTGCTTTCTTCGACGTAGGTTTAGTGGCAACGACCTTCGACGAGCGACGCTGATCGCCAATGCAGGGTGAGAAGGGCATTTCGCGGCCACATGAACATACCTTTCGTTTCTTATTGTCAGCCTCTGGGGGTTCATCTTCCTCAGCTGGGACGTTGTCAATCTCGTCGGCGAAATCCTCGTCAGACTCCTCTGCATCCTGTCAAGTCCGTGAGGCAGAGAAGAAACACGAAAGAAAAAGACAAAGGCACCTTCTGAACACGCTTCTTGGGAGGAGCCTTCTTCTCTGTGACCTTCTTTTCGACCTTTTCAGCAGCGGGTGCTTTTTTGGGTGGTGCGGTCTTCTTCTTTGGCTTTTCTTCTTCTTCATCTGCGCCATTTACCTGTTCGCTTTCATCTTTAGCTTTCTGGGAACGCTGGTATCAGCTCTCCTCGATGCAGAGTCAAACATAGGGATGGTTGCCTTGGAACGGGGCTTCGACTGGGGTGCTTTCTTGGGCTTTTCTTTTTCTTCACCGTCATCCGCTGCATCACCTTCTTCATCCGACTTCTGTTGATAGCTAGGGGGTCAACATGCTAGAGTGAAAAACAAGGACGATAACGACTCACTTTCTTGGTCGTGCGGGCCTTCTTGGGTTTCGCCACATCACCTTCATCATCTTTCTTTGGTGAGGCACGTTTCTTCTTAGGTTTTGGCTCCTCGTCTGCATCATCGGCGTTTTCGGGCTTACGCGCTGTCTCAGGAACATCCTCATCCGGGACGTGACCATCATCCCAAGCCTTGCGGATTCTATCCTGATCTGCAGGCTGAAGCTCATCGAACCCGTCAAGCTCATCTGCCTTGGAGAAAGACTTCTTCATGTTGTTTATGATCACAGGCGTGGTACAGCCCCAGTGACGCCAAGCACTGTCAAATAGGGCCGCGAAGATGGAGTGCGTTATTGGGGGTGGAACACATACCGCAGTAGAACATCGTGAGCATACGTGGGCATGACGAAACAAGGGTGTTGACGTACAACGCCGTGTGGCCCCTAAAATCAACCATGGAGCCGAGCTTGAGCGTACCCTTTTCGAGCACCGTGCCTAACCGATCAAGGTAGTGTAAGATCCGTTGTTTAGGATGATGGGAGTAAAGCGACGACTAACCAGCACAAGGCTTCGGTCCTGGGAAGTTGTGAGACGCGTAGAACAATGAGAATGGTGATAGATAACAGGAATGGCAGAGAGGAACAAACATACCCTTGCACTTGGCCCGATTATTCTTAGCATATTCTAGGCGATAGCCAGACTTTTTCTCTTCGACATCAGACATTTCAGGAAGGGTGCGGGGAAAGAGGGATAAAAAGGGAGGGAGAGAGGCAGGAAAAGGAGAGGGGATGGACGACGCGACTAGCTATATAATGAGAGGATGCCTTCAAAGTCCGCTGTATGGTTCAAGTTGGCTTTTGCGCAAAGCCTAGAAATGGCGATCCGGACACGCGCACAGGACCATATCTGTGTCATTCGGCAGGCGTAAGAGATCGTGTGTTTGGGTTTGGACTTTGGGCTCAGTGTGCCCAACCAAGGACAGCCCGAGGACGCCCAACCCGGCGACTCGGACTTGCAACTACAACCAATGGCGTGGAACGATAGGGAGGGAGACTCTCCCCCACCCCGTTTGTGGGCCACTGTCGTATCGTATTCTGTGTTTCTTGACGCCCAAAAGTTGCATGCTATTGCACGAATGAGCCTAAACCGTACATGTACATGTACGTGCAAAGTACTGTACAAGTGACCACCGCTTGACCCACAGCACAGCCAGTCCCAGATCACGTGGTTAATTAGAAAAGTGGTGTGATATGCAACTGTGGTGGTATGGTACGACTCGGACGACGTAACCACGAGGGCCTACAAAATGGCCTCAATCCTTCAAGATGAACAGTTCGACATTCCCGCCATGGTCGACCCCACCGTTTTTGATCACTTATCTCTCCTCAACGATCCTTCCCCTCCCTCTTCAACAGATTCTTCCTCGTCGCAAGCCGACAGTCCTCCTGATTGGTTCCAGTTCTCAAATCTTTGGGACAATGAACAACCCACCCTGCAACCCTCAAACTTGAAATTTGACCCTGCTGCGCGTGACCTGGCACTAAGCCTTCCCCTCAACATGGATGTCGATTTTAATCCTTCTCTCGCAGTCGACCCCAGCGCCTTGCATTTTGATCCAAAGATGTTCGACACTACGGAATTGTCATCTTTCCTCCCCCAGCAGCAAGTCGTATTCCCTCAGAATTTCACCCCTCGTAGAATGAGCATCACCTCGTCTTCCTCATCTGGAGGGTCCTTCTCCCCCGTCTTAGATCCCGCTCTCACGACTCCAACAGCCTCGATCCCATCTCTCGCTCCTGCTTCCACCAATCTTCATTCCGTTACTCATGTCCCTCTCACCACCACCGCGAATGATCCGGTTGATGAGCTTGCGCAGTCTGTCCGTCAGGCTGCCGGTGTCACACTCGCAGTACCTGTGCAAGGCCAAGCCGAGCATTTGACCTTCTCAAGTATGAATATATCCGCATGTATCCCTATGACGTTCTAACAGCCACAAAACTAGATGTCCAAAAACTTCCTATTCCGCGTCTTCAACGACCCTCTCCTCCTGCTACAAGCACAAGCTCCAAACGTAAATCACTAGCCGCCGAGCCCAACCCCTCGATGGATCCGGCGTTGGGCGGGACAATTGCCGTTATTGGTCGTCCCAAAACTAGCCATACGACTATTGAACGAAGATATCGTACTAATCTCAATGCGCGTATCCAAGCTCTGAAAGATGCCGTGCCCGCCCTTCGGGTGCTTGAGAACAAAGAGAACGCCAAGAAAGTTCAAGACACCCTAGAGACTAAGTCGGAGGAGAAACCAGAGAAGCCTGCATGGGACGATATGGTCGATGAGCGCGGTTTCGTAGATGGTGTCAAGGTCGCACGCAAGATTAGCAAGGCGAATGTTCTGGGGAAGGCTGCAGAGTACATACAGTAAGATAATGTCATTTCTTGGCTTGTTTGATTCGCTAACGGGCCTTCAGCGTACTTAAACGCCGCGAGAACCGTCTCTTACGTGAACAAGCTGGTTTGCGTTCCCTCATCTCAGGTCTCGTCGGTGGTCCTGCGCTCCTGCGCGAGTGGGAACGCGAATGGGTGTCTCGCTTTGGTGGGCCAGAGCGTGATGAAGCCACATCAGAGGTCTCTGATGATGATGGCCCCGACGACGGAGAGAGTGACGAGGATGACGTCAATATACATCCGAAGAAACGCATTAAAAGTGCGCCAAAGAAGCTTGCAAAGGATGCAAAGCCCAAGAAGGAGGACACGAATCCAGGCGTCGTACCCGAGAAGAGGAAGCGCGGCAGACCCAGGAAAGTACAACCAGTTCCAGAGGGCGAGGGGGCTCAGCAACAACAGCAACATCAGGGAATGACTACGTCTCCCGTCCCGGCGCAACCGACGCAGTATCTTTTCGCTGTTTTTGCTTTCTTCTCTCTCTTCAATTCCCCGCTCGCCTCATATTCCCGTGGTCCACCCACCCACACCGGCGTTGTTCTCGCAGACTCTGGCGCCCTTATCACTCCGGCGGATACCACGACCCCTTTCGGGTGGAGAGAATTGTTGCAAGTCTTCCATCTTGTTGTTTCTGGCCTCGTCTTCTTTAGTATTTTGTTACCCTTCCTTCCCAAGGGCTTCCCACGCCACTATTCGCCTTGGTCGTCATCTAACTTCCCGCGCACGGATGCGGCTAGGCGTGCTGCCCTTATGAATGCTCTCGACTCCGCTCAACGTGGCACGACCAAGGAAGCCGCGTGTCTTCTCACAGCTCTTGGTGTCTATCCCGGATTCTTCGGCCTTGTGTTGAGTTTTGCAATGTCGGTGCGCGGCGGAAAGGCCAAGACACTCGAGCTCAAACAGCTCGAGCAACGCGCATGGGTGAGATTAGCAGAACTGGTGGTGTTTAACCGTATGTCCCGTCCTTCCTTACGATACTAGGCGAAATGCTGATACCAAATTCAGGTACCACATCATTCGGTCTCCGCGCCCAGGCATACTGGGGTATGGTCTCTCATACCCCCGCTTTCGCCACCTCGCCGAGTGACTTGTCGACTCTGGCCCTCTTGGTCTTTCCTGTATGGCGTGCCCGCGCTGCGGCGCTCTGGACGCGGGCAATCCATGCACGGGTTGTGCGGTCCTTCGAGCGCGTAGTTCTCAATGCAATGACCGTCGAGGAGGCCTCGAGCAGCCTTGCAAAGGCGAGCAATGTCCGTCTCAGCCCGCTTGGCTCGCTTGCCGAGCGTAACGTGCGCAAGGCCGTTGCACACCTCGCTGGACAGACTTTTGTGCATGCCGTGCTTGGTGCGGATGCGCAGGTCGGGGATAGCGAGGTCTACGACGCCGAAAAGGACGCACGTGAAGAGGAGGAGTGGCGTGCAGTGGTTGATGCAGGGCGCTCGATGGGCGGGTGCAGCGTAGAGTTGGTTCGCCTGCTCGAGTGCATCCGTACAGGGATGTTCATCCGATACGAGGATACCCAACCCTCTGGTGATTCTATCGTCGAGGAGGAGCGTAGTGTCCGGAAGCTTCTTGGAGCGATCGTTTTGTACCGTGGACTCTTCCCATCTGGGCTGCCTGGTTCGTCGGGTGTGCCCGTTGTGCTTTCGCCTCCGCCATCCCCATCGCGTCGGAATTTTGGGCTCCGCTCAGCGCTGAGAGTCGCTCTAGATGGGGAAGTGTTCTATAATGGTGGCCCAGAGCTCGAAGAAGCTAGGGACCGTGTTATTGACATGCTTGTGGACGTGGACAGAGCCTCGAGGAGGCGAGCATACTAATTTATCCTCATGTCCAGATACCTTATTGTGTTGCTAACCTATATTAATCACTGTGTTGTAACCCATGGATGGCTTTGATGACTTGAATATCCTACGTGTGCTTGTTCCGCATTGGCTGAGCCCCCTAGGTGAGCAACGTCGTCCCGCTACTTGTGGCCGCCCGTGAAACTTCCAGTTCTTGTTCTGGCCACGTGACTGCGACGCGATGTGCTTCTCGCCAGTTAAAAGCATTCACCATGATGCTGTCCCCACTTCCGAGTCCTTTCATTAACATACCGAAGACTGAGAGCCCCTTCTCATCAAGCAGGCCGAATCCACCTAACCTCTTTATTTCTAGTGATGGCACGCGCAGCTTCATCAGTAGCTCCTCCTCCACCTTCACGACCAGAGAGTCCAATCGAGGAATTAGATGAGGTTCGTGAAGCTCTATGCGGGATTTTCTTTTGTTTTTGGACCGTGCCTGAAATTTATACCCACATAGGCGCCATTTTTCGATTCGGTAGACGAACTCCAGCAACATGTTCGCATATATGCGTGTTCATTTGTTTTCAATTCTGACGCATCCTTCGCTAGGGAATTAACATGCAAGATATTCTGAAGCTTAAAGTATGATTCGATTCGGTGGTAACTGGACCAATGACTAATTCGTGACACTTTAAGGCCGCTGCTATCAATACTGTGTCCGGCGTCAATATGACTACTAGGAGACAGATGCTTAAGATTAAAGTGGGTACCTACCTACGGTCACGGCGGGAACAATTGTTCACACAACAGCGTGTTGCATCAGGGCATGTCCGAAGCCAAAGTAGAGAAGATCAAGGTATGAGAGGTCTCGTTGCGTGTATGCGCCCCTCGCACTGCTCATATGTTCATAGGAAGCGGCGCATAAAGTAATCGTGGGAGTACACACCCTTTGCCATGCGATTCCCGTAGTGAATCGTGAATCAGGGATCTTCCTTCGCGACTGGGCTTGAAATGCAAGAAAGGCGCAAACGGGTCTTGACAATCAGCACAGGGAGCAAAGCCGTCGATGCCATGCTTGGGGGTAAGTCCTTGGATGACAGTGTGAAAGTGAACAAAATCGAATCTCGTTTTCTTAGGGGGATTTATATCACAGTCCATCACTGAAGGAAAGTACAATCTTGCCTCGGCGCCGTCGTTGATAACGCCCCTTTGAATAGTCTATGGAGAGTACCGCACAGGAAAGACACAACTCGCACATACCATGAGTGTAGTGGCCCAGCTACCACCTGACCTTGGTGGTGCCGCGGGGAAGGTCCGCTGATTATCCATTTGAGCTGTTACTCACCATGGTGAAACTTGTGTAGGTGGCATATATAGACACAGAAGGTACGCATACGGATGTTTTATCATTCTTTTTCCGACGTTGTGTTGTTGCAGGTACCTTTCGACCAGATCGCATCCGATCGGTTGCAGATCGATTTGGGGTGAACGGTGACATGGCCCTCGAAAATATCCTCTACGGTATGCCTGCCTCCGTAGTTACTCAGTCGTGGACCTGACGACAAGATTAGCTCGTGCGTTTAACAGCGAACATCAGGTGAAGGCTCTTCTGGAGTACTCGTTATCGGAGACCTACGTTGAATCATCCTCCCCCACAGATGGAACTCATCAACGAGTGCTCCCAACGATTCGCCGAAGATAAGGACTTCAGACTACTTGTGAGGACGATGATAATTTGAACGTACACTCATCACCGTTGCATTGAAGATCGTTGACAGTATCATGGCCCTGTTCCGTGTCGATTTCTCCGGTCGTGGAGAACTTAGTGAGAGACAACAGAAGGTGAAAGAATTGAGGTTATTGCCTTTGCAGTCTATTTACTTGTACCTTGCAGCTCGCTCAGGTACTGCTTCCAGTAATTAGCGCACTATAATTACTCACTGAGGCTGAGGTAGATGCTCTCCAAGTTGTCTAAAGTTTCCGAAGAATTCAATGCAAGTCGTCGTTTCCTCCGATGAACTTCCGACTATGATTATCTCACTGTCGACTCTCAAAGGTTGCTATCCTTATTACTAACCAAGTACAGTGTCAGTACCGCGTGCATTGTGTAGTACTCATTCAACTCACTAACTAACCTCATACCACGCGCAGCGGATCCTGGCGCAACGATGACGTTCGTCGCTGGAGGTGCGCTGAAACCTATCGGTGGCCACATCCTGTCACACGCGTCAGCGACGAGGATTTTTCTACGCAAGGGTATGTCCCGTCAATTTATGTCATTAATCCCCGCCCATTGTGGGATTATTACTCTATCGTTTCGACGTTGAGAATTCCTGAACGCATGGATTAGGTCGTGCTGAGGAGCGCGTCGCGAAACTTGTCGACAGCCCAGATAAACCCGAGTCTGAAGCTTCATACAAGCTAGATGAAGGGGGCTGGGCAGATGTCTGAATCCGCGGCCGATGAGTGGAAGATACGAGGGAAAGTGGGTCGTCCATTAGGCATCTCCCTAATCCAGATATCACCTGCCTGTGCATGACAAGATGGGGTCTAAAATCGAAGGTTGCGCGATTGACAGCTCACTTTGTGGTGGGATAAGACGCCGGACGAGATCCCACAAGTGACGTACGCGATGGCGGCACCGAAGATGCCTTTTATGACGCCGCAGAACGAATAGAAGAAGGCGATAATTCCGCTCATTTGAGATCTAGCTACTATCTAACCAAGACCGGCATGTTGAGCAATTTTCTACGTCGAAAGAAACGGTCAATATTGATGACTCTACGCGTGCTTTGGTTGATCGGACATTCTACCGAGGGATCAGCGTAGACACTTTGGTATGTCCTTTGCCCTGAACCGGAGCTAGTGTGGATGAGAGGCCAAGTTAGACACTCTGTCCGAGTTGGGCGGGCCCTACTTTAACAACTCCTCGGTTGAACCCCAGATCGTCAGGCGACATGCCCACTCTTTACCCTCCAGAGGTCTGCCAGCTTTTTCTTTCATCCTTCTCTACCTCACCTTCAACAGCGCGCGCAGATCCTTGTCGTTGGCGGTGGTCCCAGCGGAAGCTATGCTGCTGCATGTCTCGCACGCGAAGGCTTTCATGTAGTCCTTCTTGAGGCTACGACGTTTCCTAGGCTCGTCTCTTTGTCTTCGTCTTCCTTTGCCCTGTGGGTCTGTAACACCCCGTTCTACCAGGTATCACATAGGCGAAAGCCTTCTTCCCTCTGTTCGGCATCACCTCCGCTTCATAGGTGCAGAGGAAAAGATTGCCTCCTTTGGCTTCCTTAAAAAGGTCAGCCCTCTCTCCGTACTCCCTGACACAGCTGATCGCCACTTGCAAATTCCTAGCCTGGTGCAGCGATGAAATTTAATCAATTTAAACAAGAGGCTTGTAAGTTTTCATCGCTACTTGATAACCAGATGCAATATAGCCGTCATTAGACACAGATTTTATGGCCCTGGGACCCGGCAACAACGCCTGGAATGTTGTACGTACCCTTTTCCCAGTTCACCGCTTTTGGATCTGTAATCGTCAACTTCAGACTCGTTCTGAGTTTGACAAAATCCTTTTGGATCATGCGGAGATCACCGGAACTCAAGTGTTTCAGTCTACCAAGGTTCTGTCACTTGACTTTTCAGGTGAACGCCCAGTCTCAGCCCAGTGGACCCATGGACCATCCTCACATAGTGGAACGATCACATTCGACTATCTCATTGACGCCAGCGGACGAGCCGGACTGATGTCGAATCGTTACCTAAAAAATCGACGATTTAATGCCAGCTTGAAGAACGTAGCAATGTGGGCTTATTGGCGAAACACGGATGTCTATGCTCGTGGCGCGGCAGCAGAAGGTGCCCCTTATTTTGAGGCCCTTTCAGGTATGGTAGTATTTGGCCCGGCCCCATAATGCAAGTACACTAAACCTCAGCATAGACGAATCCGGATGGGCTTGGTTCATACCCCTCCATGGCGGTCTCACCTCAGTTGGTGTCGTGCGCGATCAAACAGCATTCAACCGGGCGGTGCGGTTGCACAGCTTGACCCGTCGTGGTTCCCAGTCATTTACCTCCTCACCAACTACACCGTTGACGGGATTTTGGGATGCAATCCCAACCTCTTCCTCGGCAGAGTCGTCATTTCACCGTGATACATCGACCAATCCACCATCGTGTGAAACCCCTCCCCCATCCTCCCTCTCTTCCCCCAGTCTCCCGTTCTCCCCCGGTGGTTCATGGTCTGCACTTGCGGGAGCTGAGCAGCGGTACCTCAAAGCTCTAGATCTCACACCCGGCGTCAAGGGACTACTAGGTTCCGAAGGGTTAATGCTCCGAGGTGAACCAGAGTCGGACACTGTCCGCACGGCGAGCGACTACAGCTACTCTGCATCATCCTACGCCGGTGAAAATTTCCGCATAGTGGGGGATGCCGCTGGTGCATTTTCCTATTATAGTGCCAAGATTATAATCTCTAATCCTAAAATTTTTGTTGGTGCTAGCGTTCATCGATCCATTCTTCTCGTCCGGTGTACATCTCGCTATGACTGGCGGCCTCTCTGCTGCAGCGTCGATTGCAGCTTCAATTCGAGGGGATTGTCCCGAATCTGATGCGGCGGAGTGGCACACGCAGCGCGTTGGCGTTTCATATACACGGTAGGCGCAGCTTTATTGCTTCCTTCTGTACTTATTGATTGTAAATCTTGCGCCCAGATTCCTCATAGTCGTCCTCAGCGCATACAAACAAATGCGCGCGCAATCAAAGGATGTACTCTGCGACGTTGGCGAGGACAATTTCGATAAAGCCTTCTATTTCCTGCGGCCTGGTATAGACCATACTTTTACACATTTTTCACCCCACTCATTGCGTTTATCTACGCTAGTTATACAAGGCAATGCAGACCTTGGTCCCCGGCTCTCTGAGGTTGAGGTGCAGAACGCATTGGACTTCTGTGCAGGTCTGTTCGTCCCTTTCAATCCAGACGTAGCCAATGCCCTACGGAAGCATCTCGAAGACCTTGACGGGGACCCATTCCCACCCCCTGGTCTGGAAGAAACTGACACGAAGGATATTGGTAAGCAGACAAAGCAAGAAGATATAGCAGCCGTTCCCCGTACGGGAAGGAAGCGCAGTGGAACTATTGACGTGGTCCGTAGGTGGATCGGAAAAGTCAGTGGAATCCCAGAAGAGGTTGATCCCGATCCTGTTACTCGTTGCCCTCCCACAACTTCAGCTGCACCCGGAAAGCCATCCTTACTATCTCGACGAAGGGGTACAGTTTCTAGTACGATTCCTCTGCTCCAAGCAACAGGAAAGGATGGATTTAATAGGAACGCCACCGCACTAATGGACCCCAATGGCCCACTTCTACCCCCTCTAGAGATTCAAAACGTTGCCAAGCACCCTTCCTTACTTCCACCCCTTGAAATTGGTTCTGCGACGGAAGCCGAAGCCGAAATGCAGCGTGTTCTCGAGAGGATAAATGCCCGTCGTGTAATTCATCGAGAGCACAATGGCTTGCACTCTCTGGAGGAGGAATCACTTGGTGCGGGGTATCGAATGAGATTACAACGCGGGAGGCTGGGGCTTGAGCACATTGAAACACTGGATCAGGCGTCATAGCTCTAGATCTTTCTTTTTCGTAGTATCATCACTCGGTCTCCGTTTAGGATTTAACAAGGGGATATTCATGTCCATGTGCAGCATTGTCAATATATTAATTGTGCCTGTTCTAAATCGACTATGTCATCATGACGCTACCATACTTACAAAAGCAACGCAGCGCCCGCAAAGGCAATGCCCTACGATATATCCAACTTGAGCAGTGCAAAGAGCAATACTGCAGCGTTGCACACAGGACAGCGCGCGTTCTCACGCACTTCCTCTACGATGCACACATTGCAAAACAGGTGACCACATGCAGTCACCGTTATCTCAAGACAAGGGTCTACTCCACATACGCGGCAGTAGAAAGGTGACCTAGCAGCTGCCGACATAGCCCCGACCCTCTGTGCTCGAGCGACGGACGGGGAGATGCCTGAGCCCGGTAAGAACCGGTGATCGGCGGTGAGTGGCAGGGAGGCTCCGCTATGGGCACGGAGGGCGAAGGCCTGAGCGTCGGCAGGGGACACACTGGGCATGCTCGGGGTGCGCGGGGAAGGTGTCGGCGTATCGAAATCGACGACGGATTGCAGGGGCGAGCCCTTGAGCAGGTGGAAGTTGGCGAGGTCGCCCGACGGCGTCTCGGCGACGGACCCCTTCGATCGAACCGAAGACGGCTGCAGCTGTGGGTCCAATTGATGCGAGGTCAACTGCGATTGGGACTGCGACTGCATGTGCGATTGCGATTGTGACCGTGAGTGTGCAACTCTGCGGGCAGGGGTCACGGGCCCCACGGCTCGTGGGAGGATCGGAAGTGGGGGAGACGGTGGTGGCGATGATGATAATGACGAGCCGAGAGGGGGTGGGCGAGCTGCTAGGGACGCGTGAGATACCACTGAATGTGGGCCGAGGACGGTTCCAGAGGCGAAAGTGGGGAAAGTGGCGTTTGAGAGCTGAGATAGAGGGAGCGGCATATCCGAGGGCTGGAGGTATCGCGTTGGCAGGCCATTGTTATTATTGACGGCTTGCGGGTGAAAAAGGCTGGAAGAGCTGGCGCTGAGGCTGGGCGGCGATGGCGTGAAAGTGCCCACGCTGGGCGAATGGCATAGTTCAGACGCGATGTCCGAGACACTTGTGCTCAAGCTGGTGCTCGCGCGGCTCAGGGGGTCGGGACTGCCTGCTACCGCAGCGCGCTCTGCGCCGACCACAGCAGAGGTGGGGCCCCAAGAAGGATGGACGTGAGGTTTACTATTCGTGGGGCTGGGCGAGCACCGAGTCGTCAAAGTCGCTTCCTGTGGGCGGCATTGCAGCCCTGTTGTAGCACATAAGGAGAAAAAGAAAAAGGACGCGTACGATCACTGAATCATGTGAGTCTTGGATGTGTAGGTGCGTTTCGGTGAAATGCTGTGAGAGTATAATGGGCTTAGCGGTGTGGCTGGTCATTTTACCGGACAGAACAGGACAGCGTACCTCGACCAGCGCAGATGTATCCTTGAACTGTGCGCTACAGAACTCGCACCGGCGATGGCTCGTCGGGTTGCCCGCATGAGCCTTCAAGGCCTCTGGAGACGAGAACTGCTCCGCGCAAATCTTACACTGTAGTTCCGAGTGTAGTTCTGCATTGTGCTATTTTGACCATGAAATGATCATCGTAAGCTCAGTCAAAGATACTCAACAGACTATTGCGAGCACACGCCATACCTCGGTATATTCCTGCTCGGTCGGAAAACCAACGTTGCACATATCGCATGCAGGATGGTTTCGCGAGCTGAGATAGTGCGTCTCCAGCTCGCTCTCATCCAAGAGCACGCCGCAACAGCGCACTTTAGGATGGGAATTGGCAATGTGCTGCTCCGTAGGGGGGTTGTGAGGAGATCCATAAGATGATACGTAGTGGCAGGTCGGCCCTCACCACAGCGAGGGCGCTCGTGTCCGCGGCTCCCGCCTCACAAACGGGGCAGTTCGGATGAGCAGACGAGGCGCGCCAGTGTTGGTCAATGGCGGATTGCGACTTGTATTTTCGGTTGCAGGGCTGACACATGACAACATGCTTCGCCTCTACGTGCTACAGTACGAGGGCTAATTGAGCTCGGTGTGGACAACTGCAAAGAATGAATCATGTACTTGGTCTAGAGCCGCGGTGTCCTTGAAAACTCTGAGGCATGTTGTGCACAGTGGATGCAGGTTCCTTGTTTGTCGGGCATGCTCCAGGAGTGCATCAGCACTCAAGAACGACCGGTTCCAGGTAGGTAGTGGACAGCGCGAGGCCGGACAGACGAGAGTGGACGACTCGCCATTATTTCGGGCCGATGTTGACGCCATGGACAGTTTGTGAAATCGAAACCAAAAAAATAAGCGTGGTCGCCGTGTTCATGTTGATGTTCAGGGACAAACGTGACAAATCTTATCATATTCATTTCGGCCTCTGAATTCAAGGCCGCCTGGCGAAATGGCATCGCGTCTGACTACGAATCAGGAGATTGCAGGTTCGACCCCTGCGGTGGTCATTACTTTTTAGATTTTTTGATATCTTTACTGTAATTGACTTGGCCTTTTTTACTCTGTCAGGCTAGCCCGCATAAGCATAATCTCTTCTTCCTCGTCTCCTTCATCTGCAATATCCTTGAAACTTTGTTTGATGGCAGGGAAGTACACCGCCATCTTCCAAAGGTCGCCCACACGTATGCATGCGTGATCCATTGCCAATGCTATTGTAGGTTGGTAGTCGGTGTCATCTTCCTTGGGTGAGGAAGCAAAGTATCGCGGCATAGTTGGGTAACGGGAGGAAAAGTGGGTCAGAAGAACGTTCTGAGCTCGCATCCTGCAATCGTTTGTTAGCAAAGCATTGTATGAATGGCCGCATGCTTGCCGTTTCGCTACATCAATTGCCTGACTGATGGTGCTGTGTGCCTTTGCGAGGGCCATTTCTTCCTGGTCGTCACCCATGGTAGCTTCATGGATCAGCAAAGTTGCACCTTCGCCAGCTTGCGCCAAGGTGTCTGAAGGCATGGTATCTCCCGAATATCTGCACCAGCTATGAATAACGAACACCAAGATATGCTATGATTACTCACACTAGCCGCCAGCCGTCTTGATGTGTCACAATAAGACCGAGAGCTTTCGTGCGGTGAAGGACGTTGACCGTATTTAACGTGCGGAGTCCTAACGCTTGGCATAGCATCTGAGCAGCCTTGCGCGAACTATCCAGAACCGGGCTCGGGGTTCAAAAAAAAAGTAAACACGTATCGAAAACGAAGACTTACTGGTCAAGACCCCTCCATCCGGTCTCTGTAGTTTGATATCTTATTCTGGGATTCAACACATCACTTAGAATGGGTATGACGCCGTTGTGCGTGTCCATCGAATTGGATAAACCAAGTTCTTCCAAGTGGGCGAGCTCGCGCAGGTACAAGTGGATCGGTAAAATTGTGACAAGGTAAAGCGGCTCTGGAGGTGGCGGGTCGAGCTGTTCGTATACTCGTTAGATGCTGGCCACACTGTTAATCGTTAAACACAACAAAGTAACCTTCTTTCGCATTGCCAGTATCTTAGCAAGTCCTACATGGTGGTCTGCATGGGCATGGCTAATGAAGATACACTTCAACCTGCGCAACGCCTGCCAAACATTTGAAGGTCGCGCTGGGTCTGTTCCGAAGTATCTTGCCATCTGCCCCCACGTTCCTTCTCCGGCATCGAGAAGGAGGTCACCCCAATCCGGGATTTGAATTAATTGACCGGAAACTGTCTGAAGGTCAATGACTGAAAATAGCGTAACGCTGGAATAATCACCATTGCGGTACCGGCTGCTGATAGCACTGTTCGTCCCGAGCGGGACCACCACGAGCTCATCCCCAACATTAGGTACACCATCGCCCAACTTTGCCAGGTGACTTCCTACCATACCCTTCGCTTCCGTGAACTTCTCTTTAGTCGTCAGTGAAAGCTCGGGTGGCACCTCCGCTGCCATCGCGGAATGAAACTTGTCCTTTTCTCCTAATACAGGATCAACTATAACACGTCTTGGCGGACGGATATCGACATGGTTGTTAGGTTGCATGAATGAACTCTGCGGCGGGAGCTGGGTGACCACTGACATAGTGAACGTGAGTCACCGAGAAACTTGAGTAGGTGTAACGAGCGCAACGTACAGGAAAGATCCTTTCGGGGAGCGGTGTTACAATGAGGGAGCGGGAACATTTCTGAGTCTAACTGGCTAAGCCTGAGCTGGCTGTGCCCTGCACTTGTGAATGTCAGCGGGTCCGGATTATGATCAAGGGAGCTGATAATATGTTGAGTGTCATCCGAAAACCCATTCATGAAGGACTTGTATCGTTCATCTTCCAATACGTCGGGACCAAGGAGATGGTAAACGACATGAACGACGTAGTCCTTCCGATTTGCAGGCTTTTTCACCCTAAAGGGTGAATAGGCAGGTGAGGCGAAGGCGGACACCAAAGATTCGATATGATCGAGTGTTGGCACGTCCAGGATTATAACGACCTTGCTCATCAACTTAGCACACGGAGCGCAGCGCTGAAGTGGGAAGCCTAACCTTTGTTGTCTCGTGTTCGCCAACGCAATCCTCCGGCCCCACTGTCCTTTGTATCTTCCCTCCGGCACCATCGTCCACAGTAAACGTGACGGTTTCCCCTCGCGCTACCCTCCCTCTCAACGGCCCGACGAAGAGCCCAAGCTCTTCTGCACGCTTGGCGTCAAATTTACCACGAACGTGAGGACCAACCACGATATACGCGGTGGAACCATGTCGGAGAGACGGAGTGAATGCGGGCAACGGCTTCAATGAGCCTGCAGGATTCATCTCCTTGGGGCCCCGCTTCAGAGGCTTTTCTTGATTCGTCCCTGCGTCTTCAGCCCAGTGAGGAACTTGGGGCAGAGACGCAGGACGACTTTCGACTTGAGCGGACTGTGCTTCCGGGGCTTCCCTATCACCCGCATTCTGTCCACGTTTGCCCTTCTTACCCGTAGGCTTGGAGGGTAACTGGGGCTTTTTTGGTGGCGGTTCCTCCCAGGTGAACATGTGCTCGACGATAAGCCGCCGCCAGGTTTCGGCCTCGTCTCCTTCTAGAGTGGTGGGGTCGAAGTTGGGGTCGCCCAAAAAGCGGTCGAGAATCGGAGGGGTCGTTGTGTGAGTGGAAAGCCCATCAGTAGTTGGGACTGTCGGATCAAGAATCGTGCGCTTCGACGGCAGCTCTGGAGAATGCTCGCGTTTCCGCTTCAAAACGTTCTCCGACACATCTGATAGTACTTCGGGCTCAGTGGATGACCCATCTCCAGAGTGGGGTGTGGGCGCAATGGGAATGGAGAAAACAGTGATGTTATCATCTCTGAAGACGGGGACTGCTTCAACCTGAGGTTCAGTCGTGAAGTTTGGGATCTCCGTAACTTTGAGACCTAACGTGTTTCTGGCCACAAAACATTGAAATGAGTATGGGATGATCGGTGGAAAAGCACGCCCTACGAACCTAAATACGTAGAAACGCATGGAAGCGAGAAAGTGCAGAAGACCACTTGGGCCAACGATTTGCATCGCCCGGGGGCTGCTATCAGCCACAGACATGAGAAGGCCTAAATGAAGAACTGCGGTGAGATGACCATCGTGGCCACGAGAGCGCACAACAGAAGATAAAGAATTCAGCGACGCACCTGGTACGCCGCTCGACCTCTGCGTCCCAAGTTGCGTCAAGAATAATGCCTTGACTTTTTTCCAACCCCTCTTACTCTGCAATATCGCTCGCGTGGTGTTCTCCCCGGCATTAAATATATACTTTGCTGAATCGAAGGTGATTACGATGGATGGCTCCGTGTCGGAAGAAAGGGGCGTATAAACGGAGCTTGACCAGTTCATATTCGTGGTGGGAGCTGGGACATGCAACGACCGCGTTGAGCGGTGAGGAATTAACGGGTTAAAATAGCGACTATGCAAGCATAGCGCACGTAATTTTGTGAGCAGTGAAATTTCTAGTGGTCTTCCGAGCGGGACCAAGTGAGGCTATAGTGGTGGAAGCCGCAGTGTAGTCACTACCGCGAGCTCACAAACTGGACGGGACGAGACGATGGGCGTGAGGGACTCGGAGGGGCGCTAATACCCTAAATGGCTCATACTCCGAGTCGCGTGAGTCGGTTAGACGGACGCGCCGACAACACAAACGCGCCTTTCAGACATGGACTTTGAACTCGACCGATTTGTGTTCGAGCGAGTATTGAACGAAGGTGAGCCCGTGTAAATCGCCTAAATCGAACTGCTTTCTACATACATCTAGACCCGGCCACTCACAGCGTCGCCTTGCTGGGTACCCTGAGGCCCTCATCTGAGTCCTCCGATACTTCAGATGGCCAAGCGAAAATGGCTATAGTCCGCATCGAAAGGACAGCACTGCCCTCCTTCTCCGACGGCCTCATAGCAATGACCAAGCTCGTAGAGAGTACCGACATCGTCAGCTCTTCACCCACGTCCCCTCGAGGATTCGTACCCTAGATCCGACGTCCTTTCTTCCAGTATGCGTGGATGCTGGGCTGGCTGAGCCATTCCGAGGACAGACCAGACGTCAAGATCAATGTCATCTGCCCGGCCACTGAGGTGCACATTCGCAAGGTCAATCCACTTTGTCTCATGATGGCATCCGAATCAAAGTCGTGATCTCCCTAGTCCAGTACTCCAAGCAACAAATCCACATCGTACGCGAAACGCCCGCGTTGTACCAACGCATCGTAAAACCGCACATAGATGCGTCCCCGCCATCGCGCACCCAATGGTTCGTCTCGCGTCTCGTCTCTATCAACACTCACCGGTTCAAGCGCCTTTCTACAGGGTAGACGACATCGTCTCGGGTCGATCGGAAGCTGAGAAGATACTTTTCCGCTCGCCACCGTCGGCGGACCCGTTCGGTTTCCTCATCCTGCCAGACATGAAGTGGGACCTGACCACCGTCGCGTCCCTGTACCTCGTCGCCTTAATGCTCCGACCCGACATCAAGAGCCTGAGAGACCTCAATCGCTCGCACATCCCCCTCCTGCGCTCCATCCGGCGCGAAGCGACCAATATTGTCAACAGCCGTTGGGGCTTGCAAGCGACCGAGCTCCGTCTCTTCGTCCATTATCAGCCAAGTTACTGTAAGCGTTGCGTCTTCCCCTCCTTACCCGCACTTAAAGCGCGCGCATGCCACCCGCAGATCACTTTCACGTACACATCGTGAATGCGAATCATACAGGTCTGATGGGGATGGCTGTTGGTCAGGCGCATATGCTCGACGATATCATTTCGTTGGTGCGCTCATTTTTACCTGCGGGGCTTCGCTTTCCGTTCACACCCAGTTTCGTTGATAGCTAGAGCTCGACAAGCCCACGGGACCCTCCATTTTCCAGCGTATGACCATTTCATATAGTCTCGGAGAGCAACACGGATTGTTTTCAAGCATGAATGCCGCTCAATCGGAACTGCTGGAAGGCGTAGATGACTCTTAGGACCTCATCAGCCACAGGCGCAGAAAGAGTTATAGTATTACAGAATTCCGTGTACGAAGTCTATGACAAGAAAGACAAATGCAATAAATCACTCAAAAGCTGAGAGACATTATGTCTCCATTAGATCCTCCAAAAACCTGATGATATCTTGCGCCACGTCCTGCGTCGCGCCATCTCTCACCTGGACCAGAGCAGCTACTTCGTCAGAATCGTCCTTTGCATCACCTGTATCACATCTTTCGCCACGGGCAACCCGTGCCATAAACTCTGTATATAACCCCACGAACTCCTTGGCATGGCGTATCAGACCCTTTAGGCCAGCGCCCGGTAACGCGTCCAGTATTATCTCTTGGTTGGCAGAGGAACCACGCATGAGCAGGCCAAACAGCACCGCGAGGTGCCCACGTATGATGTACGTGCCAGGATCGTCGTCCTCCGTCAGTAGATGCTGTTCATAGACGGAAGCAAGGCACTGTAGGACATTGACGGCGTTGGGACAGTTGCACCGGTATACGCACAGACGGAGGCCCGGACATGAAGGTGCGAGTTCTGAAAAAAGGAACTAAGTGTGCAAAGACGGACACGAGGGAGCATGGCGCACTTGTCTCGCGACATAGATCTTTGGACTCCTCAGTTACTTGGACTAGATTCGTCAAAAGTCCCAATGCCAGGCATAGCCTATCAAACACCTGTGCATCCCGTTCGCCTGCTTCTTCGGCCTGCGATGCATGGAGAGATGTCGCAATGAGGGACGAAATGACGGGAATCATGGGGCTCTGATGGAGCAGAAGCTCGCACCAGGTCGGATTTTCGTGCGATATATTGATCAGTACGCGAAGCGCAGACTCGAGACAGCGGTTGGCTTAAACGACACAGGATGAGCAAAGAAAAGAAGACATATGTCCGAAGCTATTACCTGTCTGGACGATGTCTTCGAATTCACTGTTCCTAAGAATGATGTTGCACACGGCACAGAGGGTCGACAGCATCTCTGCTAGATCTTCCTGTCCATTTCCGTTGATGACATCATGATAGAGTTGCGGTTGCTCTTCTGCCGTCGCCCACCGGCCCAGGAGAAAGGAGTCTAGGATCTCCAGACAATTGGCGATATGATCGAATTGCGGAACGCCAAACGGCTGTGTACATTCGGAAGGGTCAGGAAGAAGCGGAAGTCCAGATGCATGTCCTGAAAGCCGCTGGAGAAGTGGGGATAGCCAAGACAGGAGAGTTGGATATAGAACTGCCAAGTAGCTTGGTTGGTGGACAGATGGTGGGAGCGAGGTAAGGGCCTGGGAAAGGAGTCGGCGAAGCGAAGGTTTCTCTTCATCCAAAAAGAGCCCGGACTTGTTTATGATGACAGATCGCAGGGTGGTCAGCTGGAGGGGGGGGGTTAAGGTGGGAGAAAGTGGGCCATTGTAGATGAGGACGAGCTCACGGTAAGTTTTTCGGCCTTCCCAATTCCAACGTTCTTCAATTCCCCCTCGTTTGCACCGCTCCCAAGAAGTTCTAACGCATCTGCCCCGTTCAGCGTCGATAAAATGTCCCATAGGACCGGAACAAAATCCGCCTTTTGTGTCAGCTCAGCTATTTCACGGGGGGACTGTGATACGAGTGCTGAGAATAGCACGAGGATAGCGTCCAGGACCTTATCACCCTCCCCAGCGCCAGAGCCTCGCAATGCGTCCCATGCCCGACTGCGGAAATCGGTTGCCTTCGCACGGCGCGCAAAATCCGCATCGCAGAGTTTCTCGACCAGTTCTAACGCACTGCAAGTTGCGATTTTAGGTTAGCAATGGCAGTTTGAAGTTACAAGAACATGGGCCCACCTGCCTCTCCGTACTCGAATGCTGACCTCTCGACCCATGCCTTCGAATAGGTAACCGACCTCATCCATAAACCGCCGGCTTTCGCCTTTGCTCCTGAGCTCCGTGACGCTCTTCAAATCATTCATCATGTTTGGGGGAAGCACAGGTTTGACGCGGTCTTTTGCCTTTCCTTTTCCCTTCCGGCCATGCTCAGGCTCTGGTGATGAACGCAAGGAGGCTGCGGGATTAGGATCATCCTCTGTTTTATCAACCCCCCACCGCAGCCGCAAGTCCTTATAAGATTCGCGAACTTCGAAGCCTAGATCATCCGCATCAACCCCGCTGTCGGGGTTACTGTTCGTCGGTAGTTCGACTAAGAAGGAACGCGACCCTCCAGCGTAAGTACGAAGACCAACTTGCTGAAGAGGTGCTGTGGACGGTCCAGAGACCGAAGATTGCGACTGCTCTTCGGGGACGGTCAATGTGTGGAAGCCACAAACTGTCGAGTCAACCGCACAGCTTGGCTGCAGTGATGGTTGTAATCCAACAGACACGCTGGACGCCTTTGATGATAGTGAGTCAAAGCTCGGGTCGACGGCAGTGCCATCGTCTATCAATGGCTCTGTCCGTGTTCGACCAAGCATACGCTTCGCAACGGGCTGGCTGGGCTTCGGCTGAAGAGAGCGGGAATCGTCCCGTCGTGTCTTTTTGGGCGAGAAGTCAAACAATTCTGACAAGGGATCAACTGAGTGTTTCGATTTGGTCGGTGTCGATGCGTTGTCCATTGGGTGTGTGGACGTTCGCTTTAATGGAGTAGCGGAGAGAGGTGTGAGGGGAGATGGTGCTGGGAGGGACGTCGAGGACTTGACAGGTGTCCTATGGGTATGGTTCGCCGGAGGTCTAGATGATGGAGGACTCTTTGCAGGAACCAGTGGGGTGGATGGGCGAGTGGGCGTCCTGGATTGCTCCCCTGAGCAAAGTTGAGCCTAGAACTCGATGCAATGTCGAAAGGAACTAACGGGTAGGATTTCTCAGTGAATGGGCAGATGTGCTGCTTGCCCTCTTGCTAGTGGACCCGCTTCGCGGACTACGGACGCGTTGTGGGTATTCCAAGGACAAGGCAATGGCATTGTCATCGACTATCAAAGAGAATTTGAGAGAACGAACACGAAAGAGAACGCCACGGCCATACGGGCATTGAACTTGGCAGCTTTTTCATCTAGACGTGAGCGCGAGGAGAAGTGAGGTATGAAACGAGTGTGAATACCTTGTTGCTGTTTGGTGGTATCTGAGAGTGTTGAAGACGAGATTGGATTTGTCGCCTCGAGTCGAACTTTTGATCGCCTTTGTGAATGATCAGAATCGTCATCTGAAGGATGATGAGCGCGTTGTCTCCTCTTTGAAGCCTTTCTACTGTAAGTCGTCAATGGGTTGAGTGGTGGTACTCCGTTCATCTCTTATTGGCAAGTCACGTTACACGACGCGTCTTGTCACAACCTCTTGAACACACACCCCAACGCAACCAAGATACTCATCATCCTCAATGGAGGCCTTCAACTCTCGTCTCCAGTCTTTCGCGAAGGCCAGGCGCGTAAAACAATCGAATACGAAGCGTACCGTCTCCCTCAAATGGCCTCATCCTACTCACTTCCTCGCAACACCGGACACCCTCACCGAAGCTGGCTTCTTCTTCAATCCATCTTGGGACGCTCAGGACAATGTCGAATGCTTTTTCTGTGGGAAATGCCTCGATGGCTGGGAAGAGCAAGACGACCCGTTCGCGATACACTGGGACAAGTGTCGAGACAGCTGTGCGTGGGCTGTCGTTCGTTGTGGACTAAGCGAGGATGTAGATCGCAAGGGCAAGTGCGTATCTTCTTTCCATGTTGCCTTGGTGCACAGTCTGATCCCTGTCTCTTAGCTTTGCCTTCAAAGATTCAAGCCGACACCCAGACGGAAAGTCAATGGAGAAGGCTCGGTTGGCGACCTTCAGGCTCAATGATTCCTGGCCGCATGATCGTGTCAAAGGCCACGGTGCCAATTCGGCCAAGGCATGTTCAGCCTCAAATTTGCTTATAAGGATTTCATCGTTTTTGTAGATGGCTAAGGCCGGATTTACATTCACCCCACAAACGACTGGTGACGATACAGGAACGTGTCTCTACTGTCGTGTTGCTCTCAGCGGTTGGGATGAGGATGATGACCCTTTGTAAGCCATCCAACTGTCGGCACAACCAATGCGACACTGATTATAATCAGGGAAGAGCATCACAAGAGAGTCAAAAGATCCAACCTCTCCTGCCCCTTCTTCCCAAACGCTCCGGCCCCGAAGTCAAGATCTAGAACGACCTCTTTACGCTCAACGGCCCGACCTAAATCGCGCGCGGGCTCGCGACAACCTCATCCCGCTGCTTCCGAAGCTTCCGCGTCGCGTTCTGATGATGATTCCCAACCTGCACCACCCCGCGCGGCGAAGCGCAGTCGCACGACATCGACGGTATCAGCTTCCAAGGGAAAGGGTGCATCTGATGCCCTTCGGCGCTCGACGCGTTCATCTCGTGCAAGGCCACCTTCAGAGGTTGAAGAGGATGTCAGCGGCACCGAGCTTCGCAGGTCGGCACTCGGTCAGAGCCGTAGCAAGTCCTCGGGAAAAGGAAAGGGAAAGGGCCCCATCGAGGTGATTGAGGAGGCCGACGAAGATGACATCTCTCGCGCTGCACCACCAACAAAACAACGTGTCAAGGGAAAGGAAAACGTTGCCCACGAGGCCAAAGTGCCGAGGCCCACGCGGAACACGAAAACTCACCGTCCCAACGATACGGAGGAGGCCCACCAATCAAAACGTCGTCTGCTGAAAAAGGACCGAGCTGCCCTCGAAGAGCCAGAGGAGAGTACCCCGGACGTGGAAAGCGAAAGCGATGCGCGACCGGCAAGGAAAAGACAAAACCGGGTGGTCGAGAGCATTTCCTCCAGGGAGGAGTCCGCCGAGGAGCTTAAACTAAAGAAAGTCCAGGCGCCAGCGAAGAAAGCCAAGGGGAGAGCACCCATCGATGTGCTTGAGGCAGACGACAACCGGATAGATGAGACAGGAGGTCCATTGAGTTCGGTGAAGACGCCCCCAAAGCCGCCTGCTAAGCCTCGAGCCAAAGCGAAGGCTATCGAGGACAGCAGCGTGGGTTCGGATGACGAGCCGGAGGCCGAACAGGCAGCAAAACCCCTTCCCCTTCCACTCAATCACAGTAAAGATAAGGTTCAATCAAGACTGGTTGTTCCATTGGAGAGCCCAGAAGGAGTAGGTTCGCAGTCAAGTGAAGAAGAGGTGGCCATTCAATATCCCGCCCCTGTCAAAAAATCGGGGAAAGGGAAAGTCCATAAAACCGCCAGTGTCACAGCATCACACCACGAGCATGGCATATCTCGGACGACTTCTAACCCAAACAACTCTCCATTAGTATTGGAGCGGAAAGCTAATACGCCCAACACAGCGTCTCAACCCCAGGACGGACAAGATGATGTAATGGATATTGATTCCGACGTCATTCCAAGCCCTGCTACTCCTCCCCGAAAGGTAAAGGCCCCCACTGTTTTTTCAGGAAGCAACCCTGTCGCGGATGTGGACGATAGCGAGCATGTACCGTCTGCTCGCCCTCCCCGTTCCCCTCAGTGCTCTGATCCGCCAAGTTCATATCGTGAAGAGAGCCCCGCAACGCCTCCACCCGCATCATCGTCACTTCTCTCCGTCTCCTCCACGACATCTACGACGAAAGTGGAAAGTCACACGGATGCTGAGACGCTGGTCGAGTCATTCCCTTCGCAAAGAAGCGGCGTGCAACTGACGGATGAGGAACGCATGATGACCGTCGAACAGTGGTTCCGGCAAGAGATGGAGGTAGAGTACGAGCGCTTAAAGCGAGATGGCGAAATGAAGATTCGATTGTTCAAGGAGCGTGCGGAGGAAGTGAGAAGACAGATCGAGGCACTATAATTTCTTAACCTATACACTCTTTTTCAACCTTCGCTTTCCTGTTGTACGGACATTTTGCTGTAACAAGTTTTCTTGGTTGTTCGTTCACTTTCGCTTTGTTTACGCCGCGGCAAGAGCCACGATCTAAAAATAGCTGCGTAACTCAATTAGGTATCCCCAGTGGTCCTCTTAATACTTTCCACCTCCACCTCCCCTCCCGCCCCTTTCTTTAAAAATGTTCACACTATCATTACCTACCATCGTCGCTCTTTTCCTATCTTCTTCCACCGCTGTGCATGCCTCCCCTTGCGTTGCCTTTGACGTCAACTGGAATCTGCTCGCCTTCGGCCTCGACGGCAAGGATTGGAACGCAGGGACTCAAGACACGTGGGCGAGTGGTGCGTCTCGACTACCTTGCTTTCGCTCCTTAGGGCTCTGCGTTGACACAATTATTTCATCTACTTTTGGGCTCGTAAATCTGCAGGCACCGCTACCGACATCACCACCACCACTGGTCGTCCGTGAGTTTTGCCTTTGTCAGTCCGAGCCGACCTGGCCTTGCTGATGATTACTGCCTTGCACTTGTAGACCTTTTGATGGTACCAATACGACTTGCTTCCTCTCACAGGTATTCCTCCTTCCCCCTTTCAATTTGTGACCTAGAAATAATGCTGTGTTGTTGTACTCAAGTATACCAACGCTATCTATGTGACCAATGGCGACAAGTCAAGTCCTTCAAGTATCCATATTTATGACGCTACTGCCAAGTCGTGGTCCACGCAAGCAGTGACGACCGGCTCGTTCGACCCTTCGTCGTTTAACGCAATTCTGGATCACGACACGAACGTGTTTTGTGCGTTGCTACCGCTTCCATACGTGCCATAAAATTTTGTTCACCCGACGCCCTGGCAGACGCGTTGTCGCACGGAGAGCTGTACCACCTGGACATGGGCCTTCTGAAAGCTGCCAATAGTAGTCCGCTCCCGTGGGTGGATGTTGAACAGGCGCCATATCCGAGCGGCTACGAACCCGTTATGGCCCTCGCTCAAAATCACATTTTCTTCCTTAATGTTCCTGATGTGCCAGCTGGCAGTGCCGACATCTACGTAATTCACTGTGAGTTAGGGCCATGTCTCCCTGCGATACCACCTTCCACGTTTAACGTGTTGCTTCAATCCAGTCAACTACTTCCAGCCTCAGACACAAGCCTTCCCAGCGCCTAGTGGGACGATCCCCGCCACTCATGGCCAGACTGCGTCATTCTTCCAGGATCAGGGGGTGCGCGGCGTTATTTTGTATTCATTGCGTATTTTCTTCAACGTATTACCTCCGTACCAGGTACAACAAGCATTCGCATTCATCCCAGATGATGGTTCTGCCACCTACGTGCTGAACGTTGAGACCAACACGTCCCAAATCCTGGCAGGACCGAGCACGAAGGACGCGGGGGCGAGGTACTTTGCGAGTACCACTGCATTGGTTCAGCTGGACAGCCAGGGCGATGTGTCGTATTTGCTGGTCAGCCCAACCGACACGAGCGCAAATTCGGCAGCCAAGTGGAACAAAGTCGTGTCCCTTGCGAATGCCGCACCACCGACGAGCTCTAGTTCGACACCAAGTGCCGCCACGGCCCAGGCATCTGGGACGTCAG
>Ga0307510_10000351_pt1 | contig 43364 bp, 53 predicted proteins | sample 12_EM_MG_FD_207224 | JGI IMG/M metagenome (GOLD analysis project Ga0307510, IMG submission 207224) | Populus trichocarpa ectomycorrhiza microbial communities from riparian zone in the Pacific Northwest, United States - 12_EM | ecosystem: Host-associated > Plants > Roots > Unclassified | place... | reverse complement strand
ACAAAGGCCGGATTACAATGAGGGCCTCAACCGGAGACGGGTCACCCAACGCGCTAATCACCTTTTGCATTTTGTTTCTCTTTTTTTCTCTTTTTTTCTCACAAACATGCTTGGATTATTTAAGACAAGATGCAGATGCCGATGCCGTGTGAATTTACAATATCCTATGGATTTTGATTGGCCAGCTGTCACTGCCTGTCAAAAACTGAATTGGACCACAGTGATATCCGGCCTTGCCGAACGCCGAACGGAGGCCATCAAGGTGTGCCGACGCAGGAATGCTTGGCTACAGACTAGCACGCCACACGCCACGCCACGAAATGATTATTAATGTTTAAAATTTCTCAAGTTACCTCACTTCTTCCATCAGCGCAGCAATTGCCCTTGTTACGGCATTGGCGCCCTCTCGCACGGCCGCCCTTTCACCGAGCTTAACCCGTGGTATGACCCTCCCTTCAAATTTATCCGGGTGGAAACGCAGCATCGTCGCTCTAAGTTCCTCCTTGCGCACCCTCGCCCTCCCAGCATCATCGAGTCCCTGCTCCTCGAGCTCTTTCTCTGGGATGAAAAGGAAAGCAGAGATTGCCTCAGCTGTCAACTGTGAGATATCCGGCATTCCACCCCCCATCGGCCATGGTATATCTCCGAAACCGAGATCCTCGGATCCAGGTTTTGGCTCGAGCAGGTCGCTCCAACGGCATTGATAGGCCTCTCTGGCCTCTACACGCCGCCTACGTTGCTGCTCATCACGTTTGCGTCGTCGTGCATCCTCTTTTGCTCTGAGGATCCGCGCTGCCTCAGCCTTCGCCGCCGCCTGAGCGGCCTCTTGCCGCTGCTGTTCGTGATGCGCCGTGGCATTACGTTTCCTACCAAGGGGGAAGTGGGGATGGGAGGTCTCATGAAGTTATCTTTGTAGTAAGGTGAAAGACGTACCTCCACATCCCCACCCGCACCCACTCGGCGTACTCATCGTCATTCATGAGTGCCGGGTCATCCTCAAGTCCGTCATCCGTATTGTATTGACCATATGGCTGCGAGCCGACGCCGCGCCACCGCCGCGGGATGTGTGCGTATTCATTCAGTCTGGCCTCGATGGCGTCAAGCCTGTCATCATCCCCGAGCGCACCCCACAACTTCTCATGAAAGCTGTCGTGGGCCACAGGCACAGTGTGGGGTTCATGACGGGAGGTGGATGGTCCGGGTTCGAGAACAGGGGAGTCCGAGTCAAACGGACGACCGTCTAAATTGGTGTCCACGTCCCTCGCAAGGTACGGTCTGGAAGCGGCTTTTTTGGCAGCTCTACGTGCTTTCCTCAAGTCGTGTTCGGCTTGTTCGGCTAGTGTCCTCTTGAGGCGCAACCCCTTGGGCATGACACGGATAATGGTCGATGGGGGTCGAGGGTTGGTGAGTGTGTCACCGGCCCGTTTTTCCCGTTTTTCCCTTGCTCCACAGATCGATCACATGCACATGCCTCAGGTTCATGACATGAGATGGCCCTGGGGTCCAGCCTGAGCCTGAGTTTCATGATTACCGTGCCCTCTTCGCTCGCTAAAAATACTCAGATTAGATGATAGTTCAAAGAAAAAAGATTTCTAGAATATAAGGCCACGGCACGCAGGAACACTTATTTTCATATGCGTACACAAACACACGAAGTGGTACATTGTTCAAGGTGACATTCTCTTTAGTAACCTTGACGCAGGAAACTTACAATTATTTACGGTATCATTGGCGCCTACAGTACTCTACCTTTCTCAAATTGCGGTTCTCATCGATGATCATACGGAGGCATCTCGCTGGCGGGTTCTTACAACTTGGCGGTTGGGACTCGTCTTGCAACCATGGTGGGATAATATGCGACCGTGTTTGTCGGTCGAATCCACCCATATCTACTCCTCGACCAAAGAAGTGGTAACCTGGGATGTATCGATCGACGAATCTATATACGAGATGTTAGAAATGAGATGGTAAAGGACGGGATTCAGACTGAAAGTTGTGCATACTTCTTGACTTGCTCATCCGTCATGCCTTGGCCGTTTCTCTTGGCCTTCATTTCGTTTTCCTGTTGCAACCGCCATTTATATATATGTACGTATGGAGCAGTGGGTTGGGGGGAAATCTGGCGACACCAATTCCGCCAATATGGCGTAACCATTCAGGGAGGAAATAGGGAAAAACCACGGTTCCATACCTGGAGACAAGCGTCGAAGAGCTCCCACCACTTGATGTACTCAGCAAGTCGTTTGTTCACATCGAGTACATGCTCCAGAGAGTAAGCGGAAATGTCGAACATTCCATCCAGCCCGACTGGCACTTGATTCATGCGCTCCTCGATGTGTTGGCGCGACTGCGGATAGAATCCCACGCACCAGCCTTCCAGCAAAACCACGTCCAGCGGCCTCTTAACAGATGTCCACTCGGACTCGGGGAGACGATCCCCCTCACCGTTGAACAGACTTTTATCAAAGCGAGGGATGCGTACCTCGCCCGATCCCGGGCGATTTATTTCCTTCAGGGAGCTAAGAACGGAGAGACCGAGTGAGGTATCGTGAGTGCCCGGGAGGCCGCGTCCGCGGAGAAATGGGTTGTCCTGGTGCGCGGCGGCGAGAGCCTTCAGTTGGGTATGAGGAAGGTAGAGGTCATCGACCGAAAGCGTGGCCAGATGGTACGGTGCATGGCCTTCGTTATTCTCAGCGAGCATCTCTTTGACACGCTCAGCGAGGGACGTCTTGCCCGACCCTTGTGGCCCTTGTAGAGCGACGAAAAGAGGAGGGTCTGACGCGGGTCGGTGAACTTGAAGGTGGGCACAGATGTGTGAGAAGATTACGATTGCCTTTGTCTCGAATTCTTTCGACCTGTTCATATGGGCTTGTGGAGTTGAATTGTGCCAGTGGTACCCGATATACCGCAGTGGTGAGTATCTGTGCCTAGTCCGCAATCGATTCTGAGTGGCTACGTGTACGGTTTCTTTTCGGCACCGCACCAGGTCTAATCTTGGTCAATACTGTAAATGATGGGACTGTTACTGTTTCTTGAGTAATAATACCTTGTAGCCAAGTCATCAAAACTTCACTTGTCACGTATGTCTTGGCAAAACAAGAATGGACCTCCTGCTAGATGTGACAGGGAGTGCAGAGTTCAACATGCAGGACGCGATGGCGAATCGGGCAAAGACCAGCAAACAGGATCAACTTGCCCCCTTCGGTTTGCATCACGTGGCCCCTCGGTACTTGGATTTTCACTGATTCTACTGACTATTATCATCAGTACCTCTCAAAACCATAGCACTGATGGCAACAGAAATGCCGATATCCTAAATTTCTTGAGCTCACACACATGTCAGGCACCCATTGATAAGGTTATGAACAGGTTTATTCTCTACCGCAATCGGCGCACTCGTTGCTGAATCGTTCCAGGAGTCCAGGACCTGAGGTCAGACATACAAGATGCCTCCGCTTTCTATCTCGAGTTCTGGTTCAACCCTCGACTCCGCTGTCCGTATGGTGTACTGTCCATATGCCTGGAGCTAACGCCCGCCAACAACCGGGGATATGTGCGTATCTGTTTTGTCACCCCCGACCCCCTTCGGCCGTCACGAGCTGGTCATCATTACCGAGCGCGTCCCACAGCTACTCCCGAAAGATATGTGTGCCACAGGAACAATGCGGGCCCCATGACCAGAGCTGCGAGAAGGGGACCCCAAACCAGCCTGAGGCGGAGGAGGGGTAATCAACATCAAGTTTTTTATAGCATCTGTTTCCTGGTCGTCCGGGTGAGCCTGCATTTGTCAACTATGCCGCACCACTGATCGTGACACCAATAGCCTTGTTAATATTGCCCCAACACTGGTGCTTCAAATGGCCAAATTGCATCTTGTTTATCATGTGCCCTTGGACTTCTCATCACTTTCTGCCATGTGCTCATTCTTGTTCATCGTCTCTTTGCTGGGACTCAAGCTCGTGTTCTTCCATATTCTTCCGTGGCTATCTATAACTTGCCACATCCTTTCTTGTTCGTCCATGGAGATATCGCTGTGTTTAGTAGCAGTGCACCCGAGCCAATGGTTCGTGAGGCATTGGCTACCAAACACTAGCAGCGAAGTTCGCGTTCCGCTTGTTTGGCCAGTCCTCTTAGGTCCTATCCCTTGAGTATGATATGGCGCGAATGATGGCCGACGGATCAAAAGTTGGGCAGTCCCATTTACCGTGTTTATCCTCGAATACCTTGTTTTTGTTCCTCTCTCATTAGGCCACCAGTCGCTGAGAGTTCTCAGACTAGATGACAGAGGTCAAATAAGAATGAATATCAAGCCACGGGGCCCATGAACACTTATTCCCATCTGTTTCTACTAGTATATATACAACCGCCAACTCGAGACACCCTTCTCCCGCAACCCCACACTCAAGCAGAAGGACTGGATACTAGGTCGGCAATGTTACAATTAGCTCTACTCTCGAGGTAGGTGGCGACGCCATTCCGTTTCTCCGTATAAATTTGACGCGGAACCCTCGCGAATTATTTACAGGATTACTGACGCCTAATGTACTCAATCGCCGTCAAGCGCGGTTCTCATCGATGGTCATACGAAGACATCTCGCCGGCGGATGTTTGATACCTTGCGGTTGGGGCTCGTCTTGTAACCAAGGAGGAATAATGCGCAGCCCTGTTCGCTGGTCATGTCCGCCGGTAGCTACACCACAACCAAAAGCATGGTATCCTGGAATAAACCGATCGACAAGCCTATACATGTGATGTTAGAACGACTTGTTGAGAAGCGATGTCAAAAATGAAGATTTGTGCTTACTTCTTGAGTTGCTCATCCGTCAATCCCTGACCATTTTTCTTGGCCTTCATCTCATGTTCCTGTTGCAGGCGCCATTTATATGTGTGTATGTATGGCGTAGTGGGCTGGGGTGAAACCTAGCGACATCAACCCCGTTGATATGAGCAACAATTCAGAATGTGAAGAGAAGAAAAAGTCGCACACCTGGATGCAAATGTCAAAGAGATCCCACCACTGAATGTACTCAGAAAGTCGTTCGTTCGCATCGAGTACATGCTCCAGAGTGTAAACGGAAAAGTCGAGAATCCCATCCAACCCAATTGGTACTTGATTCATGCGTCCTTCGATGTACTGGCGCGACTGAGGATAGAACCCCACGCACCAGCCTTCCAGCAGAACCACATCCAGTGGTCGCTTGACAGAAGTCCACTCAGACTCGGGAACACGGTCTCCTTCGCCGTTAAACAGACTTTTATCGAAGTACGGGATGCGTACCGAGCCCGAGCCCGGGCGATTTATTTCCTTCAGCGAGTGAAGAAGTGAGGTACCCAGGGGCATATCATGCGTGCCCGGAAGGCCGCGTCCGCAAAGAAGTGGATTGTCCGGGTGCGCAGCGGCAAGGGCCCGCACTTGGGCGCGAGGAAGAAAGAGGTCATCGATCGAAAGGGTAGCAACACGATAGGGACCGCGATCTTCGTTGCTCTCAGTGAGCATCTCTCTTAAGCGCTCGGTGAGAGACGTCTTTCCCGCGCCTTGCGGTGCTTCCAGAGCGACGAAAAGAGGTGTCCCCGCGGGTCGGTGGGCCGGGAGGTGAGCATCGATGTGTGAGAAGATTACGGACGCCTTTGTCTCGAATTCTTTCGACCTGTTCATACGCGCTCGTGGGGCTGGGTTGTCACCCTGGATTCATACTTACTACAACGATTAAGTACGTTCGTTAGCTATTGTGGAGGTGACAGGTCATAATTCTAATCATCCACTTACAGTAAGTGATCTGCCACCCCTTTTCTTAACATATCTGTCAATAAAAGACGGAACTAGACCATGCTATTCCCAGTCCTATCCTTGGCCCTAACTTCGGACAGGACCCCTTGTAGTGTTCGGCCAGTTCGAGTATCTTGCTCGATCTCGATCCCGCCACCAGCACAAAGGTTGTATACTATGCCTCGTACCGTCAAAGTTCCCATAAATCTAATTTTGGTAGAAATTCCGTTGTGTGGTGAGAGGGACGTAAGGTTGCAACAAACTTGTCGACCAACGCCCGTGTCGGAGTTTCTATGCTTCACAGAAGTGGCGGGCGAGTCAAAGTCTTATCGGGGACGGCCCACACGGGATAAGGTCTCTCCCGATGTCACGGGAAAAACAACAGCTGCTGTATGAACAAACCGATCTTATGACAGGGTGTCACACTTGTCTGATGTGGAACAGCGCGGAGTGGAACGTGTAAATTGCAAGGCACGGCGACAGTGACTTTTATCATATTGCCGTCGGTCTGCGACGGGACCTGCTAGCTCGCCGCCCCTTCAGAACCCAAAGAGGAGAGCTCGGATCCATTCCAAGTTTTCAGGAAATACAGACAAGTTGGTCATCAAGAGTCTGGGCTATTTTCTGCCCTTTTGTCTGCATTTTTCCGTCCTCCTCCGAGTCTTTTCTATCGGCCTGCTCACTGAGACGGCTTGAATACAGTATATGCGCCAAAAATGCATTTCGTAAGAGGTGAAATAGCTGGGGTATCCACATCTCGGTGAGGAAGAAAAAGCCCGAGCAGTCGGTTCCTGAAAATCCCATGTCAGTCACTGGCATAGAAGAGTATATAGCGGAGCAGGGCAGGCTGAGAACTGAGAGACAGCTGTCTCCTGCTATGTATGTGTCACAGCGCGCCCAGGACACTGCGCCGCCGCAGGACGAGGTATATACATGCCGTCAACGTGGTATCGAGGCGCAAAAAGGTTGCGGCGACTTTGCACAGCTCGATGGGGGTCACCCTTCCTGAAGAGAGCTTCACGTTTCTTGTAACATGCATACGTGTGTGCTGTGCTTTTTTGGTGCAGTTTTCGTTTCCTTGGAAGACGCTATTGCTGAGACACTGACCTCCTAAGGCCCGTCCCCAAGAACCGAGCCAAGCATACTGAACCGAGATCAGGTTAGCCAGGACGCATGAACTTGAAAACAAATGATATTCGTTACACAGTTCCACCAATTTTTGTGCTGCTACAAAGACCTTCTGTATCTGTTAGATAGTTATACCACCAAAGTCTACTAGTTGATCGAGTTTTTGATGCAAGCTTGAACTGCTATGGGGTATGGGGTAAAGTGCCCAGTGATGGTGCCAGATCCGATCGAATCGCGTGGGTGTATGACGTGGTCACCTGACGTAATTACATAATCGCGTGGGATCCGTCAACAGGCACCGCTTCCAAGACTGCTCGTCGCTGTTCCCTCCCCTCGACTTACGGTTCCCCTTCTCCTCCCTTGCAACAATTCCAGCACTTTTTGAGTTATTATATTCGCCGTATAATACTCATACTAAAATTTGGCCTTCCCCAATCCGCGAATCTACGTCGAAGAACGGGACCGGCCAATATGATGTCTTCTTCAGAGGCAACTGGAGAAACCTCCGCTTCTCTACAAAACATCCCAGCGACATATGTCCGCCTAAAGCGACAATACCAACAGGCTCTCGACAGGATTACACCTCATATTATGTACCGGTGGGTCGGAACTACCGTGACAATCGCAATATTCGAGTTGCGCATCCTGTATGCGCAAGGCGTACGTGTCCCTCGAAAATCCCTGAATCCCGTCACTCACGTTTATCACTTTTGGGGGATGTTTGATATGTGCAGTGGTACATTGGTTCGTCATTCCTCTTCGTTACCTAACGTTGGCCTTACACCTTGATAATTCTTTACAGTTTGCTGTGAGTGCACAGTTTTCAGTTTTTTGGTGAACAATCCCTTTTTAATTGTCACGTTATAGATGCGCATGCCATCTACCTCCTTAATTTGCTTCTCGCCTTCCTACAACCAAAGTTCGACCCCTCTCTTCGGGATGATTTGATGGCAGATGAGCTCGAAGGTGGTGAAAGTGATGCACCTTCACCTCTTCCCAGTACCCGTGACGATGAGTTTCGTCCGTTTGTCCGCCGACTTCCGGAATGGCAATTTTGGTACTCTCTCTCCCCTAGTGCCTTCAGCAGTTGCTGACTGCTGCCACGTATGCAGGCTATCCACCACCCGCGCGACATTGATCTCGTTTTTCATGACATTCTCGTCAGTCTTCGACGTCCCAGTGTATTGGCCAATTCTCGTGATGTACTTCTGCGTCTTGTTTGTGTTAACTATGAGAAGGCAGCTCCAGTAAGTGTGGCACTTTGGTTTCCATGGCCCTGTCATTTACTATTTATAGACACATGATCAAGTATCGCTACGTGCCCTTCGACTGGGGTCGTAAGACGCGCTACGGTTCAAGTAGTAATTAAACTAGGACGTTTGTTTAGTAGGGTTATACCCGTCCTCGGCAACCGTTTACTACACCCTCGATATGTTAGTTCGAATATATGTGATTACTCTTATAGAATAAAGTTGCCTGGGCGCTCGCAAACAGCTAATTACGTGAACTTTCTCCGGCGACTCGCGCCCACGCCTCCTGGTTAGAGTCCCAATCGAAGGGCGAAGTCCGACTTACCCCGCATCCCAAACGGACCGCCCTACCATCACGAGTCACGGGTTTGGAGGACGAGAGGAAATATAAAGCGTTGGCTCACTGAGACATTAAACTGTGTCACACCAGTCCTCCACTCAATTTACTCTTCACAGCCGCCTAACGAGCCCTAAGCATGACACTACCCCGCGTGTTGTTTTGTGGTGAGCACTGAGGCCCATACTGTGATCCGACATCCCAACTACAATTTAGGCGATATCATATGGGCTCACGAGGAAGCGCAGCAGCTCTTGCAGGGTCTAGCCGAGGTGGTCGTGAGTGCACCCTTCGTCGTTTGCAAATTGACCCGGTAGACTGACGAACGTTCCCTTTTTTCTTAGCGTATGGATTCCCTCGATCGCGCAGACTTTTTCGCGAATCTGAAGCCAGGGGGGAAATACGACCGCACGGTAGCGATTTATCGTTCAAACGAGTCGGCAAAACACGTGGGGGTATTCGACCAGGCGCTTATCGATGCATTACCCCCTACCGTGCGGTGGATAGCGCACAATGGCGCTGGCTATGATCAAGTTAACGTCAGAGCGTGCGAACAGAAAGGTACGTCAAGGGCACCTCTCATCTTTCCGCGCGCCTAGACCCACACGCCTTGCCGGAATAACCGACATATCTCCATTCCCCTCTCGCTCATAGGGATTGTTGTCTCGAATACTCCCATCGCCGTCGATGACGCAACGGCGACTACTGCCCTGTACCTGATGATATCGGCCTTTCGCAATTTCTCGAAGGGTGAGCACGGCTTGCGTGCAGGACGATGGAAGAATGAGTGTCCAGCCTCGCTGAATTACGATCTCATCGGGAAGACACTGGCGATTCTTGGCCTCGGAGGCATTGGGTTTCGCCTTGCAGAACTGGCGCACGCCTTTCCGATGCGTATCATCTACCACTCGCGAAAGAAGGTGGAAGGAGCCCCAGATTGGTGCGAGTACTTTGGACAGGAGCGGCTAGACGAGTTCTTAAGCCTCGCGGACGTGCTGAGCGTTCATGTCCCTCTAAGACCAGATACGGAGGGCCTTGTCGGTGAAGGAATGATCCGGAAGCTCAAGAAAGGGGCTGTCTTGGTAAACACAGCTAGAGGGAAGGTCATTGACGAGGCTGCATTGATCAGAGCATTGGAAGACGGACACGTGAGTCTTTTGCCAATTCAGTTGGTGGTGATAGTGCGGCTTACGACTCGTCGGAAGTTGGGCGCCGTTGGCCTGGACGTGTACCCTAACGAGCCCGAAGTCAATCCACGGTTCCTCGACTTCTCAAACGCCACACTTCTCCCACATATGGGGACCGTGACACGCGACACGGAAAGGAAGATGGAAGTACGAACGCTCTCCAATATCAGGGATTACCTTGTGAAGGGGAAGGGAATCGACATTGTTCCAGAGCTGAGGGATTTGGGCGCAAAGTTGTGACTTGAAGTACTTGCGCACACACCCTGACCTAGGCCATGGAGCACTGTCATCGAAGGTGGACGAAAAGAATGTACTAGAATCGTGATTTACGCAATGTATGGTGGTCGCTCACGTATGTTTTCGATTCGATTTCGTTGAATTGAACTGGGTGAATTTTCAGGGGTTGGGGTTAACACGCTTACTAATCGATAAAATGACATCCCGGCCGGCCCGGAAAAGTCGGCCAACGGACAAAAAATGAAAAATGAATTGAAGTGACGTTCTGGACGCCACAGATCCACCACCCCGACCATCGCGTCCACTCACACGGCACGAGCAGAGCTGGCCCCATCAATCATTTTGAAAGATAGTTCCACCGCTCGACCACCCACTCATTCACATATCTTTTTTCTGCTCGCACTATTCCCGGTGCGGTCTTGTGGTGAATGGTTCAATTGGTACAGACGCGCCCGGCATCGGTGGCAGAATCGGGGATAGGTAATCGCGGATGCCACTCCTTGGATTCCGATCTGGAGGTATGATGATGACATCCTATCACCCGAGGCTAGCGCCCGCTAAATGACATCTTCTTTACAGTCTTGCGCTGTTGACCGCAATGAAAGGGGACCCTCAGCCCAGCTCTCTCCATCCTCCGTTGATTTGGTCCACGAAGCATATCGACGATTGACCTACCAGCAATTGCACTTGTTCTGTTCTATGAGATCTCTCTCCACGGAAGGAACGGAGTTGGAGCTTGCCTGCAGGCTTGCTCACCACGACATACGCTTGTATGCACCTCCGCCTACAAGTGTTCACTCTGACCCAATTTGCGACGACACGGAAATAGTCGGCTTGCATTTCGGCTCCTTACCGGAAGTCCCATCGTGTGCTGATCAGCCGAATCCACTGAGTCTTCAATCAGTAGCCCCATCCTCTACTGAACCCATCTGTGCAACCCAACCTATGAGATCGACGTCCTCTTTGCAAATCACCCGCATGTCTCGACCTCATACCTCGCACATCCCTCCCCTCCCCGTTGAAATCATGGCTGAGATTCTGGATCATGTGGGCGACTGGGAATTAGCCAAAGCCGTTGGGTTGCCCACGTCATTACCTCAGCCCCTGATCTGGTCGCGAGCTTCCCCGACAGATCACGCCCTTCTCACCGGTCACTTGCCTCTGCTAGTCTCCTGCGAACCAATGCTTCGACCTCCCACCTCCGTTGGTGCAAAACTCATCATCCGCTTCTCCTACATTCACATACTGGCCTATTTCTTCCGCCACTGCCGTCCACTCTTTGGCGAAATTTTCGGTAGTCATTTAATTCCGATCACTGCTGCGCACCATGGGCGTGTCGATGTACTCAATTGGTGGCAGACAATGTATACAGTGTATCCGGAAGACTGTCCATTTCCCGGTTCATGCACCATTGCAGAAGCCATTGATGGCGCATCGCGCGCTGGCCAGGTCGAATCCCTCGACTGGTGGCTCGAATCCGGTCTGCCATTCGAATACACGGAAGCGGCACTCGAAAACGCGTCTGCAAAGGACCAACTGGATGTGCTTGAGTGGTGGCGTAAACAGTCTTCCAAGCTCCAGCTCAAGGTGGGCCGTGTGATGGACGCTGCCAGCGCGGCAGGACATGTCGCCGCCCTCGCCTGGTGGGCCCACTCTGGTTTAGACTACAAGTACGATCGCCAGGCGCTGTACCATGCAAGTTGCCACGGACACATCGACGTGCTCCAGTGGTGGCTGAACAGTGGCCTGCAGCTGTTTTTTGATCAAGACATATTGGTGGGTGCAACGCGGCACAATCGACCAGAAGTGCTACAGTGGTGGGACAAGACTAGGTTGCCGGTGCAATACCGTATGTGTGACATCGAGGAGGCCCTGGAAGACGCGATTGGGGGAGGAGAGCGGGCTAGGGAGTGGTGGGAGGGCAAAGGCGTCGACTTTAGCGCCAACGACAAGGAATGGACGAAGCTGCAGAATCTAAACTGATGTTGTGCTGGGGAGACTGCTTGCTATATAAATTAGTCCTTAACATGCTAGCCTTTCTTATAGTTCTCTGACAATATATTATTACGGATACGCCCTTACCTACATCTCCTTGGTAGTGTACGATCATATGGAGCTGAAACGCACAGTTCTCTGTCTGAGGTGCTGACTCCGGTGTCTATCAAATTTGATTTGGCATTCATAAGCACTTGTTCGACTCCTGTGCCTACTGCTGGGCCCGGCTGATTCTCACCGTGACGTTCGTCGCCATTCAAACGTTGCCAATGACCCTCGTCCGTGTCTGTTCTACCTGCCTTGTAGTATACGCGTTTCTCTCTTGTCTTTATACTACCTCGTTCCTGCTTCTGTGTCCTTTCGTCAGTGACTGTTCAACCTCCTTTGACCTTGATATCTCCAAGCTCTACTCTCGCTTTCTCTGGCCCCGGCGGCTCTTTGATGATGCTCTCTCAAGTTTCTCAACTAGCCATACCACCGCTTTGACAGCGACAACTCGAGAACTGGTGACGCAGCAAGCGGCGGGCTACAGGGATATGGCAGACTTCTTGTCTTCCCTCGAAACAGTCACTACAGACTCAGTCCTCTACTGGGCGACTGTGTCTCAAAACGACTCGCCACATCACGCTCGAACACTCCAAGGGGTGTCGTCTGCCGAGCTAGACTGGTCTCTCGATTGGTTTGTCATGTCTGAGTCTCTCTTCTTGTCGAAATCATTCTCCGGATCCATGCATCCCATGAAAATATTTCCATACTTTTACAAGGCATCGGACACCTTTGATGAAGATGATATCACCATTACCACGTTGGTCACCCCAAATAGGTTCGAGGTACTGCGAAAACTGGCCCTTAGATACGAAGGTATGGCCCATGCCCATTCACTGGAGGACTCGGAAGACTATGGTCTGAGCTTGCTGCTTACCCCAAGCATAGGTCCACTCTCCGTGACCGTCCACATCCCTCTCCCAACATCGTCTGGCAAATCAACACTACACAACAGTCTTCTTGCCCTACACGCACTGGTGACCAACTCTCCTGGCCTCATCGCACGTGCAGACATCCACCTCGTTCTCTCCCCCTTTCCGCGCGCATTCAATACCTGGCGCAATCTCGCGCGCCTGTTCGCCCGCACCACATACATGCTACTGCTCGACGTCGACTTTGCCGTGTGTACTAACTGGCGCGCGTCAGTGCGTGCCCTCTTGCGCGACGGGGAAAATAGCGCAGCGAGGCGCGTTCGAGAAGGCAGCGCTGCGCTCGTGCTGCCGGCTTTCGAGTATGTGAAGCAGGCAGAAGGCAAGAACCAAGACGCCTTTCCAAAGGATAAGCATGTACGGACCGTCTGAGTTTTCTTCGCTTCTCTGTCCCATGTTGAGTAATCTACTCAGGCCCTCCTGGACCTGGTGCGGGCGAATCGGGTTGCTCCTTTCCACGCATCTTTTGCTGCTGGTCACAATAGTACCGACTATCGCCGGTTTTATGCCGCCAAGCCTGGAAAGATTTACAAAGTGACACAGTATCAGTCCGCATACGAACCATACGTTATAGTTAGAAAAGACGTCGGCGGTTGGTGCGTTTCTTCGGTTTGCTCGAATTTGAGTCATGCAGCTCACGTGTGTCTGAAGGTGTGATGAACGATTCACAGGTTATGGGGGCAATAAGGCAGCTTGTTTGTTTGAGATGTACCTATCTGGCATCTCGTTCTACGTATTAAGCGACCACTTCCTGATCCATCAAAGTCATCTATATGAAGAAGAGGCACGCAGAAGTGAAGTGAGTGTCGCTTATCTACGCTTGAATGCTACGAATATATTGGCCACAAAGCGCAAGTACAATCGCAGAATACATTCGGATTTTAAAGAGGAAACCTGCCTGAGGTATGTCCATAATTTTAGGCTAGCGTGTCTATACTGACACGATATCTGGAGGTACCTCAAAAGGTTTTCTGATCAGGGCATTCTCAATACGACACGCGCGAGCAATGCCAAAGAAGAATGTAAGAAAATCAAGGGAATCGGGAAGATTGTCATGCAGGTGATGGGATTCCGTCCCAAATAGTCACATGTAAGCTTATCGGACAACAGCTTCTAGACAACGCAAAGGATGCGTAGAGAAGGTTTGAAACAGAGTCCTGTTGATAACGAATGCAGACATGTGTGCTACAAATAAGAGTGGAACCAGGAGAGTTTAGAGGGATGCTTCGTACAGATGAGGCAATAATTAAGCGCTACATGCCTACGCTTTTCACTGGTGAGACCCGAGTCGTTGGATCAGGCTCCGGGCGCAGGAGTTAATAGGAATGAATATCAAATAACCCGAATATGGGACGGGAAAAGAATGCGGGTGCTGTGTACGTGGGAGGGGGAGAGAGGCCCGGGAATAACGAGTATGCAAGCTACGCCGTGGTTTCGGAGGGCTCCGATAGGTGTCTTGGCGTGTCCGTTAGTACGGTTTACAGGAGTCAACGACACGACAAAGTCACTCACTTCCCGAGCTCTTTATTCATCTTGAACATGTCGATTTTGTCTGTGTTGAATACGGCCTTCAAAGCGCCGTCACACATGATTTCTCGACCGTTTGTCGGGTTTTGTAAGTTGTTTGTTTTGATATATGCCCACAATCTCTTGACGACTTGTGGTCGAGAAAGCGAACCTTCCTGGACGAGCGCAGCCAAGGGTTCGCTACCACGCACAACGTGACGGAATCATGAGATGAGATCAAGAGGGGTACGGGGATACGTGACACACCTCAAGTTATACTCCTTGGACAGTCCTCCACCCCTCTTTTTCTTAGTCTCGTCACCGTCGCTGCCTTCGTTGCCCGAGTCGTCGATTGTATCTGCGCTTCTCGTCCCATTGGCCTTTCCACCTCGTCCGCGTCCGCGTGACCGTCCACGACCACGCCCACGACCGCCACGCGTGGAGGACGCGCCGGGAGCAGCGCCAGAGCGAGAAGTCCGTCCGCGGCCGTTGATCTCCTCTGACAGTTGTCGCGCCAGAGCCTCGTCGCCGGCGGTGGACGGCTTGGCCGACTTGGCCGACGAACGGTCACCGCCGTGGTCATCCAGCGAGGGGCGTCGGCGTTTCTTATGCGCGGCCGCGGGCTCAGCAGAGGATTCTGCGCGGGCTCCGGCCGCGTGTCCGTCTTCGTCGTGCTGGAAACCCTTCTCCTCGGACACCTTGGCGAAGACGTTCGAGATGAGTTCGTCGATCGCCTGTTTGTTGTCTTTGATTAGTTCCTGTGGCACGTCCTCTTGATCGAGCAGGAAACGTCGGACGCGCTTGGCGGAAATGGTGCTGAGGTCCGTGCCGGGTGCGGAAAGAATGGCGTGGATGCGGGGCTCAAGGTCAAGTACTTGCATGGCCGACCGAAATTTCCGGGACCTGGATTCGTAAGAAACAGGAGTGACTTGTGGGGAAAGATGACGCAAGTGTAGAGAAAATAATCCTGAGGGGAAGAAAGGTAGATTGTCCGTTGAAATAGAACGGCCGGGATATCGCAGGGCCCGAGTCCGAGCTTTGGTTCACTTGGTCCCCAGACGCTGGATAGAAATCAGTGCCTATGTCATCAACTTTCCCGAACGTGTGTCAGCTTATGTAATTCGTCTTAAAAAATTCCTTGCTGGAGCCAGGTGAAACCTACAATAATGCAATTTCCACAATTACGATGTATCGGTGATTCTTGGTTTAAGTTTATTGCATGAACGTGGTTAAAACTTCCAGAAAATAGACAAGGAATTTCTCAAAGACCGAGTGGCACGGTGGAACCAAGAAAATTGGCCCAGGCAGGATGCGGGCCGGTACATCCGAAGACCGTGTGACGTGTCTTTCATCATCGTCATTCTCGGTCTCGTGTGGGCTATTCACGTACACGTACAACCGCCTCACACACCAGTCCAGGGCTGACCTGCGCACCATTGTGCATCGCGTTACGTCCTCGCAGCAAATCACTTTCCTCTTCCTTTCTAGAAAATCTTTGGTTCGAGTCCCGAATGGTCAACAAGCGACATGGACTATCAAGAAAACGCATGTGGTTGGCTTGGGGTATTATGACTTTGGCTGTGGCCTCAGGCGCAGCGCAAGACTCGTCTCCTCCACAGGCGGAACCATCCCACGACTCGGGCGTAACCGTGCGGGATTCCCTACGTTCCGGAAGTCATCTCTAACACCCATCCTATTATGACAGACATCCCTTACTGTCCTTGGCTCTGCGCCCTCTGATTCTCATACTTCCTACAAGGTAACGCGGCCTCCTGTCTAACTTCCATTCCTTCCACGCGAACCATGCATCACGCCATTGACAAGGCGCGCCGTTGTGTGGGTCGGCACATAACCCTAACCTCATTCTGTGTCTTGCTGTCTCATACTCATGGCTTACCGCGGCGTTATTCCACAGGGCTCTCCCTCAGAAGCCGATTCCGCAAACGAAGGTGGAGACATTGTATATCTGCCGTCTTTTTATCCTTATCCGTGGATTTTTTCTCTAGCTGCGCGAGCATACAAGCAGGCTCTCGTAACTTTGGCCGCGCTAACTTCCATACCTTCATCTCATTCATTCGACACTTACCACCAATTTTCATGGAACACAGGGAACTCCGTCCTCTCCTCAATTCTCCCCAACCCTCAAGGGCAAGGCCCACTAAGTAGCGCACTCCGAATAGCTATCCGGTTACGACATCAATCATGGCTTCCGCGTTTCTTATCATCACGACTCTCTCAAGATAGTGGACGTCGAAGAAGTGACGAAGAGCTGAGTCGCCGTGCGATCAAGGTCACGGATCTGTTGCAACATGCCGCAGATCTAGGCCATTTAGATGCTCTTTTAGCTCTCGGGAAAATATCTCTGGTAGACCATTCATCCCCCGAATGCACGACCTGCATGAACTCATTATATCTTAGCTTCCACCTACCCCACATTTCACCGCAGACCCTGTATTTGCCTACAGAACTTTCGAGACTCATGCGTCCTTAACGGGGAACGCAACTTCGCAAAGCTACCTTGCTTTCTTTCATGCAACTGGTTACCAGAACGTCGTACCGGTCGATCAGGCAAAGGCCCAGCTATACTATACCTTCGCTGCCCATGGCGGAGATAAGGCAGCACAGATGGCACTCGGGTATCGTTATTGGACAGGAATTGGGGTTGTCGAAAATTGTGAGCGCGCCGTCGAGTGGTATAACGCCGCAGCAGAACAGGGCAAGCTTGACATATCTTCTCTTTGTATCCTGCTCACGTTTGAACAGCCATTGAACGATTCTTATCCGGTCCACCTGGCGGACGCACCCTTCCATTGACGCCCACTCACCTGTCTGATCTTACTGGCGGAGTTTATGGACCAGGCGCAAGTGTGGCATCGACAGGATTGAATGGGCATCGTCCAGCTATCAAAGCTGCCCGCGCTCGTGCTGCGGGTGAAACTTGGGAAGATATTCTTGAATATTATATTGTTGGTGTTAATATTCTCTTGATGTGGTCATCACCACTTATTTCGACCCAGTTCAACGCAGACCGTGGCGAAACCGACTTCGCTTTCCGCCTCGGAAAAATTTTCTACCACGGCAGCATATACAACGCACCAGGTGGGATCGCATCTGGCGGCGAAGGTGTCGGTCGAATACCACGGGACCTCGAGCGTGCGCGTTTCTACTTCGACTCTATCGCGCGGCAAGTGTGGCCGAGCGACGCAGGTGACGGACAAGGAAGGCGTGATGAAAATAGTCCAGTTGGTCTTGCTGCGCCTGCGGCCGGTTATTTAGGCCGGATGTACCTCCGTGGAGAAGGCGTGCGCGCGGATTTCAAGCTGGCAAGGATGTGGTTTGAACGCGGGGCTAGCTTTGGCGACAAGGAATGTCATAATGGTCTTGGCATCATATGGCGTGATGGTTTGATCGACGGCCGAAGGGATAGCAAGGTGGCATTGGGCCATTTTGCTGTTGCAGCTGGGCAGGACCTCGCTGAGGCGCAGGTTAACCTGGGAAAGCACCATTATGGTAAGTACATCGGGAACCTGTGATTTTGATTGCGTACTGACCCCGAGCGGATCAGAGCAAGGAGACTTGAAGCTGGCCATTTCGTACTTCGAAGCTGCAATGAGGCATGGTTCGCCTTTCGAGGCATTCTACTATCTTGCGAGGATCCAAGCGGCACAGATCAAGATCGTGCCTACTTCTCTAAAACCGGGCGCGTGCTCCATTGCTACGGCTTTCTTCAAGGTCGTCTCTGAACGCGGGTCCTGGGGCGAAGATCTCATTCAGGAGGGTGAGGAAGCTTGGGAAACGGGTACTCCAAGTGGGAAGCAGCTGGCCATGTTGAAATGGTGGATTGCCGCTGAGCGCGGGCTTGAGATCGGTCAAAACAATTTGGCATTTATTCTCGACCAAGGTAAGCTCGTTGCGTGCGGTGCTTACCGGAAGGATCGCTTATGTCGGCCTAGACAAGAGCATGTTTCGTCGCACCAGCTTTGCGAACTTCTTCCCATCAAATGACACGGCAAGGCTCGCGCTCACTCAATGGACACGATCAGCCGCACAGAACAATGTCGATGCGCTGGTTAAAGTCGGGGACTATTACTATCATGGTCTTGGCGTACCAAACGAGCCTGAAAATGTTCGCTGGGAAAAAGCCGCTGGGTATTATCGGTCGGCGGCCGATACACAATACAGCGCACTGGCGATGTGGAACCTGGGATGGATGTACGAACACGGTTACGGTGTCCCACAGGTTTGTGTGTTTTTCTACTTATGAGTTCCTAGAGACTGAGCATGGCACAGGATTTCCATCTGGCGAAGCGCCACTACGATTTCGCCCTGGACACAAACATGGAAGCATATCTCCCAGTAATCCTGTCCCTCTTTCGGCTACACGCGCGCAGCTTATGGCATACCTTGACCGGGAGAGAAGGTGGCCTCAGCCTTTGGTCAAGTAATACGGCTGATTCTGGTAAGTCATACGCAGTCGAATTGTAGCTCAAGTGATACTCATGGTTCATCAGATCTGGATCAGATTACTGGGCGGAGAGAACTGGACGAAGGCCCAGCCACCACTGGCGGTTCAACACCCGAGGCAGACGAGGATCTCCTAGTTGAAGATGACGGGCCATGGTACATGGGCAAGGCACGAGAAGAGTTCAACCGACGTATGCGTGACGCTGCAGTTCCTGGTGATGATGAAGACCCCGTACAGGCATGTACAACGTGTCTAACATTCTACTTCCAGACTAACCACCTATAAAACTGTGACAGTGGGCTCGCGACCGCCGCAACGCGGAACTCGATCGTGATGGCGATCTTGGCCCTGAAGATATGTTCGATGCTGCTCTGCGCGGTGGGCACCGCGGAGAGGAAGATGCGGACGAGTTTGTCGAGACGATGGTACTCGTTGTGCTCTGCCTCATCGTGTCATTGCTGTTGTACATCCGCGGGAGATGGGTCGAGCGGCTGCGTCGGGAAGAGCAGCAGCAGAGGCGACAATTGGAGCAACGCGAGGAGCGGGATGACGATGGATTGTTCCCGCCTCCTGGAGATCCAGCGAGGGACGACTGGGCCGTACCACGGTGATCGTTATGGCATGCGGACAAGCGCTTTGTATCAGGATCTTCGTTTTGTATACCTGTTGGAAGCCTTTAATCATCTTTGACGAGGGCATCCCACCATGTGTTCAAGTTTATTTTTCCTAGGTGCTTCCTCAGTTGCAAGCACATTCATTGGCCACCCTTCGCAGCAGTAACCCTGTCTCAATAACCCCCAGAGCCGGAGAATGTAATTCCACTATCTCCGCACCGCCATCGTCGGACACCAGAATTCAAATTACAATGAGTTCTGCTGAGTCCGATCAGTGCGTATGCTCCTGCAGCCGAATTGATGGTAACGACCACTGAATCAGATTTCGATCGCGAGTTTATTGTGGTGATCGCCGAGTGCACAGTTTGTTCGTCCAGTGCGTTCATGAGAAATATTATATCCATTGACTTCGTAATTTGCATGGTGGACGAGCGTCAAGTACTCGTGATGCTGAGGATAGATGGGTTACTTGCAATTGAGAACATCTGGCTCACGTACTGTAGTGTAACACTACCGTCATTATCACGAACTGAATGTTACGTGTCCTCTCATACTACGTCGGCCATTTTCAAATTTATCCAGGTGAAACAAGCTGCCTGTGGCTCCTTTGTTGTATATCACTCATTTCACACGGCGGCACTGATACATATCATTAATGTTCAATGTAGATGGATGTGCATACGGTATGGGCGGTCTTTTGCCTGTCCGACTCATCTCCGACATCATGATCACGATCGCGCAAAAACAAAGTGTTATTGCGTTGCGCTGTGTACTAACCGTGATGGTGGGCGTGAAGTTCTCAACTTCTCGTTGACGCCACCACAGACATGTCCCTGATCAGTCCGAATGTCTGATTACAGGGGAATTGAACTGGTCGAGTAGTAAGACCTTTGTGGATGAGAAGTAAAATTGAAGGTTCGGGCACCGTGGCCACCGCGAGAAAGGGTTCAATCAAGCTAAACAGATGTGACACTGCCGACCGGATATCATGATCCTAAGCAAAGTAGAGATGAGGCGATGTTGAGGTTAAACGAGACATGCAGGGAAGCTCTGCCTGCAGGGTATGATATGAATCACACTGCGTGCAAATCAGAATATTATACCAGAAAAGAGTTGTATAAAACTTTAATTAAATGTTAAAGAATTATCAGGGTTTTCTTGTTCAGAAAACTTCAAAAAAAGAGTTTAAGTAAATATCTGGCCATAAAAAAATACTTAAACTCTGATTAGACTCTTTCTGGCTCTAGAGCCTATCGGGCTGGGAAGTAGTTTAAGTATTTTTTTATGGCTAGATATTTACTTAAACTCTTTTTTTGAAGTTTTCTGAGCAAGAAAATCCTTATAATTCTTTAACATTTCATTAAAGTTTTATACAACTCTTTTCTGGTATAATATCCTGATTTGCACACAGTGTCATATGGTTGATATCCAACTGAACGCACGTGACTTCCCAACGTCGGTCACGCGTTGGCCAAAGCGTAGATCTTTCGGCTTTTGGGCAGAGTGCACGCGTAGGGAAGAGGCTGAGGGGAAGGAACACCCCACTCTTAGCAGCTGACGCAGTCTGTCTAATGTACTTCGCACACGTCACTCCTATGGAGCTGGGTACGTCACTCCTGTGGAGCTGTGCATCACTCGTATCAGTTTGCTGGACCTAAGCCTATTAATAAGATCTGAAACAACCTGAAGAGAGTCGACAATACGGGCGTCTGAGCCATTCAGAAAGATAACAATCATTCGGATCAATTCTTACTCAGTATCATGAACCAGCAATGATACCTCCCACTTACCTCCCTCGGCTTTCGGTGTTTTTACTGAACGACATCTTCCCAGTATTCCGAAAATAGAACACAGTCAAAAAATGTAGTTCGTACAGGTACATCGTAAACGAAACGAAATACACAAGAATTTTGTCATGGAACTCGTGCTTGGTTCTCCGTACCCCTCTCCAGGTCAGATTCGCGTCCAGGTTTGGCCGGTTTCTCGCGCGGTATTCCATCCGAGGTGATGGTCGTGGAGGTATTCTGAGTAGTTTGTTGCGTCTCATAAGTCTTATGTATGGCCACCTCCATGGGCTCCAATGTAGGAGGGGGAACAGGAGCTCGATTGGACTCCGAGGGTCCAAAACCACTTGGATGGGGGTAACACAGACCGCCGTGAGCACAGAGGAAAAATAAAGAAGGGACGAGATCATATCTTACATATCCGTGGTCCTTGAGGAAAAGTCCGTCAAGGAGCGATAAATTCGAGTCGCAGCGATTGACATTGTTACCATCGCGGGAATCTGGAACATCTGTGTTTTCAAAGGAGTGTCGGATCAGTAGTCCCTTTCTTTGACGGGTGACACAAACAAACGTACGTAGTCGAATGGAACTGGTGTTTCAAGCGGAATCAGGTTAGATCAGCGTAAATCACTGACATATTAGGCAGAGACTTAAACGTACCGTTCAAGTTCAAACTGATGAACACCTGTGATGAAGTCACGATGAGCAACAGCCATGGATACATGGGACCGGCTACGCTTACCACCGGTGGGACCTCGGCAATGGTGGCAATGAAGAGCCAAATGAGACCCTTGCCAACGGTGAACGTATCAGCGCATGGCAAACACCACGACGTGCGAGAAGCGCGGACACACCTGTTTCCACATTAGACGCCCAAGACCGTAAACGCCGGGTTCGTTAAAGCCCAGACGGAGCAAGCCAATGAGCATGATGAGAAGTAAGGCGATGTCCGTGATGAGTGTGGTGATCATATTGAGTTTCGTGCTGTGGATATCAGTTATCACACAGGTGGACGCCTCAGGTATCCACGAAGCATGGATCTGGAGATGAGATGAGTCTACAAGGTCCATGATAGTTCAAGTCGAATGAATATCCACCCGCGCGACACCTAATACCATCGCATATTATATTTGAGTAATTCCAAATTGTATACAGGATGAAAGGGCTTACTTTGAACGGTGAACCCAACATTGGCCACCCATACACCAGCCGCGATCGCTATGACGAACCTCTTCCCGTTCCATATGGCAACGCTGACGGTACACATGAGCGATTGATGGCCGCATCGCCAAATTGCAGAGGACGTACATGCGGAGCACAATCAAGAGAGACGCGGCGGCAAAGGCCAAGTACCCAAAGAACTAAAAATGGAAAGACGACAAAAAAAGCATCGAGAGACGTTCATTCTTCCGACTGGGCACAACGGGGAAGAGGCGGGGCCTACTCACGAATTGGAAGATGTTCTGGACCTAAAAAAGTGGCTTGTCAGATCGCGGGTGCACATGGGAGACAATGGACGCAACGTACATTGCAATTGTATTGGGCTGTAACGTCAATGCCCACCAGGCTAAGAATCACGGCCGTGAGAGTAGATATGCGCGTAACAGAGTAGACCTGCGGAAGGAAGCGGATAAGGCAAGAGTTCTTGGTCGGGCAACGAAACCGGAAAGGAAATGCGCATCATTACAGACCCATATCGTCCAGCGGTAGGGTCGACGCCCTCGGATGGCACTCCACTCGTAGTCAAGAGTGGTGACGAACTCCCAGCTAGAAGCAGGAGGTAGAGTTATTGGACATATCTCGAGCAGGGGGAGACGGGCGATCACGCAGACTCACAAGTAGAGGCCAGCCAGGGCATGCCAGAACTTCGTGACTGCCACTGTTCGAAGGACGGATTGAATGGAGTTCTCGAGATCACGTGCTTGGCCATAAAACCGGACTCACGGACATCTGCCTCGATTACAATGGGATTGTTGAAATCGACCATGCTGGTGGGCAATTAATGGAATGGAGAGTGAGGACGTGGGATTGGAATAATGACCTCCTCGCATTGCACAATTATATATATACTTTGAGCAGAACGAGTCTTCCCAGCAGTTGACGAGGCTGTTACCCCACTGGTATGGGCGCTACGCCACAGTTACATGGGAAACGTGGAAGATGTCATGCCACCGGCGGTAGCCAGTTTGAAACTTTGGTCGCGCCTCAGCACCGCACTTGCACGGACAAAGCGAATAAATTCAAGGTCTATTAAGCCTGGTGTAGGATATCCCTGGCGTTTGCGTAGGGTGGCTAGTTGGGGGAGCACATCGAGGCAAGATAAAATGTCACGGCTTAAGAATATGTCAAGCGGCATGGCATGGCCGTTGCGACTCCTCGGCTCTAGTTATTGTAAATGTCTGAGCAAAGTAGCTGGATAAGAGTGACACCAGCGCTTATGAGATCCAATTTATACAGAGCGCATCACTTGAGGACTCACCATGTATATTGACACGTACCCATCAAGGACCCTGTTAATATAGTCCGTCTATGTACCCCGTACCAAGGGACCATTCAATCCACCGTAATATTCAGCTGCTCTCAGCGCATCTGCGTGAAGGACGTCCGGTAGCCCGAATGGTGAGCCCGGGAGCAATAGATGCGGAAGCACGCGAGTATGGAAGAGCCTATGAGTAACCCTTCCTCCCTGGGTTTTGGTCAGCGCCGGCGTCAGCGAGGGGAGCATGTGGTGCAAAATGATCTCGACTGACAAACTGATGTAATACCCCTCCAACAACCGCCTCGACAGTCGTTCCAGCGATTTTATGCATACCTGCCGCCCGACCGTCAAGTCCTGGGTCCCCGGAGCGTGGTGGGACCCAGCGCATAACCTCCTGCAGTCTCCAATGAGGAGCGACATGTTCACCGAGGGTATGTGTGTTCAACAAACGGACGGCGATGCGCGAGTGGTCGTGTTCTGCGGCTGCTGGGAGCCTTTGCAGGAAGAGTAAGAGGTAGGCCTCGAGTGTTCGCCGTCCTGCAATAACAATAACGAATAATCAGGGGGAATTGACAGGAAGTAGGACAACAAATCATTTTAAACGCACCAAGAAAGGCAAAGCGCGAGTTGTGGCCCATGACAGAGTCGCGGTGGCTGAGGTGGGTAAGTATGCGCTGTGCTAACGCTGGCGGGAACTCGAGAGGGGCAAAGGTTTTGTTGAGATGCTGAGCTAGCGATGCCGACACATCAGCGGAAGCAGGTGTTGTTATTCTTCGACTGTCGTCCGTTGAATGACGGACGGTAGATGGCGCTGCCTCAGCACGGACATGCAACCGTCGCGCGGGCGCAGGAACTAGAGAAATAAGCCGCATGTCGCGGTAGAAATGAAGTGGATACTCACTCAGGTGCGGTGTAGAGATTAGTGAACGCGATGTCAAAACATCAAATACGTATCCTGCACGGATTGAGCGGAAAGCACGCGACATGAACGAAGACACACGGAGAGCAAATTTGCCAACGACGGACGCGCCTAACACACAACAGGGTTAGGGTCAGAGCTCGGTCACATGCTATTTTATTTATCTTCCCCGTGCTGTGCTGAAAGCTGGCGGCGAGCTGCGCAAAAGTCCCAGACACCCTCTTTCACTAGTTTCAAAATATGTCCGCTAACACATCAAATGGCTTTTTGACGTATTACGATGGACCTCTTGTATGGATAGACTGCGAAATGACTGGTCTTGATTACAAGAGAGATAAAATCCTGGAGATCGCCGTAAGTGCTGTGTAACAACGAGACTCTTCTACTGTAGTTCTCATCAATTAACATCTAGGTACTCATTACTAACGGGAACCTGGACGTTGTCGATGATGGCCTAGAATTTGTCATTCATGCCGAAAAATCAGTGCTTGATAAGTTCGAACGTTACCCCCACAGTGCCGCGTAAAGTTGCTTAAAAGGCGACAGCATGAACGAGTGGTGTAAACAACACCACAAGGCCGTACGTATTCTCCCAGGGCTGAATATCCCATAGAGCAAAATTTTATCTCTATGCAGTCCGGCCTGACGGCTGCGTGCCTCGTATCAAAGCATACGACCGCGTCCGTGCAAAGGGAGATAATGAAGTACATCAAGAAGTGGATTCCCCAGCAGCGAGCGGCCATGCTCGCCGGAAATTCTGTGCATGCGGACAAGGTGTTCTTGGCAAGGGAGATGCCAGAAATTGTGGATTGGTTGCATTATCGGTCTCTGGGCTATGCATCTCCTCGTCCTACGCTGATTGATTGTCTCACCTATTCTTATTATCATCTGTAGTATCGTCGGTGAGTAGCCTCGCTATTTCTCCTAATCTCTCCATGCTGAATCTACGTCCGGAGATGTTTCATCCATCAAGGTATGTTTTCATCTGGGCCCGCCATAGGCTAAGCTGATAGATTGCCTGTTCCGTAGGAGTTGCATCGCAGGTGGTATCCGCGGCGCCCACTTCCAGACAGCGTTATTAATCGCGAGACCAAACATCGGTCTGTGTATAGAGTCTGACTTGAACACGATTACAACTAAAGCACATGCTTCCATGCAGGGCACTTGATGACATCCGAGGCTCACTTGAAGGTTAGGGTTCACTCTTGTTGATTCGTGCTTCCCTCACACATGCGATAGAATTAAGATGGTATCGAGAATATATTTTCGTCCCTCCTGACGTGTATGCGAAGCGGCCATTTTCCTAGTCGCTTCTCTTATGTCATTATAGTAGTCACATCCTCTTACGTCCATTGCTTCCTTGCGCTGTCCAGACAAACCAACCTCCCCCTGTCTGCCTATTGACATGAAATTTCCATAACCTGAGTATGGTGAGAGAAGGCCCATCTTTATAGTATCAACATCACAAGCCTCTCCCATGCGCCTTGCAAATTGAAAGCAAGGCAGAAAGCAGTCACTTCATCATCGCGTTCCAACGATAAAACTGTTCCCGATTCGACAGTTCCCGTATCCGAAAGGTCCATAAAACATGACTTAAACAATAATGTATACCGAATAAGGAATTGTACAGCATCGAATACCATATCGCATGAGTACAGTACATAGGTCCTTCTCGCCAAGTCCAGTAGGGGATGAGATGATTACCCATAAACACCATTTTAAAAGTCCCACAATGTTCCCTAATCCGATACGAGTTAGCGATTTGTGCCATCCCGGGAACTGGATGAACCTACGAAAACTGGGATCCTCGCCTCCATGCAGCCCTCCATGATCTCTTGATTACCCCGTTGATTTGACGTGACAAAAACGACCTCGGCTTGCCACGATATAAATGCATCCCTCACAAGACTCATTGTGTCAGGGTAGCAGCCTGCAGTACATGCTGAGCTCAAGTATAATGGGCGAAGGGGGCGTGTCACTCGCCTTGGTACTTTGAATCCCAAATTGTTATGCGTTCGCGAGGTATATGACGACGGATGAGCCCTGAGATAGTAGGACCAAATGTCTTCGCCTGCTCGGAGCCTATCCATATCAAATACCTGCGAGACCGCGTTACATGTGTATGTGGTATGTGTGTGAATTGCCTACCAGTCTGTGCTCTGAGAGCGAGAGTCAGCCTAAGGACGAGTGTCCCTTCCCGAAAACTTCAATTTTTCACACACCTGGAGGCACGTGGAAAGGGCCGCGCCGATTCCTGATCCCGTGCACACGTGGATCCCTCTGCGATAAAGAGAAGAGGTATTCGAGATTCCGGCAAACTGCAGTAACGATCTGTAGCGTTACATCGGCACCAATCTGTGTCGACGCACCTTTAGCTGTCGCGTCCAGAGATGAGTTGGGGGATGTAGGACGAGGCTTCGGGTGAAGTCGCCTTTCACACCGCAAATGAGGTAGTGATACTTTGCGTGCGTTCCTTCTCTGAAAAAGTGGATGAGCGCGAAACGCATGACTTTGAACGGGGGGGGTTGATAACGAAGTAAACATACGATACAATGCCGAATGCATGATACTCCATGATGGACGTCCGTGAGATTCTGGAGAGGAGTCCATGTTGCATACCTCGCTCGAAGCGAATGACAGCTATTCTTGGCGAAGGCTACCGGGCCAGTCAAAATACGATATAGAGCAAGAGTTGTAGGCACGGACCACCTCGACGTCTACCTTCACTTTGCGGACGGTAACCCAAGGCATGAGAATGCTGAAGGAAAAAAAATCACATCACTGGCAAACGTGGGGATGTCCTTCTTACAAAATGGTAATGGCTAGGCAGTACCAGAATTCCTGCGTTCCCGTTATAGACGATACGGAATTCCATGTGCCAGTGTTGGGGTCATAGCTAAAGCCTAATATTACAAAAACCCATGCTAGCACGACGTATCAGCATATAAAGTTTGACTTTAGAGATCCCTCACTCACTGAATATGAGTCCAAGCCACCCGATGAAGCGATGGTGTCGCTCAAACACACTGTGAACGTAGTTGGCTTCGGATATTCAAAGTGTTGAAGTTTGAAAGCATACTTGTGATGTGTATTGCGGATCCAAGGAAAGGCGCTTGCGATGCATATCGCCAGAGCAACGCATGTCACAACGCCGATGAAGGGCACTGCAAATTCATTGCTCCTTTGATGACTGAATTTCAGCGCTAGGTGGAAGACCAGCCACGCAAAACCAGATATTGCGCAACCAGAATGGATCCCGCCGAGGTGTTGGAGGGTAGAAGTACAAGTAAGACGGAACCACAAGGGGGTCCACTGATTCGTGAGAAGGCGTGAGACTTCAAGTTGTCGAGTGATGTGGACATTCCTGCGCACCTTGCCAAATAACTTATTGACTAATAGATACAGAATCCGACCAAATATTTCATTACGGACCAGGATAGCTGCGAGAAGATTGCCCAAGCACAGTGCACTCGTACGTTCCCTGGGATACTGCCATTTCTTCTCGATCGCAAGAATCAAGCCGATAAGATTGAGCACGACGACGATGGTAAAGAATCTCCTGATGACGATAATGGTGTCGGCGTCGTGCGTGATGGATGGTCGTGAGAAGGGCAACTCACCTGTACGCATTAAGCCATATTTGAAACCGTGTCCAATACGAAGCTCTTCTCGTGAAACGCTGTACTTGTCTACGCTCTTTTGCCGGAGACGGAGCGATGACGACATGGTGTGACGCTCTCTTTTCCGATTTCTCATACGGCGAATTGACCTGGGACAATGCGACGGACTTATACGAGATCCTGAAATCTGTGCCCAAACCATCGCTCTCAAGGTCATAGGCTGCTGCTTCGGAGTGGGAAACGAAGATAGATGGTGTGCGGTAAAATGAGAGCGCCCGTGCCAAAGATTCCCGCAAGGACTGGGTATTGGTGGGGGATAGTACGGGGGAAACATCAAAGTTTCATTAGCGCATTCCGTTATAAAATGAGGTGATCTAGGCAGCTCACCCATCCTGGAAGCGCTATGACAATGTTCGGAGCCCCGGAGAAAATCCGAGGCGTTCGAGTACTAGAAGACGGGGCAGTGTTCATGTCAATTCAGTGGAAAGAGCTTTAGAAGACCAGTGAAAGCTCAGGGCGACCTGATGCATCTTTGTACCGTGTGTAATTATAGGGAGAGCGAGGCCCAGGCGTGGTTTTTGGCGACTCATTTCAAGACCCCTACACGCGTGTCGCATAGCCATTAAACGCGCAGGAAAGGCGTTGAGGGCCTCAAGGCTGCATTGTAACACCCTAATTAGGGAATTGGCCGCAAGTTGCCATCAACAGCACGGCGCGGCGCTACCCCTGCCACTAATTAGGATGGCGTTGTTCCCTTGGTATTTTAGAGTGAGCTCTGTTCTGTACTAGCCTGAATTGCGTCAATATTTTCCGCACGAGGGGGTCTGTGTTCATTGCCACAACCCTCTTTTCTGCTGCTTTCCGTTGCGCCGGTGCCATTAGCCAAGGTGACTTCTTCGAACAGGCTATGACGTCTCTGGCACTGGCAGTCGATTTAACAAGCACAACACTTCACGTCGATCGAAACCTCTGACACCTCGGGTTACAGTCGGCGTTGACAGCATTCTTTCCTTTCCGGACACGAAGTGATGTGATGGATCTGTGCCCTCTGCCTTACGAGGCTCTGTCGTTCGGAGCTCACAGAGCAGCTACCTGGGCCCCACATTTCACAGTCCCTCGACCATCTCCTGCGTTTAATGGAATGGCCATCGCCCTCGTAGAGCTTCGACGTACGGCATACGTTGACCTAAGTTTTCATCGTCACGGTGCGTCATGAGATACTTTCCTTGTCCCTCACTGGCATCTCAGGCTTGTAGCCGGTGACTCGGACTCGGATTACCTTGGAATGCGCAGGGTCGGATCTATAGCATTTAGGGGTTCGTCGAAGTCCATCCCTTCCCCCGAACTCAGTACACAGTACAGTATAGGACAGAATGTTATCAACCCTTCACTACACTGGTGACCGTTACGAGGTCATCGGGAATTCTTCGGAGTATTCCCACCAGTTTAGTAATGAACACACTCAAATACACGTGGCCACCCACACCCCCCAGAACGTACTAGTGGTGACCCGTGCTTCCCAAAACGTATATTTATCCAGCTGGGGCTGCAACGTTGTATCTGGGGTAACCAACTGGTGGCAACGGTTTGATGCTGTGCCATGATGGTGCCTTATTGAGCGCACCGATCACACCGTATCTTATGAACCGCCCACCTAGCCCACAGAATGGGCGGACAAGCTAATGATAATGTTATTATGCAGTTGGGATGAGTAGTAGCTGTACTGTTAGACAAATTTACAAATGTTGCGCAAAACCGGCGAGCAAACCTAGCATCAATAAAAAAAACGTAATAAGCAGTACGACGTCCTAAGAGTCTGCATCCGCGTCCACCATAGAAATACTCCTTCCTAAGCGCGACTTTTTAGATCTAGGCGGATTAGCTGAGGATTCCTCCATTGTACGACTGCGCTTTGGCGCCCTCCGTGTGTTACTTCGCCTTGTTCTTGTCTCTTCTACTTCATCGTCCTTAACGTCGTCTTCGCTAGGCTTATATGCTGCGGCTTCATAATTAAGATTTCTGCGTCTGCTTCTCCGTATGGCAGAAGGCCTGCTACTACTTGTCGGCTCCTTCCCTGACAAGGTCGAACGTTCCGGCACGGCAGAGATAGCCAGCTCTTCAGAATCCTGCGTGATTTCCAGAGGTGGCACCATCTCTCCGGCAGAGGATTTGTGCCGCTTCGCTGGTAGTAGTTCGCCCTGATCATCATCGTTGTCAGGATCGCTCAAGGCGCTGTCCTCGTTCTCGCTTTCCTCCTGGAGAGAGGCGCTCCTGGTTGACCCAGAAACGGATCGGAGAGGCGAGCCACGATCATGCGAAACTTCGGATGGTCGAGGTGAATGATCCCTAGCCAGTGGGCCACCGCTCGACATAGATTGACGTCGAAACTGGCGGAGGCTTTCCAAAGCGCCCGTTTTGCGGCGTTTCTTGGGTTTTTCCTCTTCACCGGGTAGGTAGAAGATTTCTTGCTGTTCGCGCAACAAATCAACACCCACTAATTGCCGCAAGACACCGATGAGGTATGGACTCAAGTCGAGCATCTCGACGTCAGGGAGCATGCGCTGGTGATCCTCGTGAGTTGAGAAGCCCTCGTCTCTAATGTCATTGTCGGCCATGAGCTCGCCGTCACCAAGAGAGCAGCCGGGAACAACGAAGCTAGCGCGCACTCCATCCTCCCCAGAAGGTAGGCTTATTTTGTGGAAACGGCAGTTAGACCGTGTCACGGGCGAGTTCGTGCTTGGCGACCACTTTAAGGATGGGGTTGAGGGCTCAGGAGCGGGTGCCGGGGATTTCACCTTCGCTTGCTCTGGCCGTGCATCTTTGTGATGACTGGAAGATGGAGTGGGCGGATTGGGTGGTGGATGTACAGACCAACCATGGTGGTGGAGGCCATGTGAGTGTACAAGAGGTATCACTCTACCGGGGCCACTCGTGAAAGGTGAACTCCAGGGTGCATCTCCTGATCCTGATGAATCTACAGACCCTGCACGGGACGTAGCATGTAGCAGACGATACACGGCACTTGCGCCTGAGCTTACAGAGGCAGCCTCGCTGGCGCCATCGTCGACAAAATCCGCGTCAATGTTGGTACCGACCCGGTCAAACTGAGCCTTCTCGGTTGTTGTTGTCGTCCTATGGGAGGACAGGACAGGATCTTTCTTCTTCCCCCGCGGTACACCAACACCAGATTTGGATCGAGTTATGCGAGATGATCCAGTCTGCGGATCTCTCCGTTTGCGCTTGGGTGCTCGAGTTGGGTGCTCCTTTCCGTGGCTCGCTTTCACATCAGATTGCGCGAGGGCGGTGAGATCTCCTTTGTCTTGGACGTCTCTCCTTTCCGCCGACGGGTCATCCTGAACGTCATGTGAAGAAGTCTCCCCTACAGGTTCCGTCTCCTGCTTTTGAGCAGAAGCGCTAACAGGTCGGGAAGAAAGGGATGTAAGTCAATAATGGAAACCGTTACCGTTGACCCATGGAGCCCACCTGGTTGTGAGACTTTCTAAGTCCGAGGCAATCACATTGGGGCCGAGGACATCAATACGTATTTTACTGGAGGGAATCTCGCGACCCTCGCCTACGGGTTGATGCACAGGCCCCTGATGGAGTTTCTTGGTACCATGCGTAGGAGAGTAGTCAGGATCTGCCTCTCCATCAGCGTCGTTATCACCCTCGGCGATACTCGGAGTCCCTGGGACGAATTCACTACTGGGATCCGGGACAGAATGTTCAGATGGGACCCTCCTGAACGGGTTATCTCCTTCGGGCGATTGAGATACAGTCGGCTTCGCTGATCCATGGCCAGATGGGGGAGATCCTTCGTCGGCGCTCTCCACAGCGTCGACTCCGGGGTTCTGTGTACCCGCATCGACGAACCCAATCCTTATCTGGCGTTCGTTGGAGGACACTGATTGGAATGGTTCGATGAGCTCGTTTTCGCCTATAGCATCCTTATCTTTGGCATCGCGACCACCTTCATCGGCCGTGATAAGGCTTTCAATGGGTGAAGAATCACCCTCAGTTCGTAAAGGGACTGAAGCGGACTCCAAGCCCTTATCTGCTGCATCGTGTGGGGTTGTCAGCGATTCGGCGGCATCATCTTCGAGCTGTCTCGGTGTGCCTCCCTCGCTTCTTTGTGCTGGTGTGAATAGACCACTGGTCCCTGAACTTATCTGTGCAGAATCATGGTCCATCACCCTCAGGACTGCTGGGGGAACGATGGAAAGCCCCGGCGCGCTAGAAGAGTCTCTGAAAAGGGGCGAAGGGGGGGATGAGTCTCCCGGGACGGGATCAGGGACTGAAGGATCTGCAACAATTGGAGCAGGAACGTCCGGGACTGTTGTGAGAAGACGTGTTTGATGAGCGTCACTGGTCTGTGCCCAAGAAAGCCAAGACGTACCCTCTATTGAGGGGACCGGGCACATGTGGTGCTCCGCTGTGATAGGAGTGGCAGTGCCTTCAATTGAAACTACTGAATGAAGAGGAGGTGTGATCGTGATCTCCGGTTCCTACGTACGTATGGATTATTAGCTCTCAGTTTGTAAGCAATGAATCATACCCACTTCGGTCAAACGGCCATCGGTCCTTGGCTCTTCCACCTCATACAGCTGAACCATCTCAACGACCTCAGCCAAATCCGGAGGGGGAATAGAACGTGTGTCGCCGAGATCATCAACCTCGGTCCCAAACTTGTCCTCTTCCACGATGTATTCCGGGAACTCCGTGGGGAAAGCCGCCTCCTGTGACGTACTGCGCTTCGCCGAGGCAGAGCCTGAATCGCCTGCCACATTTACAGAGACTGACATCTCGCCCGACAAGATGTGTTCGAGTTCCCGAGATGCCCAAGAATTTGCTGTTTCAGCCTTGAGTTGTCTGGCAAGCAAACCGGGTGGTTCTGAAACTTGACTGCCCCTCTCAGAGGCTTCTCTCTCGAGGTCTGCAAATATCTGCTCGATTGAACGCTGTTGCAACTCAAGCGCCTCGGTGGGCTGATCCGGCGCTGGTGAAGGTGTTTCAGAGGGCGGTGAAGAGACAGGAAGATCGCCGAAGCTATCTGCATCTGACAACTGAAAAGTCGACGCTAGGATTGGGGGACGCGGCTCGACCAGCGGGGCTTTTGGGCCAAGAAAGTGAGTAAACATGAGTGAGGACAGGTTTGACCTACGCACCGTTGAGATCACTAGGGACCACCGTCTCAGAGAATTGCGAAAGTGTCAAAGCGGCAGACTTTGTGACATCATCTGCGGTCTGAGTGGATTCCATCCCCTCTAGTTCGTCCTCTTCGGACGTATAATCGGCATCCTTGCGCCCGCTAATAGAATACCAGTCATCTTGAATATCAAGGTCACTAGTTCCAAGAGGCAAAACGCCTGAGAACTTTTCCTCGTCCCCTTCAACATCAGCGTCAGTGTGTTCGTCATCGGAGGGTAGAGCCCAAATAATCTCATGTCCCCGATCAGGGTCTCGACCGTTGGCTCTCATGTTGGATCTTGCTGAGTATGAAGTGGGGATCTCTTTACCGATGGGGCTTGCCTTGATAATGCTTACACCGTCAGCACCCTCATCCGCGTCGGGTTCGGTGTCTTCGACAATGAACACAGTAACATCTTCTAATTTTCAGCAATGATGACAAGCATACAAGGAAATAGACAGACCATTGACCCCAACGCGGTCATAATATGACCCAGGAGCGGGCTCTACAATGTCTCCCTGGTCAACAGGGGTAGCCACGGTAGTACGGTGTTGAAGAACTCCTCCGATGACATTATTACCATCTGCCATGTCTTGTAGTTTAGGTGAAGGAGATGTGGATAAAACGCTTGGAGAAAGGGGAAGTCTGTCTTCATCCGGACCTGCGTTTAATATAGTTGATAAACCAGGTAGGGTAGGAGCCGGACTACGGGACAAGGGTGTGAGGTGATTGGGTGTGAGACCGGGCACCAGCCGATCCCCTCCGGCGTAGTAATCCTCAGCAAAAGTACGCGGCCCGTCCCATGGATCGGTTAGTTCCACGTCGAAGGGGGTCGCGCTTTGACTTAAAACGGGGAAGTCTAGAGCGTTACAGACAAGATTAGCTGTATAATGAGAGGTCATAAAACTGTAAGACGCACCATCGTGGGTTCCTCTCATGTTTCCCATAACAGCGAAACTTTCGTTTCTGTCACCGTCGTCTTCAAGGGATACTTCGGTGTTTCTGGGCAATGGTAAGTCTTCACCCCTAGTGCGATGGGCCTTAGCATCAAAGTGACTAGCTGACTCTTGATCATGGGCAGAGACTTCGCTTGATAAGAATGTTATGATGTGCTGTGTGCTTGTTCCTGGTTTCCCGACACTCGCCTCTCCGTCGTCGTCTACCTCAGATTCGGCGTAATCGGTCTCACCAGAGCTACCTTCAAGAATGATACTATCTGAACCTTCTGATGCCACAGCGTCAGCCTCGAGGCTCTCGACAACTTCTTCTTCCTCGGAGTCGGACAAGAGTTCAATTGGTTGACCTTTAAGACCAAGTCCCGGGCCCTCGCGAGGATCACGCGCCTTTCCCTTGGCCCTTCGTGATGCTATCTGAGCAAAAGAGTCTTCGACTGGGCTCTCCTCATCGCGGACGTCGGATAGCGCGGGTGACCGAGCTCGCCCCTCAGCACTAGGGGTGCCACCGGGGTGATCTGGAATGGTATTCCAAATGCCGCTGTGACGAGAGGGTGAATTGACCGTGGGCTCCGGTTCATGGTCAAGTGCGCGCTTCAATGCGCTGGTTATGTCTCCGATCCAGGCGTCGAACTCTGGTTGGGGGAATCTGTCGTAGGGGTTAAAGATAGGCGGTCGGAGAGAAGCGCGCGTGTGGGCAGCTTTCGCCGTAGAAGTGGAGTGAGGAGACGCAGAGTGAGAGTGAGTATTCCAGGCATCTCCCATGGCGAGAAGTGGGTGTTGAACGTTGATCAGCGACAAGCAGAGTCAAGGTTAGTTTGAAAGCGGAATGGATCAATCATGTCTCCACTCGAATCGAAAATGAAACGCTGCCTCGCTGCGTCACGGATCACGTGGACACGCGTCCTTGTGACATGTGACGACCTGATTTTCTCTTATCGCTCTCTTCATCTCTTCTATGGTGCGTTGTCTCTTTCAAAGAAAAAGGCATGGTTACCGAATTTATATCAAGGGTAAGGCAAAGAAAACAAGAAAGTTTGCCGCTGTGAAGCGCATGCTGAACCCCAATGATATTCGACTGTTAGTTCGAAAGTTCTCTTCTTCAAAGACAAAAGCTCACACAGTTTATCGATAGTAAGGAAAACCAGTTGAAGCAGGAAAGAAAAGAGCAGGAGGAAAAGGAGAAGGCTGTCCGTCGCGTGTGCGTCAAATTAACCCAGTTTTATTCCATTAACCTCAGATCTGTTCAGAGCTCCTGTCGCTTCTTCGCTTTTTCTTTCACATAACACGGCCCTTGTTCCACCATACCGGGTTCTTATCGACACCAACTTCATCAACTTTAGCCTTCAAAATAAGCTGGAGCTTGTCGGTGGTATGATGGACTGTTTGTATGCCAAATGTAAGTGCTTTGGGCATCGCTTTTGGTTGTCTCAATGTCGTGTAGGTATACCGTGTGTGACAGATTGCGTCATGGCCGAGCTTGAAAAGCTTGGACAACGTTATCGACTAGCTCTGCGGTGCGTTCATGCATGCCGTCTTTATTCGTCGTACTCACTCTCCCTTAGGGTGGCCCGTGATCCCCGCTTTGAGCGCCTCGCCTGCTCCCATACGGGCACTTACGCTGACGATTGTCTCGTGCAACGAGTGACTGCTAATCGTTGTTTCATCGTCGCCACTTGTGACCGCGAGCTCCGCCGAAGGATACGCAAGATCCCAGGAGTACCGTTGATGTATATTGTACGGAGACGATATGCTATTGAGCGACTACCAGACCAGGGTGCCCCAGTATAGGGGCATATCTTTTAACCTGATTCCTGTAAGTCTTAACATTACTGCACCCCTGGGTTGATTTACAGCTACCTCTGTATCTGTCAAGTGCGTATCGTGTCTTATTTTACTTTCTTGTCCCTCAATCACCGCAGAGTAACCTCAACTTGCGCGCTCTATGAGCCACGGAGGCACCCTCGATTTTGGGCGTTGTTTCAACACGTCAGGGCAGGGCAGAGGCATATTCGGATCTACGGTCACCAGGTCACCGAAGAATGTCATTGGTGGGGTGTGCTTTCTTTACCGAGCCAACCCTTATCTTCTGTCTGTCTCCTCAACCTTTGGAATCTAGATCACTGTTTATCTCTCGGTGCGATGTGGGAACGTCTGGCACATCATTACGTGCTAAGAGTTTGCACTGAGAACTCCGGCTTTCGCACCGAACCATCCCACTGGTCGCATCATTACGGTAGGCGTGTCGGCTGAGCTCCTTGCGGATACGAGGGCATCGCGGACATTAGCCCGTTCGAATTTTACTATTTCCATACTTTGTTCTTGGCGGTGGAGAGCTGGCACCAGCACAAGTTCCCTTGTTTTGTTTCAAACTCATGGTCTCCGTTTTATGCAGAACAATTGTTGGCATTCACATATCTTGGTGCTCGACAGCTGTGACGTAAGTCAGATACTCTGACATATTGATATCCCAACAGAATAACATATCTTGATGCTGAGACCTTGTTCTTCGGTGCTTTGACGAGGCACCTGTTATGTTCTCCAAGGTTGCGCCACTAGCGCCACTATATCTATCTCTCAGGCCCTCTATACTCATACTCCCTTCGGGCGCAGAACGCTGAACCGTATATGTACAGTAAGAACCCGGTGGTGTGGCAATGACTGGACTGGGGTGGGTTGAGGAACATGTGTACGTAGCCCAAGATCCGTCCGAGCACCTTAGGACAGGGTCCCGTCGGTATTTCAGTCCCAGACGAGCGATCCCGCCCTTCACGTTCATTGCGTAAACACCCCACGTTAGCCATCATGGGACTGCATCACTAGTATTGATCAAAGCGCGGATTCGAGATAGAGCCTAATTCGAGGGCGCATGGGTGTTTGAATAATAATACTGAGATACCACAGGCATGCTCGGGCAGAGAAGCATCCTTGCTTACGTACTCTCATGGAGTTTTGGATCCGAGTCGGCTCAAACAAACAGCAAACAAACAGCAAAGTTGTTTGTAGTTCCTTCCAGTACCCAAGCTACTTTGTCAGAAGCAATATATCAGGCGCCCGTCGAAGGCGTATGTTTGTCATCAATAGGGGGGTGCTGTGACACCCCAGGAGGCAGATCCAGGAGCACAGGAGCCGCAGACCCCTTCCACGGCTCACGGATAAACTGCAGCACCTACCATTCATCCTCAGTGTAGATCGGGTGTTGCTACAAACGTGCCATGGTGAGATCGTCGTCACCCTGCCACGTCAGTGATCTTAGCCGTGTTGGCCAAGCATGACAGAGGTCACCTGGCACATGTCGTCTCATGATGACGCGACCGCGTTACCCCTTAAACAATTGTATCAAGGGATTTTCCTTTCTAAAATGCGCCCTCATAGGCTTCATCCGTTGCCGCGGCGTAACGTATAGAATCGCGGGCATCGTACCGTTATGAAGGAAAGCGTAGTAGGAATCGGCCACGTGGACCCGCATGGAGCGGGAAGACGTCTAAGAAAACATGAACTCCATGTGATGGTAGCTTCCCATGATCCGCCGTGAGACGGGAGGCCGGTGGAGGAAATCGAGGGGACGATTACTGAATTCCAAGACAGGAGGAGACTTTCCTTCTGAGGTATTAATTCAAGCGGGATCCGTGTTTGCGCGCTCGAGCCAAACGCTTCCCTGCTTGACATTTCAGTCGCTTCCGGTCTAAAGATTCTATTTCAACGCGAAACTTTACAAAGGTAGGTTCGAACCGCTTGTGAAACGGGAGTAAGCCATTCGATCTCGCCAACGGACGGCACGCCCTGGCGAAACCCTTCTTGAGGGTCGTTAGCCGGCGCGAAAGTCGGATGTCAGCGGCGAGCCGCAATTTTATCGAGAAGCAAAAATGATACCGTGCGAAAACAAGTGGTCCAAGTTGTGGCCGGATAACTTGGACACACTTTGTGACACAACGGTCTCCTGTATCCTTGAAGGGGACGAGTTCATCAGCGAGGCGGGCAAGAGTTCAAAGCGCACAGCGGCCTCGACAACGGTTTCGGCGACCTGTTCACCGGAATCTTTTAATGTTGGGATGATGTGTGTGGTTTGTGACACGGAGAACACGCCGCTGGCCAAAGCAGTGTTTGCGGCGCTACTCTGCGACACGATCAAAGATGTTGAACACGTTGCGAAATTTCCAGTGTGAAAATCGGCGCAAAGCGCGTGCTCGCCGGCAACTGCATCGCCTTTTAGCATGGACCCCTTACAGCGTGTTGTAAAGACCCTGATACTCACTGATGTACTATGAAGGTATGGATCAAGGAGAGAATGTTGTTGCCTGATGTGGAAATCCAGTTGTGGAGGAATAATAACTCGGTGGGAACCACAAATTGTTTTCCATAAGGAGTGGCACAAGCAACACCCCGGCCGGGAGTCGGCGACTGATGTCAGCACCTCCGAGGCTTCCTGCTGGTGATTATGTAATGTCCGGAGAAGACAAGTCGAAGTCTGAGTCAAGAATGAAAAGCTCCTCACAAATCGACAATCAAGCGAATCTGGATCGTGAGTTTTGATCACAAGTTGACCAGATCTTTGGAGCGATAAGGTGGTGTGGTCGGACTGAAGCGGTCTGACCGCCGGACGGATCTGAAATGACCGTGGGCCGTCGAGTGGGAATTTCGTTCGGAATTCATCAGTTCCGCCCAGGTTAAGGTTAACCACACGATTTTATTCGTGGCCGTATAGAGTACCATTCACGCTAACACCTACTCTATAAATTCCATTCCTTCCACACATGTCACCCACCAATCCCTCGTTCAGTTCCCCCCGTTCCTCTCCCTGTCTATAGTTCTCCACAATGACTATCCTTTCGACCGAGCCTCGCGTCAATAGCCTTCGCAGGGTCTCTGAGGTTCTCGCTCAGTACCCCTCATCTGTGAAGAGCCCAACAACAACAACCTACTACACCAATGGTCTATCTGCGACCGACTCTATGCACGCCACGCCCCGGCCAGCTCCATCGGACCTGCTGTCTAGGTTCATCGAACAATTTCGTGAGCTCGAAGCTTACAAGTGAGCACATGAACTGGCACCCTCGTTGCACCTTGCGTCTAACCACCTACTCTTAGACGCGGCAAGTCTATCGTCATTGACGGCCACAGCCTTTCCGTTCCTGCACTTGTTGCCACTGCAAGGCATAATGCCCCAATAATTTTGAATGGGTCCCCTGAAATCCGAGCTCGGATTCAAAAGTCGCGTGATGTCATCGTGGGCAAAGTCGAAACTTCGCAAAGTGTCTATGGCGTCAGTACCGGTTTTGGCGGTAGTGGTACGTGCTTTCGACGAAAGTTCTTCTTACGACTTGTGACTCAACTTCGCCTCTCCTCGAAGCTGACACTCGCACGCCGAACACCTTGGCTCTCGGCAATGCGCTATTGCAGCATCAGCATGCGGGTGTTTTACCTTCGTCCACCGATGTTCTCCCTTCCCTTCCTCTTCTTGATCCTCTTGCTTCTACCAGCATGCCAGAATCATGGGTTCGTGGAGCGATCCTCATACGTCTCAATTCTTTGATCCGTGGCCACTCTGGTGTTCGATGGGAACTCATTGAGAAAATGGCGGCACTCCTCCACGCTAACATCACCCCCCTAGTGCCGCTCCGCGGCAGCATCTCCTCCTCGGGAGGTATGCAGATTTAGTCTTTTTCAAGAGTGTTGACAGCTCACATGACACGCAGATCTATCCCCACTGTCTTACGTCGCGGGAACTCTCATTGGCAACCCGGCAATCAGGGTATTTGATGGCCCACCTGCATTTGGCGCCCGCCGTATGGTTTCATGTCGCCAGGCGCTGGCCAATCACGGCTTAGAGCCCATCGAACTTGGTGCCAAGGAACATTTAGGAATCCTCAACGGCACGGCATTCTCCGCATCTGTCGCTGGCCTGGCACTCAATGAGGCCGTCCATCTGGCGCTGCTGGCCCAAATTTGCACGGCGATGGGGACCGAGGCATTACTCGGCGTTCGGGGAAATTATGCCCCCTTCATCCACGAGGTTGCTCGCCCTCATCCAGGACAGGTCAGGTTTTAACTCGTCTATCATGGTTTATCAGTTCCTCATGGATAACATTGACAGATCGAGGCCGCGCGCACCATTTGGGATTTGCTCCATGATAGCAACTTAGCTGTCAATGATGAGAAGGAAGTCACCATCGACGAAGACCAGGGCGAGCTCCGCCAAGATCGCTATCCCCTACGGACAGCTCCACAATTCCTTGGCCCCCAGATCGAGGATATCCTTGCTGCGTTGAATAGTATCACGATCGAGTGTAATTCAAGTACGCCCCGATGCTTCAATCACTTAAATACTGTCCGCTGACGAGACCTGTCTACGGTGTATAGCGACTGATAATCCCCTTGTGGATGCAGAAACGAATGAGGTCCACCACGGAGGAAATTTCCAGGCCATGGCTGTTACCAACGCGATGGAAAAGACACGCCTTGCCTTGCACCATATCGGTAAACTGTTGTTCTCGCAGTCAGCAGAGCTGGTCAATCCCGCTATGAATCGTGGTCTCCCTCCATCGCTCGCGGCAAGTGATCCGTCTCTCAACTATCATGGCAAGGGTATCGACATTGCTGTTGCTGCGTATGTCAGCGAGTTGGGTTACCTCGCTAACCCCGTATCAACACACATTCAGTCTGCGGAGATGCATAATCAAGCCGTCAAGTATGTGTTCACTGGTTTCCTCGATCTGCCGCTCACTTATCCATCGAATATAGTTCCCTAGCTTTGATTTCAGCGCGCGCCACGATCAATGCACTTGAAGTGCTTTCTATGCTCACTGCGAGTTACCTATACCTTCTGTGTCAAGCATTCGATATTCGTGCCCTGCAAGCAGATTTCAACCGGGCATTGGCCTCGGTTGTCCAAGAGGAATTGTCTACACACTTCGGCGAGAGGTTACCTACGTCTTTGTCCCTGAACGTGATCAAGAGCATGCTCCGGACGCTGGACTCGACTACAACGATGGACGCGGCCCCACGTATGACTCATGTAGCAGGTGCTTCCGTGCCCATCCTGCTTGACTTCTTCACTACTGGTCCCTCTGTCGATCCTTCTGTCTTCTCCGCGATCCCCGCGTTCCGGGCCTCAGTTGCATCACGCGCAACGTCTCTTCTCGTCGCACTCCGAAAGGAATACCTGTCAGGTGCTCGTGGGCAAGCACCAGCGAGCGATTATTTGGGCAGGACGCGACCCATTTACGAGTTCGTTCGTCTGACACTTGGTATCCGTATGCACGGTTCGGAAAACGAGAATGTATTTGCGAACGGACTCGGCGTCGAGGACGTTACTATCGGCCAAAATGTAACATTGATTCATGAGGTACGAGATACGATTCTTGACGAATTGAGAGAAAGCTCATGCTCTACTTAGGCAATGCGTGACGGTAAAATGCAAGCTGTTGTCGCGAACCTCTTTACATGAGAAGAGAACATTCCACGTTTGGTTGTGTTTAATGTTTAACATAGATTATCTTTTCCAATATTTTTCGCATTTCCTCGCATTATTAGCCCATCCTACTCTACACCATTTCATGCCAGATCAATCCCAGAGCCCAGCAATCTAGTTAATGCACATTGTATAGTTCATGTTCATGTACAGACAAATGGAGAGACACTACTACAGTAGCCCGACTTTGATCCCACGTGATGCATAAAAAAATTCAAGTACGCACAGCTCGAGCGCTTCGGGCTAGTTAACGAGTTACTGTAGATGCTTCAAATGCGCAACGTACTGTAGGGGCATCCAGCCGACCGACCTTGTTTCAGCATCATGATATGTCATGTATCTTATGATTGCATTTTTTTTCCGGTGTGGCGCACTGAATGAATGCGAGCTTGACGAAACTATGATGGACACACTCCAGTTTGGTCCTTCGCGCTTCCGACTCGGAGTTTTGTGGGTGTACGTGCGATGCGTCGGGTGCCATGTCAGGGCACCACCTGACTTAGCGCCCCGCTGCCACGGACTCCACTGAACCTTGCTCAGCACATGGTGTGTATTGTATTGTCGTACTGTGACTGTACTGTACTGTATGTATGTATGCCCGTGTGAGTATGATGCGTGGGTGACGGGACGCTCAAGGATCCTCATCATCAATTAAACGGCGCATGATGATCATCTCGGTGGTGTCTCGGATGTGACTCATTCCGGCCAGTCGTGAGGAATTCAGTCACCCACACCTACACCACGTTAGTGACATTACATACTTTCATCACAACCGCACCACACCACTGGAAATTGAAACTCACCGCCCTGAGACCTCGGGCCTGAGGCGTGAGTCATGGTGGGTCGCCTGGTGAGGTGATGATGAAAAAATTTGACGCATCAACGCACCGTGACTTCAATCATTTACCCGTCGCCCCACCCACTGGCCACAGCCCACAGCCACGTCGTACGAAAGCAAAAATCTTCTCACACATTTTCTGGTTACTAGGTGTGTATGAAAGGAGAGAGATCCGAGACACGCACGCATCATTCTTTTTTTGGAAAGCGCTTTATTTCTCAGTAATTAACTACTGATATACAGAAACGACGTGTCAAATAGCAGGAAATGTACCAACCATCAGCCCTATTTGACGCGCTGGAGCTTGGGGTGAGTACGAAATGCTGATTTACGCACGCCTGGTGTGGGTGGTGGGTGGGTGCATTGTGGGACTCAGTACTCAGGGGCTGTTATCTCCTACGGGCAGAGATTTACAGGCACAAAAACGTTACTGATGTGTGGCCAGTTCCCCCATTTGCTGCTATGACGGATTTCCCGGTTGACTTTTTACTGGGTTAGTAAAGGATTTGTCGGTTAGCTGGTGGCGAGGGCTTAATTGGTGGTAATCGGGGCAGGTGGTAGCAGTTTGCACTGAAGGAGTTCGGGGATCATGATGCAGGTGCCTGCCAGGTGGGGTTTGGTTTTGCAGGGTGGCACACTAATGGGGGGAGTG